>Ga0255777_10004478_pt1 | contig 11532 bp, 7 predicted proteins | sample 101ome_15_FD_179975 | JGI IMG/M metagenome (GOLD analysis project Ga0255777, IMG submission 179975) | Coastal salt marsh microbial communities from the Groves Creek Marsh, Skidaway Island, Georgia - 101402AT metaG (version 2) | ecosystem: Environmental > Aquatic > Marine > Intertidal zone > Salt...
GACGCATCGACGCGCGCACGCACGCACCTCGCGAGGTTTTTGTTTCCTTCTTAAATCGAACGCGCGCGCTTCTCTTCCCCCGCGTTCGCTCGTTCGTTCGGGTCGGGTCCCCCACGCCTCGGTGTGCGGTCGAGTCAACGACGGACGGGGTCGTCGACGACGAAAAACCAAACGAAACCAACGACCCGACGCCATCCCATCCCATCCATCGGTGGATGAAGCGCTCATACCCTAAAAAACCCTTTGAATACGTACATCCGCACCCATCGACGTCATCCATCACGGATCGCGATCGCGCCCTCGACGAAACGACCCGACCCACTCCACGACGGGGTGGGTGGGTGCCTTTGGCCCATCTTTCCATCCATCCGCCGTTCGTGACTCGTCGAATAATCATACACGCATCCACCCACGACGGACGCACCCTCGTTTTTTTTTCAAAAAAAAAGGCATATGTGAAAAGTGTATGCGCATACAGTTCGTTGACCCCCCACGCGTCGGGTTGAAAAAGCGCGGGAAACGAAACGAAACGCGCGATCGGGTCCGATCACGGATCGGGGCGATCGGGGCGATCGATCGATCGGGGCGATCGATTCGATCGATCGATCGATCGGGTGGTTTCGCCGTTCGAGAAGGATTGAAACGAAAAGAAATTAAATGGAATCGTCGAATGATTGATTGATTGATTGATTGCGTCGAGCGATGGCACAGCGCGGCTCGGACGCGGGCGACGGCGGGGCGCGAGTCAGCGAATCGAGCGCGACGAGAACGAGCACGTGTGAGCCGATGACGACGATCCCGACGGGGGAAGACCTGCGAAGGGCGTACGCGGCGAAACAGCGGTACGACGAGGCGAACGCGGCGTACGACATCGATGGGAAACTGGCGAGAGCGAACGAGGCGGCGAACGCGGTGCGCGGAGGGTTCGCTTCGGCGTTGGAGTCGGTTCGGACGAGCGCGTCGAGCGTGATGAGCGGTGGTGTCGGTGTCGGTGTCGGTGGTGCGACGATGCGCGGTGGAGCGGCGAACGCGGGAGCGACGGCGGGAAACGCGAGAGGCGAGCGAAGGTGGACGTGTCACGCGTGCGAAAAGCTCGAAGGCGGTGGACGCGGGCCGATGCAGGATGGGGCGATCGTTCAGCCCGCGGGGGTACCGATGGTGTTGTTGGAGGTCAAGGGAGAGGTGGTTGAACGCACGGCGCTGCCGATGGGGAAGGATGACTTGGTGAAGGGGGAGATGTTGACGCTGGGCAAGTGGTTGGCGCGCGTCGTCGGCGTGGAGGGCGCGACGCCTGAAAAACCGGTGGTTTTAACCAAACCTCCGGCGGAGGTTTCGGAACATGTACCGACGCAGCCGATCCTGGCGCAATCGCAGCCGGTGACGGGGTCACCGGCGTCTCAGCAGCAGCCAGCGCCGTACGGCGAGCGGTTTCAACACCAACAGCCTTTGCTCGTGACGGATCAGAGCGCGGTGGGTTTGGCGACCCAAACAGTGGCTGGGGGATTGCAAGCGCCCGGTGCGCGACGGGAATACTATCAAGAGCCGAACGGGACGCCGCCACAGCCGTCGTATGGTCACCACCAGAGTCAGGCGGAGAGATACCCGCCGCAGCAGCCTCGATACCAGATTTACGAGCCGCCGCCGAGGTACGAGCGAGCCGTCGATCCCGACACGGGTAACCCGGAGCGATGGATGGGTGGCGGATGGCGCGGGCGCTCTTACGGAGACGACCGTCCTAGGGCTGTGACTCAGCACGAGGTTGACGCCGCGCGCTCGCGTTTGCTTGAGTTAGAGCAAGAGGCGCGCGTTCGCGCAGAAATGGCGCACGCTGAGGCGATGGCTCGTCAGCAACAGGCAGAAGCTGCGAGGATTTCAGCGCAAAGCGCCATGGAGCAGATGAGTCAAGCCGAAGCAGCGAATCGCGCGGTTCGAGACGCGGAGATGGCGGCCGCGGAAGCCAAGAGACTTGCATATTTTGCCGCCGAGCACCAACGCGAGGCGGAGAGCCAGTTTATTTCCATGTTGCCTCTCGACGACGTCGGTCCATCGGCGGAAGAACGCCGGCGCGCGTCCGAACTAGAGGATTTGCAGCGTCGAATCGCAGCGCATGAACAAGCCGCAGCTGCGCACGTGGTGAGCGCTCCTACCCAACCGCCGCCGCAGCAGCAGCAGCAGCAGCAGCAGCAGCAGCAACCTGAGTATCAAACGCAACCTCAGCAGTATCGAGTTCCGCCAGCGCCAGCGCCAGCGCCAGCGCCACCAGCGCCGGTTCAGCAGCAGCAGCAGCAACATCCAGTGCGAGTGCGATACGAACCACCCTCTCAACCGTCTCATCAAAGCTCGCCAGCGCGAGCACAGGCGGAGATTGAATACACGAGTTCCCCGTCATCCGTAAAGGACCGAGCCGCGGCTTTCGGTCACGTGACCATCAAGCCGAAGCCAGCCTCTCAAGCCTCGGTGAATGTGAGAGAGCAGACGTACACTAATCATGGGTCTTCTTCAACGAACTCTGCCGCGCATGCTCTCGCGCAAGTCGTCCAAAAGTCGCCGATTTCACAATCGGCGCCGGCGACAGCCGAGACGGCGGACGACCTCAAGAGGAAGATTGCCATCCTAGAACGTTTGGCTCGATCGAGAGGGCTGATGCCGTCCGACTAAAATTTGTCTTTAGCAAGTGTACAATTATATTTCTATTCGTTCGCTAGTTATCGTTTTCCCTTTCGCCTCGGAGGTCCGCCCTTGTTCATTTTGTCCATTTTGCCAAGTACGGCATCCATCCCGCGCCGGGAACCTCGAGCGTGCCCCTTGGCTTGCTCTTTCCACGCTCCCTCTGCGGTGAGACCTTCTTCATCGCCGTATTCTTCCGATTTGCGCGATTTACCGAGACGCTTCATCGACTCTTCCTTCGGTGCAGACGCGTCAAAGAAGGCTTCGCGGTTGCCGGTTACGCGTTGACGCTTTGTCTGCTCGCGCGCCTTTTCAAGCTTCGCTCGCTCCTTCAGAGGGAGATCAACCTTGGTAGTGCGACCCGCTTTAAAGGCGGTGGCGTGGAATTCATCCTTCGCGGCGTACATCTTCGGCTCATTCGGCTCAGCCTCGACGTCGGCGTCATCGTCAGTGTCATCATCCACGAGTTCAAAGTGGTCCTCCAACATCTCTTGCTTTTGACTCTTGTTGAGCTTGCTCGCGTTCGGGTGAAGCATTCTGTAGGTTTCGTCGTCTTCATCGATTTCGAACTCTTCGTCTTTGAACATGGCGGCGAAACGATCATCTTCGAGCAGGCTACCGCCCGGCGCAATGGTACCGACATCGTCTCCATCCTCGTCGATACCATCCACTTCGGCTCCTTCGTTGGATCCCAAACGTGCCGCGAGAACAGCGTTGACCTTGGGTGCCTTCTTCTTGACGGCAATTCTGCTTTGACGTTCGGCATCGAGCTTTTCCTTGATCTTCTTCTTCTTGAAATCGTCGTAAGAGAAAGGCTCGGCGATAGCCTTTGCCTTGCCATACAAACGGTTGTCCATGAAGAAACCGTGCATGTACGCCCGAAGCATCTTCGAACCGATCAAGTGCGTCATACCGAGCTGTTCCAACTCTTCTCTCGTCACGAATCTGTAATCGTCGTACAAGGTGTCAACCTTCTTCTCCTCCATTTCCTCTGTCAAGTTTTCGAGGAACGAGCACCAACGAGGCGCCGCGCCCAGAGACGGGGTGAAGTAGACACTCATTTGTGTGTGGTCTTGCGTCATCATCATCAATCCAGTCTTATCCCACATACACAAATCGTTAATTTCGTAACCCGTTTCGATGGATGTGTACGGTTTACCCGTGCTCTCGTCCCAAATCTTGACAATTTTCTTATCCGTCGACACCACTCGTCTCGTTCCCTCCACAGAAGTGTGATACTTCAAGTCTATAATCGGAAAGCCGTTCATCTGATCCTTCACGCGAAGCGGCCTCGAGCTTCGAAGATCATACAACCTAATGAGACCCTCCTCGCTACCGACGGCAACCTGCAAACCGTTCGGATCAAACCGCAGAGAGGTGACACCGCCTTCGTCTCTCTCTGTGCACTGAATCGCCGCGCACGACTTACGCGCTCTCAGATCGAAACACTCCAATTCCCCATCCGCCGACCCAGCGGCAAACAAACCATGCGTAGGAGAGATCCCACACACGTTTAGCTCGTCGCATTTGGACTCTAAAGGTTGCAAAAACCGCCCTTGTTCCAAATTCAGCCTCCAAACCTCGTTTGAGCTCCCGACGACGCACAAATCCCCCGTGTTATCCGAATACGCTACGTCCCGTCCCTGTTTCGGCGTTCGCGTCTGATAATAATTACCGAATTTCGCGTGAAACCGAATCGACCGATCGGCGCAGATGAACGCCAGCTTTGAGTAATCATCCGACAGAGTCGTAAAATCGACAATCTCCGCGTCCAAGTGCCGGCACCACTTCATGCTCAACTGACTCAGGTCGTAACACTTCACTTGCGGCGGGTGAAGCCCAGAGACAATCATGTACTGTCCATCGGGCGTCACCTTACACTTGGACGAGCTCGCGGTGAAGTTCAAGTCTTGCACGAGTTCGATCCTTCGCTGATACTCTTGGTTTTTCCGAAGTTTTCGTTTCGACTTTGTTTGCGCCGCCCAGTTTGGTGCCTCTTTGGACGACGACACCTCGTACACCTTGACGCCGTTGAGCTCGCGGAGTTTGATGGCGGACTCATCGAGCGCGGCCATCGTCGGTGGTCGCGTCGCGTCGTCGCGCCTTTGTGTGTCGCGCGTCGCGAGTGACTGATTCGAGCCTGCGGCGGCGGCGGCGCTTTTTTCTCCATACTGTTTACGCATACGTAACGGCTAAACTTGACACCAGATGGGACGACGTGCAGGTGATGGATGAAAATGGTTTTTACTTTTACAACGCGATTTGAATCCGATCGACGCGATGGGAAGCCGGAGAAATTATGATGTGATTAATCATCGGCGATTTCGGGCCTGTCATTGCCCCAAAGCTTGGTTCCGTACTCTTGGTACCGCCTACACGCGGCGAAATACATGGCGTACGCGCCGATGCCGACCACTGCGACGAGCGTGTTCCTCGCCAAGGGCGTCCCCAAAACCGTCAACGGGTTCAAAGTTTCCGCTGGAAGAATCCCACACCCTTGTAACATTTCCTTCTCGCGCACGGTATACTTACCGGGCGGGAGGAAGAGACGAGTTCCGGGTTTTAAGGTTCCAAGCTTTAAACTTGGATTCAACCGCTCGACTTCCGCCTTTGAAATCTTCCTCGGCGTGATGATGTCCTCGATCGTCTCCCCGCCTCTGGTCGGGTACACTCTCGGTTCGTTAATCCCTTTAATCCCATCGATAATCTCTTGGTCCCGCTTCGACAGGCGCTCAGCCGGGAGTAGAATCGTCATCCCAGGCGAGAGCTCGGCGCCCTCCTTCGACAGCGACTTGTTGTACTTTTTCACATCGTTCGTCGACATCGACCGCTTACTCGCGATGGACTCGAGAGTATCCCCCTTACGAACGGTGTACGGACGCACCGCCGCGACGACGGTTGTCCCTCCACGCGTGCGTCGGACGCCTCGTCGACGATCCGCGGTGGTGATTCTTTGGGCGTGGGCGATCACGCCTCGAGCCGTGAGCGTCGTCGCTACCGTCGTCATCGCGTCTCCTCCGAGCTCGGTTCGACTGAACGGGTGACGGGGCTTCCTGTGCGCGGTGCTCCTTTTCGCGCGCGACGTCTATCCAAGCGTCTACCGGACCGCGCGCGTCGGCAACTGCCGCAACAGACTGAATGAACGAGTCGGTCCAAAGCGTGCGCACGAGTCAAATGCGCCGCACTGCGCGCCGCGCGTCGATATGTCGTCGTCGAACGAACACCGGGACGTCGACACGGACTCGGACGATGACGCGAGACGGGTGCACGCGCGAAAACGACGACGGGATGAGGCGATTTACGGATCGTTTTTGGAAGACATGCCGCGTGAGAATCGCGGTGGTTTAGGCTCGAGAAACGACGGTGGGTACGACGGCGGTCGCGATGGGCGAGAGACGGGACCGGTGATGTTTCGAAGCGCTGGTGCTGGTGGCAGCGGTGGTCTCGGGTTCACGGCGGCGACGGAGACGACAAACGCGAACGGTGGTGGAGGACTCGGGTTCGCGCGCGCGATGGCTGCGACGACGACGACGACTGCCGGATTTGGAGGGTTCGCGAGCGGTGGGACGATGACGAGCGAAGACGCGATGGCAAGGGAGGAGAAGGATGAAGGGGGCGGGTCGGATTATCGCACGGCGACGGAGGAGACGCTGGAGGATCTTTCGGACGAGGATGAGGATCTTTTACCTTCTACGTTTGGACAGAGGTGCGTCGCGACGACAAAGGACGACAACGACGACGACAATGACGACGACGCGAGTGAGAAACGACGAGAGACGATCGCGGTGCGCGCGAGACGTGAGGAATGTAGACTGACGATGAGGCGTGACTTTATCGGTTCGCTTAGATTGGTTGCCGGCGCGGCACAGAGGATGAAGATGGCTGAGGAGGAACGCAAGGCGACGGCGGCGCGACGCAAAGCCGAGGAAAAGGCGGCTCGAGCGAGGAATAAGGATAACGAGGACGCGTTCGCGGGGACGAGTTCGAGACGTGGGGGTGGAGCAAAAAGTCGGCAAGCGGAAGAGATCGGGTCTTTCGAGAAGCACACCAAGGGGATTGGTTTGAAACTATTGGAGAAGATGGGTTACAAAAAGGGTGAAGGTTTAGGCAAGGGAGCGAGCGGCATCTCGCGCGCGCTCGAGACGCAACTTCGACCGAAGAACATGGGTATGGGATTCAACAACTTCAAAGAGAACGTTAACGATCCCACGCGGGCGAGCAAGCGCGATGAAGAAGAGGATGAGAGCGATGATGATATGACTGTCGACGAGGCGACGCGAGTGAGGGATCAAGCAAAACGCGCTCAGGAAAAGACGATGTGGAAGAAGCGGAACGAGTTACGCAGACAAAAGCGAGAGTATAAGACTGCGGAGGAGCTCCTCGCGGAAGAGGACGAGAAGGCGCGGGAAGCGGGCGGCAGTGCGCAAGGTAGCCGCAAGAAGTTGAGCATCATCGACATGCGCGGCGCACACGCGCAGGTGGTTGACGCCAACCAGCTACACAAATCGCGCGTGGTGAGCACTGATGAAGACGGCACTTTGCTTCCCGAGCTTCAGCACAATCTCAAGCTCGTCGTGGACTTAGCTGAGAGCGACATCACAAAGCTTGACGGAAAGATTAGGAGCGAAAAGGACACTCTGGAAATCTTGCGCCGCGAAAAGGTTCGACTAAACAAGCAGGCAGACCTTCACGACGAGCTCGCAGAGCGCACGCAAAGCGCTCTCAAGCTCGTTGAGGAAGTGGACGCTCTTTCAAAGAAGTGCCGCGACCGCGCCGAGTTCGATGCTCTCACGAAATCCTGGGTTGAGATTGTCAAGCGCTTTCCGAAGGAGTACTACTCGCACAGGTTGTACCGCCTGGCTCTGGCGCACGCTACGCCGTACGTGCGCGCCGCATTCAAGGATTGGGATCCAACGATAGATCCGACCCGTGGTTTGGAGGAGATCAAACCTTGGAAACAGCTTCTCGCTCCTGACTTTATCCCTGACGAGTTCAAGGGACTATTTGATGAAGACGCATTTGACAGCCTCATGCGCGAACCAATCTTGTCGAGACTCAGGCCATTCATATCGAGCAAGTGGGATCCAACGAAGCCTTCAGAAATCATAGAATTCCTCGAACGATGGTCTGATACGTTGCCCGAGGCGCTGTACCTCGAGATTACCCACGCTCTCGTTCTCCCTCGGCTTCAGCGCCGAGTCAACGAGTGGGAACCCACAAAGGAGCGCGTGTCACTTCATGCGTGGTTCCACCCGTGGTTACCTCTACTGCATAAGAACTTGAAGGATTTGTATCCAACCATTCGTCAAAAGTTTACCATTGCCCTCACGAAATGGGAAGCGAGCGATTCAAGCGCTCTTACTCTTCTCAAGCCTTGGGCCAAGGTGTTCGAAGCGAAGGATTGGTCTTCGCTCATGCGTAGGTGTATCACACCCAAGCTCGAGGATTCGTTGGCGATGCTTCGAATCGATCCATCGAATCAATCCCTCGAGCCGCTCAAGAATGCCCTCGCGTGGGAAGAGATGCTCGGCCCGAGCGCCCTCATGACGCTGCTTGAACAGCACTTTTTCCGCAAGTGGCACTCCACTTTGCACAAGTGGTTGACCACGCCAAAGGTGGACTTGGACGAGGTGGCCCAGTGGTACACTGGATGGAAATCAGTCTTTTCAAACGAACTTTTGTCTCATGAGCGCATGCGCGTGCAATTAAACGTGGCGTTGAACATGATGAACCAAGCGGCCTCGGGAGAGGGCGTTGTCATGCCGAGCATCACAACGCCGCAACCCAGCGCCCCCGTTCGAGACAAACCGAAGGCTCACCCGATGGATGAATCCACAATGACGCTCAAGGATATGATTGAGCAATTCGCGAACGCCCACGAGCTCGAGTTCGTTCCGAATACTTCGGGACGCCGTCACGACGGCTTGACGGTGTACACGTTTGGCGGCGTCAACGTCGTCGTAGACACCGCTCGCGAAAGCATCCGGGCATCCATAGCCGGTAAATGGGTCCCCGTAAGCCTAGAACAGCTACTAGAACAAGCTCAGAAGAGCAAGAGATAGATTTTAGCACACATTGACGTTTCAATGAATTGATTCTTTTAGAGACGCGCTTCGCCCTCATAGCTCGACTCATGACGGACTCGACACCGTCGACGTCCACGGCTGTCGACGAGCCGGTGGCGAAACCGGTGGTACGACGCTTCGTCCGCAATCAGGTGCGTTCGCCTCGTCCCTCGGCGTCGTCGTTGCTCCCTCGAGCCCCGCGCCGCCCAAACGCTCTCCCGTCCCTTTCGCAGAATGCTTTTTAGACACTGACCGCCGTCCTTCCTCTTCGCTCTCGCGCGCCGATAGATCCCCGATGAGATTGAGAAGGACGAAGATTTGGCGGCAGCCATGCGAGTGTTGCCCCAAAACTACGACTTTGAGGTGAAGAAGACGGTGTGGAGGCTCAAGCAGGCGAACGTGGAGACGCTGGCGTTGCAGTTCCCGGAAGGTCTTCTGCTGTACGCGACGACGTTGGCGGACATATTCCAAACGTTCGCAGGCGTGAAGGATGTCGTGATACTTGGTGATGTGACTTACGGCGCCTGCTGCGTTGACGACTACACGGCTGAGTCGTTGGGGTGCGACTTTTTGGTTCACTACGGACACTCGTGCTTGGTCCCGGTCGACGTCACTCGTATGAAGTGCCTCTACGTCTTTGTCGATATTTCTTTCGACGTCGGTCACCTGTGTGCGTCGGTCGAACATAACTTTAAGCCCGGTTCGAACCTCATCTTGGCGGGGACGATTCAATTCGCGAGCGCCATACAGGAGACGAGAACTCGACTGGCGGAAAAGTACCCGTCGCTCGTCGTCCCTCAGGCCAAGCCTCTGTCGCCTGGAGAGGTGCTAGGGTGCACGGCACCCGTGATTCCGGATGCGAAGGATAGAGACGCCATAGTTTTCGTCGCCGACGGTCGGTTCCACTTGGAAGCGATCATGATTGCCAATCCAACCGTGCCGGCGTACAGGTACGACCCGTACCAGCGCGTGCTGACGCGGGAGGAATACGCGCACAAGGAAATGAGAACGGTTCGTCGAGGCATGGTTGATCGCGCGAAGAATGCCAAATCGTTCGGTATCGTGCTCGGCACGCTCGGACGACAGGGTAATCCGGCTATTTTGGAGCATTTAATGTCTTTGATGAGAGTCAAAGGCCGCGAGTACGTCGTGCTGCTCATCAGCGAGATGAATCCAGCAAAGATGGCGGCGCTCAAGGGGTTGGACGCGTTCGTGCAAATCGCCTGTCCGCGTTTGTCCATCGACTGGGGTGAGGAGTTTGAACGTCCCGTGTTGACGCCTTACGAGGCCGAGGTCGCCCTCGATAATGTCGACCCGTGGTGGTTAACCCCCGGCGTCGCTCCGGGCGAGGAAAACACCCCGTACCCGATGGATTACTACGCCAGAGACGGCGGTACGTGGAGTAGCAGCTATCACAAGCAGACTGGGAAGAACGGCAAGCCAAAGCGCGCTCCGGTGCGCATCGAGGCTACGGCGTGAAAAGGTCACCTTCCTTTTAGCTCGTACATAGAATTTAATAGCTCGTTGTTGTAGAATCGATACGCTCCTTATCATCGTGACGTTTAACCCATCCGAGAGCTACGATGCCCTCTCAACAATATCGCCGCGTCTAGTCAAATTCGGTATCATTACATCGCATCCATCGCTAAAGTGTTCGTTCACATGTATTCTATCGCACTCCTCTCCTCATCTCATCCGCGGCTCGTCGAGTACCTCACGCTCGCCCCATCCGTCTGCGCCACGAGATCCCACTCCGACCCACCACCCTCGCCGTGGACTCTATGAATCTGTAACACTTCTCCGAACCACTTGTTATACACGTACAGCATCGGCGCCTTGCCCGTCGCCTCATCCGTCCGTTCGCTCACCACCAACAACCGCTCCTCCCCCGTCTCGTCATCCCGCGCGCACTCGTGCAACGCCGCCAACGTCTTCGCGTAGGACATCTCTCTCGTCACCGTCCTATCCACCTTTGAAGTCCCCATCATACTTCCCAAATCATCCACGACAACGAGTCTCGGCTGTTCCTCCTTTGCCCACAAGTGTCGAAAGCACGCCAGCGTCCGCACGTCCTCGTCCGACTCGACGTACCTCATCCCGATCGCCTCCACCGCCTCGACGTCCCCCAGCATCTCCACCCTCGTCGCGTGTATCCTCGCCCGCTCCATCGCGTCCCGTCTCGCGATGAACAGCGCCTTCGCACCGGGGTTTTCCTTGACGAATCGAATGCAAAATCGCATCAACATGGTCGTCTTCCCACTCTCTGGCGGTCCGACGACCACGCACCGTCGCGTGTTCGACGACGAAGACGACGCAGTCGACGACGACGTCTCGGTTCGGTCGGGATCGATCGGCGTCGCGAACGCCGTCGGCGCGAACGCTCGTGGCGCGCGCGGGGTCGACTCCATCTCAGTCTCACAAACCAACAGTCACGCCTCAGAGTGACGCTCTCGGCGCGCGCGAACCGAATCCATGTCGTCCGAAGACGCCCCGCGAGTCGTCACCGTCGTCGTCAGCGCCGGAGACGCATCCACGACGACGACGGACGCGACGCCGATCGATCTCGCGGCGCGCGACGGCGTCGAACGCGCGGTGATCGCGAATAAAGACGTCGCCATGTCGAGGTTGAATGCGTTGTTCGGTACCGCCGTCCCTGTCGACGACGACGACGACGACGACGGAGAAGAGGAGGAGGAGGACGCGTGAGGAGGAGGAAGAGACGGGGGTCCGTTCGTAGAGGGTCGTTAGTGTGCCCGTGTGTGTGTGCGTGTATGTAGTACTTAGAGAGCCGCGTAATGAC
>Ga0255777_10004500_pt1 | contig 11504 bp, 10 predicted proteins | sample 101ome_15_FD_179975 | JGI IMG/M metagenome (GOLD analysis project Ga0255777, IMG submission 179975) | Coastal salt marsh microbial communities from the Groves Creek Marsh, Skidaway Island, Georgia - 101402AT metaG (version 2) | ecosystem: Environmental > Aquatic > Marine > Intertidal zone >...
TATTAGCGGCTTTGTATGCTCTTTAGAGAATGTTTTGCTTACGGCTATAATCTTTACAATTTGCTCAGGTTTTTCTGATGCAATATTAAATTTTATTTTATTAAATCTTTCTATTATTGTGTTCATATGTTTTCTTTCAAAAAAAAATATTATTTAATCATAGAAAGTATCAAAGATATTAATTTAAAAAACATAAAAAAACGTAATAAATTTGTTGTTATTTACAGAAATCATAAAAATTTAGAAAAAAGAGAGAATATTTTAAAGTTTAGAAAATTATGTAAGTTAAAGGCTATAGATTTTTACGTTGCAAACAATATCAAGCTTGCAATAAGTTTAAATTCAGATGGCCTATATTTATCTGCTTTTAACAAAACTTATAGATCTTTATTTTACAAGAAGTATAATTTTAAAGTAATTGGTTCTGCTCATAATATAAAAGAGATATTTATGAAAATAAATCAAGGTTGTGATTTAATTTTATTGTCTAAATTATTCTTGGTAAACTATGACAAAAGGTCTAAGTTTTTAGGCGTAATAAAATTTAATAATATTTTAAATTTTAATAAAAACTTAATACCTCTTGGTGGTATAAAATTAAATAACTTAAATAAATTGAAAAATATAAATTGCAAAGGAATTGCTATAATGTCTGAGATAAAAAAAAAGCCGACTAAGATATTTAGCCGGCTTTTTTAATTTTAAATTACTAAATGATTAGAATGCAGCTTTTACGCTGATTGTTCTTGTATCGTCTTTAGTATCTTTAACCATGCCTGCATTGTCTGTAGAAGCATCTTGGAAACCAAGAGTAATTCCACCTACAGTGTAACCAATGTTAATCGCATCAGTTTCTTGTTTGAAGCTAGAGTCAGCTGCTTCTGCAGACTGTCTTTGCTCCATCATGTTGTAAGAAATTGATAACGCATCGTTTACAGCGTATGCTAAACCGATTGAGTCAATTCTGTACTCTATTGAGTCATCTGATGGTGTAGAAGAAGCGGCTTGCGCTGCAGTTTCACCCGTTTGGATACTCTCAACTTGGTAACCGTATGAGAAGTTTCCGTATGAACCAGTGATCGCAGCAGTTGCTTCGATTCTATCTGTAGTGTTAGCTATTGTAGAAACTTCTTCTTCAGCATAACCTAAAGTTAAAGAGTTTCCATCTAAGAAAGAACCTACAAATGGTAAATCACCCATGTTGTTTCTTACTACCAATTCAACACCTGAACCAACTGAAGCACTTGTGTCGGCTGATGATTCTTTATCGTCACCACCATTTGCGTCACCGTTACCATCAGCTTTTGGCACGTATTGTGCAGATACTGTACCAAGTATTGGTATAGATCCTTTAATACCGATACCCATCTCAGTATCTAAACCACCTACGTCTTGGTAAGTTCCAGATCCTGAACCGTTAGCTTCTTCAAAAGCAGACGGTGTAATGTCATCGATTGCATCTAATTCAGAACCATCAGTTCCTACGTAAATGTCTACTAAACCACCAACGTTTCCAAAAGTAATTTTCGCATCACCGAAAGAACCTTGGTCGTTAAAGTCTTGCATTACAGACATTGATATACCGTTATCCAATTCTGTAGAACCTGAGAATGTAATCTCTTTGTCCATACCTAATGGGTTACCAGTAGTTCTATCAACTTCTGATTGGTAAGTTGCTTGCATGTTTCCTGTTACAGTCATCTCACCAGCTTGTGCTGTTGAAACTGCAAATAAGAAAGAAAGAGCAACTAATATTTTAGTTATTTTCATTTTTTTTCCTTTTGTTGATTATTAAAATTTAATAACGATAGTTTTTTACTATATTTCCTGAATTTTTTGTTAATTTTGCTTTTTTCTTGTATCGTTTTATTGAGCATGTGATATATTTATCACATACAAAAACCCTATATATTACTTGTTTTTTAGTCTATAAATCGTCCTAATAATGATTTTTTCTAATAATTTTAACGTAAAAAGACTTTTTGTTAGTTTTTTTTCAATATTTTTTGTTTTTTTTATTACCGCTTGTTCCGTCCCAGAGTTTGCAAAACCTAAAAAAGTCGACAACAGAAGTAGACCTGTAAATGCTGATGATAGGGCAAGACAGAATATTGAACAAGGAAGAGGAATTAGTCTTAAAGGTGCTATGAGTGGTGGAAAAACAACTTATGAATTCAGTACATCTAATCCTTTATGGAGAGCATCGCTTGAGACAATTGATTTTTTACCTTTATCAACTGTTGATTATTCTGGCGGTATAATAATAACGGATTGGTATAGTGAAGGTAATAATCCAAAAGAATCGATAAAAATAACAGTTCGTTTTCTATCTAACGAAATACAATCTAATAGTCTTAAAGTGATAATTCATAATAAAAAATGTGCTGCTTCAGAAAGCTGTACAGTAAATGAAGTTGATAGCAATATTAAATATGAATTACAAAAAACTATCATTACCAAAGCAGCTTTATTAGAAAAGCAAGCAAAAGAAATTAAGAAAAAATAACCTATAATCTTTATGGAGAGATATTCTTTTCAAAAAGTTGAAAGAAAATGGCGCAATAATATCTCTTTTAATTCTGTCAAAAATTCCAACTCTAAGAAAAAATTTTATTGTCTTGAAATGTTTCCATATCCATCAGGTAAAATCCATATGGGGCACGTTAGGAATTATACTATTGGAGACGTTGTAGCGAGATATAAATTTCTTAATGGTTATAATGTTCTTCACCCTATGGGCTGGGACTCTTTTGGTCTTCCAGCAGAAAATGCATCTAAACAAAATAATCTTCATCCAAAAAAATGGACAGAAAAAAATATTGAAACTATGAAATCACAATTAAAAAAACTGGGATTATCGATTGATTGGGATAAGGAAATTTCAACGTGTGATGAAAAGTACTATAAACATCAACAAGAGATTTTCATAGATTTTTATAATAATGGACTGGTTTCTAGAAAAGAAACATATGTAAATTGGGACCCAGTAGAGAAAACAGTTCTAGCCAATGAACAAGTAATTAATGGAAGAGGTTGGCGATCCAATGCAACAGTTGAGAGAAAAAAATTACATCAATGGTTTTTCAATATTTCTAAAATTGCTAATGAATTGTTGGATGGTCTAAATCTTTTAGATGGTTGGCCAGAAAAAGTAAAATTAATGCAACAAAACTGGATTGGAAAATCATATGGGTGTGAGATAGATTTTGAAATTGAAAACAGGAAAGAAAAAATTAAAGTTTTTACTACAAGACCTGACACAATTTTTGGTGCCAGTTTCATTGCTGTTTCTGCTGAACACCCAATATGTAAACTCTTTTTAGATGATAAAAAATTTATAGAGTTCAAACGACAGTGTAACAAAACAGGTACAACAGAAGAAGCGATAGCAAACGCTGAAAAGCTTGGCTTTAATACTAATTTTTTTGTTAAGCATCCTTTCATAAAAGATAAAAAAATTCCCATTTATGCAGCAAACTTTGTATTAATGGATTATGGGACAGGTGCGATTTTCGGTTGTCCAGCCCATGATCAACGTGATTTTGATTTTGCAAAAAAATATGATTTAGAAATCATTAAAGTGGTTTCAGACGGTAATGACAAAGACTTAAAAGAAGCTTACATTGGTAACGGAAAAATTATTAACTCTGATTTTTTGAATAATTTAGATGTTGATGATGCAAAAAATAAAATTATAGAGAAAATTGAAGCTAATAATTTAGGAAAAAAGAAAACTCTTTTTAGATTAAAAGATTGGGGAATTTCAAGACAAAGATACTGGGGGTGTCCAATTCCAATGATACACTTAGAAGATGGCACCATCAAACCTGTAGAAAAATCAGAACTTCCTATAACTTTACCTGAGGATATTGACCTTAACTCAAATGGAAATCCCTTGGAAAACCATAAAACCTGGAAATACACAACTGATAAAATTTCTGGAAAAAAAGCAATTAGAGAAACAGATACTTTAGATACTTTCGTCGATTCATCATGGTATTTTTTAAGATTTTGCTCACCAAAACACACAAAGTCCCCATTTGATAATTCAGAAGTTAATTATTGGATGCCAGTCGATCAATATATCGGGGGAATAGAGCATGCTATTTTACATTTGTTGTATTCTCGATTTTTTACGAAAAGTATCAGCTCATTAAATAAAGAGATAAACATATCAGAACCTTTTAAAAATTTATTTACCCAAGGTATGGTCTGTCATGAATCATATAAAGATGATAAGGGTAATTGGCTATATCCTGATGAAATAGTAAAAATTGACAAGAATTCAGCAATAAAAAAAATAGATAGAACTAAAGTTATAATAGGCCCCCCTGAATCAATGTCAAAATCAAAAAAGAATACAATTGATCCTGAAGTAATGATTGAAAAATATGGCGCTGATGCAGTTAGGTGGTTCATACTTTCTGATAGTCCTCCGGAGAAAGATATACAATGGTCTGATACTGGTGTTGCAGCTTCAAATAAATTTCTTCAAAAGTTATGGAACTTGAATTTATCTATAATGAATAAAACTGACGAAAAATTAAATAAAGATCTTGAAAGTAAAGTTGTAAAGGAAATAGAGGAAATTATTTATAAGATTGATAATTCTATTAAGACTTTTAAATTCAATGTATCTATAGCAAATTTTTATGAAAGTTATTCATTAATAAATAAATATTTAAAAGAACCAGTAAAAAAAAGTTGTTTAATTGAGTGCATTACTAAAATTATGAAGTTAATATTACCTTTTACCCCTCATTTAGCTAATGAGGCACTTGATTTACTAAATTGTAAAACAAAAGATACATGGCCAACGATTCAATCAAACTTTTCTAAACAAATAAAATTTGTCATACAGATAAATGGAAAAACACGCGATGTTATTAAATTGAAAAAAGATTTAGTTGAGTCAGAAATTAACAAAATTACTTCAGATATCTCGAAAATAAAGAAAATTTTAAATGGCAAAAAAATAATTAAAACTATATTTATTAAAAATAAAATTATAAATTATTTAATTAAATGACAACAAGATCTTTTTTAATATTTATTTTCTATCTTTTTATAACAAGTTGCGGTTTCAAAGCAGTGGACCAAAACTATTTTAAAGGTTTCGACATTGTTCCAAATATTGAGGGAGATGACAGAATTGCTTATTTGCTATCAAATTCTTTAAGAAAAAACTCAACCCTTAATACAAGTAAGATTTTGATTAATGCTAAAATAAAAAAAGATAAAAATATTAAAGAAAAAAATATTAAAAATGAAATTACAAAATATGAAGTAAATATTTCAACTTTGATTACATTTGAAATCTTGAATGGAAATAAAACTGGAACTTTTAGAATAGAAAAAAAAGGTTTTTACGATGTTAATAACAAGCATAGTGTGTCATTAAATAACGAAAAAAAACTTGTAAAAAATTTAGTAAAACAAATTTCAGACCAACTCTTAAATGATCTTCAATTAAAGGTAAATGATTCATAAAAGTTATTTAGCTGAACAAAACCTTAAAATCTTAAAAAATAATTTAGTTTTATTTTATGGAGAAAACAAAGGTTTAATTGATGATTTTCAAAATAAAATAATAAGAAATTTTTCAAATTCTATTATTATAAAATATAATCAAGAGGAAATTTTAAAAAATGAAAGTTTATTGTTTAATGAACTTCAAAATATTTCTTTATTTCACCAACAAAAAATTTTTTTAATTCGAGATGTTAATGATAAAGCATTAAATCTTCTTAAAGAAATAATTGCAGATATAGGAGAAAATAAAATATTTTTATTTTCTGATATATTAGAAAGAAAATCAAAATTAAGAGCTTTTTTTGAGAAGAATAAAAATAGTGATATTGTTCCTTGCTATGAAGATAATGATTTAACAATTAAAAAAATAATATCTTACGAATTAAAAAATATAGCTGGGCTATCGCCTCAAGTGATAAATTTATTAAAGGATGTTTGTGGAAGAGATAGAAGTAAACTTAAAAATGAAATTGCTAAAATTAAAATATTGTTTAACGGAAAACCAATTAACTTTGATAAATTAAATAATCTTTTTAATTTAAAAGAGAATGATGATTTCAAACTACTTAAGAATATTGCTATATCTGGAAAAAAAAGTGAAACTAATAAATTTTTAAGCAGAACTTTTTTTGAAGACAATAAACTAGCTTATTATATTGCAACTATTAACCAAACATTTTTAAGATTGAAAGAAATAAACAAAAACAACAATGAAAATATTGAAAAAAAGATTGATCAGCTTAAACCTCCAATATTTTGGAAAGATAAAAGTGTATTTGTTGAGCAGGCAAAATTATGGAATACAAAAAAGATTAATCATATACTTAATCTCACATACAATTTAGAAATAATAACGAAATCAAATATTCAAATTAATAGAAAAATTGTTTTAAAAAAACTCTTAATTGATATTTGTAATTTGGCTAACGCTGCTTAAGAAGCTTTGAAATAAGCTCAAATTGTTCTAGGTTTTTATAACTTATCGTTAATCTTCCTGAATTATTTTTTTTATTGATAATATCAACTTTCATTCCTAAATTTTCTTCCATTTGTCTTTGTTCCTCTAGCACATTAGCATCGACACGTGTTTGACCGGCTTTTTGTGGACCTTTTTTTTCTCTTACTAAATATTCTACACTTCTAGCACTGAGCTTTTTAGAAACAATTTCTTCAGCAATTGCCGAAGCATTTGGCACTCCTACTAACGGTCTAGCTTGTCCTGCAGTAATTAACCCTTCCTCCATCAATCCCTTCACATCAGCTGGTAAGGTTAATAATCTTAAAGTATTACTGACGTGACTTCTGCTTTTTGACATAAACCTTGCAATTTTTTCATGATCGTATTCAAACTCTTTATGTAATCTTTCATAAGCTTTAGCTTCTTCTATTGGGTTTAAATCATCTCGTTGAATATTTTCCACAATAGCAACTTCCAAACTTTCATTATCATCAAGATCTAAGATAACTATAGGTATTTCGTGCAGTCCTGCCTTTTGAGCTGCTAACCATCTTCTTTCACCGGCTACTATTTGGTATTTACCTTCATTAGATTTGTCTGTCCTAACTGCGATAGGCTGAATTACACCGTTTTTCTTTATAGAATTAGCTAATTCTTCAAGTTTTTCTTCATTAAAAATTTGTCTTGGTTGATAAGGATTTCTAGTTAAATCACCTATTAATGCCTTAGTGTTAGATGCTATATTTTTTGTTTTAGGATTATTTTCAATTTTGTCATCGCCAAATAATGCTGATAATCCTCGTCCTAGTCCTTTCTTTTTTTTCATAATTAAGCTGCTGACGCTTCTTTGTTAGAATTTAAAAACTCATTAGCTAAATCAAAATATGCTTTGCTACCAACACAAGTTTTATCATAAATAACACAAGGTAAACCGTGTGAAGGAGCTTCGGATAATCTCACATTTCTTGGAATTACTGTATTATAAACCTTTGACTTAAAATGGTTTCTGGCTTCTATATCAACTTCACCCGATAATTTATTTCTCTTATCAAACATTGTTAATAGAATTCCTCTTACAGAAAGTTGCGGATTTAATTTTTCTTTTATTCTATCTATTGTATTTATTAATTGTGTTATGCCTTCTAAAGCAAAAAATTCTGTTTGTAGCGGAACCACCAGTTGATCAGAACCTACTAGAGCTATCACCGTAAGGAGACTAAGTGAGGGAGGGCAATCAATAAAGATATAATCATATTTTTTCAAAATATTTGAACTAGAATCAAAAATGTTTTTTAATGTAAAAGCACGATCCTCATTTGTAGCTGTTTCAACTTCCAAACCTGATAAATTTACAGTTGAACTTATTAAATCTAAATTTTTAATATCCGTATTTATAATAGCTTCATTTAATTTTATTTTTCCTATTAAAAGGTTATAAATATTATTTTCCTCTTTCGTGTTTGACTTTCCCAATCCGGTCGTTGCATTTCCTTGGGGATCTAAATCTACAACTAACGTTTCATAACCCATAATGGACAGTGAAGCTGCAAGATTTACTACTGTAGTAGTTTTTCCTACCCCTCCCTTTTGATTGATAACTGAAATTATTTTATTTTCCATTTTTTGTAGCTATTATTATTTTCGAATCTCTATCAGTAATGCTATCAACTGTTTTATATCTATAATTTTTATCTTTTGGAAGTTTTTTGAGATCATTTAGGGCATTTTTACCTTTTAAAATGATTAATTTGTGTGGATTTTTTACTTTTTCACGTGAAATATCAAATATTTGATCTAATTTTTTAAAAGCTCTACATACAATATAGTCAGATTTGATAATTTCATGATCGTAGACATTTTTTTCGATGCTAAATTCGGTAATTTTTTGGATATCTGCTAGAAAATTTCTTTTTACTGGAGATTTTTCGTATAGTTTCACGTGAAAATTAGGATTAGTATTAGCTATAGAGAGAATAACTCCTGGAAGCCCTGCACCGGATCCAAAATCAGATAAAATGTGGTCCTTTTTGAAGTCAATATACTTAATAATTTGAGCAGAGTCTAAAATATGTCTGTTCCAGACCTCTTTTTCTGTACTTTTGCTGATTAAATTGTATTTTTTATTAAAAATTAGAAGTAAATCAATGTACTTAATAATTTTATCGATTTTTTCGTCAGAAAAGCCAAGATTTTCCTGAAGATATTTCTTAACAAAACCAATATCCATTAAGCAGATTGCTTAGATCGCATTTTTTTTATGTTAGAAAGTATAATAACTACCGCAGAAGGGGTAATTCCATCTATCCTGAGAGCTTGTCCAAGGGTTCTAGGTCTAATTTTGTTTAATTTGCTCTTAACTTCATTAGATAGGCCGCTTAATTCGTCATAATTGAAGTTAATAGGTATTTGTAAAGCTTCATCTTTATTGAAAGCATTAATATCTCTTTGCTGTCTTGGCAGATATCCTGCATAGTGTGCATCGATTTCTACCTGTTTATCAAAAGAGGTGTTATAAGAGGGAATCGAAGGAAAAATCTCTCTCAGTTTAGATAATTTTACATTTCTCTGACCTATCACTTCCATGCAAGATCTTTTCACACCATCCATTGCAATTTTAATAGAATAATCCTTGGCCTTATTGGGGGTAATAAAATTAGACATAAGATGTTTTTTAATTTCTGAAAGTTTTTCAATCTTATCATCAAAAAGTTTTTTTCTTTCGTTAGAAATCAAACCTACCTCGGCACCTAAGTTTGTTAATCTTTGATCTGCGTTATCTGCTCTTAAACTTAATCTATACTCTGCTCTCGATGTAAACATTCTATATGGTTCACTTACTCCCTTTGTTATAAGATCATCGATCATAACCCCGATATAGGAGTTGCTTCTACTAAGTAAAAATTCTTTTTTATTTTTTACTTTTAATGCCGCATTAACTCCTGCAACAAGTCCTTGAGCAGCTGCTTCTTCATAACCAGTAGTTCCATTAATTTGACCAGCTAAAAATAATGAATTAATTTTTTTTGTCTCAAGAGTTGCTTTTAATTCTCTAGGATCTACATAATCATACTCGATCGCATAACCTGCCCTTTTCATTTTAACTTGCTCTAAACCCTTGATTTTACTTAATATTTTGAGCTGTATCTCTTCTGGTAAGGAAGTTGATATTCCATTTGGGTAAATAGTATTGTCCTTTATTCCTTCTGGCTCTAAGAATATTTGATGTTGTTGTTTTTCTTTAAATTTAACGATTTTATCTTCAATAGAAGGGCAATAACGTGGTCCAACACCTTTTATATTTCCAGAATACATAGCACTTCTAGAAATATTATCACTTATAATTTTATGGACTTCATTGTTTGTATAAGTCATTCCACATTTGATTTGTTTATTATCAATTTTGTTTGTAAGAAAAGAAAAGTAGTAATGATCATCATCAGCTGGCTGCATTTCCAAATCTTCATAATTAATTGTGTTACCGTCTAATCTAGGTGGTGTTCCTGTCTTCAATCTACCTATCTGCATTTTAAATTTTGCTAATTGTTCACTTAACCCTGTAGATGGCTTCTCATCATACCTACCTGCTGGTATTTGAGTTTCGCCAATATGTATTAATCCATTTAGAAAGGTACCAGTAGTTAATATAAGCTCCCTAGTTCTTACCTCTTTTCCACTTTGGCATACAAAACCTATAATTTTATCTCCCTCAAATAAAAATTTAATGACTGGATCTGCAATTACCTCCAAGTTTTTGTAGTTTAGTAAAATCTTCTGCATATGCTCTTTGTAGAGAGCTCTATCTGACTGAGTACGTGGTCCCTGCACTGCTGGACCTCTACTTCTATTTAATAATCTAAATTGAATACCTGATTTATCAGCTACAACGCCCATTACACCATCTAAAGCATCTATTTCTCTTACAAGATGCCCTTTTCCAAGTCCTCCGATAGCAGGATTGCATGACATCTCACCTATAGTTTCAATTTTATGTGTAAAAAGTGCTGTATTTACGCCCATTCTAGCGGATGCTGCAGCTGCCTCACATCCAGCATGTCCACCCCCAATTACTACTACATCATAGCTTTGTTTACTCATAATATGAATTTAACGCGGTATATTAGGAATACAAGTGGTATTTTATTTACCTATACAAAAGTCTTTAAATATAGATCCAAGGATTTCTTCGACATCGACTTTTCCAACAATACTTCCAAGATGTCGTGTAGCCATTCTTAAATCTTCGGCAGCTAATTCTAAATCTTTATTTTGATCTTTTTTAAGAAAGTTATCTATTTCTTTTAAGCATTGATTAAGTTTTACTCTATGTCTTTCTCTTGTGATTAAAGCGCTATTATTAGACATAAATTTTTTATTTAATTTTTCTTTTATCTTTTTAATCAAAATATCAATATTTTTATTTTCTTTTACTGAAGCTAAAACCGTATCTGCATGAAATTTATGATTTTGATTATTCTGTACATCTGATTTATTTAATAAAACGATCGTATCTTTATTAATCATTTTCTTGATTGCATCGTTTATGTTTTTTGATGAATTATCTATAACAACAATATTTAAATCTGCTTCTTTTGATTTTCCTAAGGCTAAAGATATGCCTTTTTTTTCAACCTCATTTTTAGCATCTCTTATACCTGCTGTATCAGCTAAGATTACAGGATAACCGTCTATATTTAGATATGTCTCTATTACATCTCTCGTAGTTCCAGCTTCATCTGAAACAATAGCTACATCTCTTTTTGCTATTAAATTTAAAAGAGAAGATTTACCTGCATTAACTTCTCCTGTAATAGACACTCTAAATCCATCTCTTATTTTCTCTCCAATTTTATTATCTTCAATAATCTTATGAATATCTTTATGAATTTCTTTAATGGAATTATGTACTTCCTTTAAAACTTTTTCAGGTAGATCATCTTCGGCAAAATCTATTTTGGCTTCGATATATGCTAGAGATTTAATAAGCTTCTCTCTTAAAGCATTATAGTAATTTGAT
>Ga0255777_10004503_pt1 | contig 11498 bp, 16 predicted proteins | sample 101ome_15_FD_179975 | JGI IMG/M metagenome (GOLD analysis project Ga0255777, IMG submission 179975) | Coastal salt marsh microbial communities from the Groves Creek Marsh, Skidaway Island, Georgia - 101402AT metaG (version 2) | ecosystem: Environmental > Aquatic > Marine > Intertidal zone >...
CATCAAGAGCCTTTGGTGACCGTAAGAAGTTGTTAAACCCTAAATACAAGAAAGAAACAGGTTACACGGTTAAGTCTTTCATGGAACAACACCCTGTAGGACGTTACTTCATCATTGTTAAGGGACATGCGTTAGCTTTAGTTGATGGTGTTTTGTACGGTAACGGCGATGAACAGTATAATGGGTTTCGTCGCCAAGTTCACTACGTTATTGAGTGTAAATAAAAAAACCCACCGATTGGTGGGTTCTTCATTTAAAGTCTCTTTGTTTAAAAATCCATATTGTCGTAAGGGTCTATCAAACTCTTTTGTTTGAATCCTGCACCTCCAACATAACTTTCAGCTGTTGGTAATTTCTTTGCGTAGTTTTCTAAAACTTTGATTGCTAATTTTCTATCGTATTCTCTATCATCTGTTTCAGGGATTACACCATCAACATATATTGAACCTCTGAATCTTCTCTTTGGTCCTGACTCTGACATAATCTCATCAACGTCTGAATCGTCTAATTCGAACATTACATCATCAACAGGGTATTTGTGTGAGTCATCTTCCATTTCTTCGTCCTGTTCTCTTATAGACAAAGAAGCTAATGCATCTTTAGTACCTTCAAATCCTGGTATATCACCCACTTCAGCATCTTCAATTTCATCTTCAGGGTATGGCATGTAATCCATTAGTTTTTCTCCGTAGATATCAAACAATCTCTGCATGATTAACTTTGGGTTTTTTCTCATGTATCTTAATACGTCTGCTGGTATTTCTCCTCCATATGAACCAAATAAGTTTTCAAGTTCCTTTTCTCTTTTGGTCATAGGTACGTCTGGCTCTACTGAAAATTCTTGTTCCTGAAGTTTCTTTAATACAGATTTTTGTATTATATTTGTCAACTCAGATTCGGTGATAGTAAATTTTTTCATTGAAATTTGATTTTACTAATAAATATAAGTATATTCGAAAAAAATTGTATGCAGACTAAACACACAAAGTACCTATTATTCCTTTTTGGTAACTACCGAGGAGGTGGAAAACTAATCGAAGCCATTACAGGTGAATTTACTCCTATAATCAGTAATGACTATCTCAAATTCATATGGGGTGACAACGGAGCTGTAATTCACTTTCAGAGTGACCTACCATTTGAACAAGTTTCAGACTTTGTTGAACTACAATTAGGTGGTATGGTTGAACAATATTTTTTGATGGAGTCAACCGAGAATACAACGGCATATGGTCCTGATGAGTCTATATCTTACCTTATGGATATAGACACAGAAATCCAAAGACCACAACCTATTGATAATAATATCGAACGAGAAGAAGAATTGGATAAAGTTATTAAATACTTTATGGACAATTTCACATATGAAGATGAAGATTCAAACTTCAGTATTAACTTTAATGATGAAGACGATGAGGATGATAATGAAATCGAAATGATTAAAATGAGGTCGTCTAATGAAAATGTATTAACTTTGGACCAATTATTAGACAAGATTACTGAAAAGGGAATCAAATCATTGTCGAAGAAAGAGAAACAACAACTTGAAAAATATGCAAATGGAAAATAACGACTTCACCAACTCAACCAATCCGTTGAACCAAGACGAGATACAAAAGTATCTTAAAGACATCCGTAAGATTAAAGTAATGACTCCTGAACGTGAGAGGGAATTATCAGAAATGATTTGTTCAGGAGAATGTACAGAACAACAAAAAGAGGTAATCTATAAAGAATTACTTGAAGGTAATCTTAGATTCGTAATCACGGTAGCCAAACAATATCAGAATCAGGGATTGGACTTGTCAGACCTTATTGCTGAAGGTAACTTAGGTTTGATGAAGGCAATCAAAAACTTTGATTGGTCAAAGAAACTACGATTCATCAGTTATGCCGTTTGGTGGATTAAACAATCTATCCTTCAATCTCTTAATGAGAACTCACGAACCATTCGTCTTCCTGTTAATGTTGTACAGGATTTACATAAGGCAAAGAAAGAGGCTCAGAAGACAAATAAAGACTTGGCAGATAAGTTTATGACTTTACCAAAGACCATTGCTTTAGATAACCATATTAATGAAGATGGTGACACTTTGGTTGATATGATTGAAAATAAAAATGCCGTCCAACCCGATGAGAGTTTTGCAACCGATGGTATTCTTAAAGAGAAGTTATTGGATATCATGGGAGGACTTGACGACAGGGAAAGGTCTATAGTTGAGGACTATTACGGTCTCACAGGGACACCAAGGACTTTGGAAGACATTGGTGGAGACTTCGGTCTAACCAAAGAAAGAGTCCGTCAAATCAAAGAAAAGGCGTTGAGAAAACTGCGTAACGAGAGCTCTTCTTTATTTGATTATATGTAATATATTATTTACAGATATTTATAGAGTACTGTAAATAATATTATTATGAAAAAAATAATCGAATTTTTTCAAAAGTTTACTTTTCCTACAATCATAGCATTGTCAGCGTTGTCGGTATCGGCATCTGCTGCATTTTATTCTGTGACGGGGTTAAGTAAACTTTTTGCTGGTGCATCATTTGAGGTGTTAATAATGGCAGGTTCGTTAGAAATTGCTAAACTTGTTATTGCATCCTTATTGTATCAGTATTGGAGTGAACTTAATAGACTACTTAAAATATATCTTACCATCGCAGCTGCGGTATTAGTTATGATTACATCTGCGGGTATCTATGGATTTTTATCAGCGGCATATCAAGAAACTGCAAGTCGTGCTGGTGTAATCGATAAACAAATAGAATTACTTGAGGTTAAAAAGAACCGTTTTGATGAGAGTAGGACTTACTACTTATCAGAAAAAAAGTCATTGGACGAAAGTATTTCAGAATTACGTCAGGGACTTTCAAATAACGTAATACAATATAGGGACCGTGAGACAGGTCAGATTATAACTACCACATCGTCATCAACAAGGAGAGCATTACAAAAAGAGTTGGACCAAGCAGTTTCAAGTAGAGATGGTATATCAAAGAAACTTGAAACGGTAACAGATTCAATAACATCATTAGAGATACAAATGTTGGATGTTGAGAACAGTTCAGATGTTGCATCTGAATTAGGACCACTTAAATATATAAGTGAATTAACAGGAACACCAATGGCTAAGGTTGTAAACATATTGATGTTGGTAATCATATTTGTGTTTGACCCACTAGCAATATCATTAGTAATTGCCGCAAACTTTGCATTCTCAAGGTTGAACAATAAAGTTGAAAAGGAAGATGAAGAGGAGGATGACTTTTCAGATTTGGATGAAACATTAGAGGATGGGTTGAAAGAGATAGAAGATGAAGAAAAAATCACACCATCACCTGAAGAATTAGATACACTCGAAAAATATCTTAAGAAGATGGAAGAGAGTAAAAAGATTCAAGATGAAAGGATAAAACAAGAGTTAGAAAAAACTAAATATAACCCAACGGAAACAGATTTAGAAAGACTTCAAAGAGAGTTAGATAAGATAACTAAACTAAAAAATGAAATGTTAGATATTGAAAATTCTGAAAATGAAGTTAAATTAACAGAAGAGGAAGGTGAAGACTCAATAGAGGAACAAGAAATAGAAGAAGAAATTCAAACCGATACACCCGAAGAAAATACAGAAACACAACCATCGACACCTCAACCAATAAGACGACAATTAATATATAAGAAGCGTGATGGTAGAAACGCAAAATTTGACAGGATTTAAACATACAGGTAAAAATAAAAAGAAAAAACAGATAGTCCTTTCACACTCTTCAAGAAACGTGAGGGACTATCTTGTTTCACTTAAAACCAGATACAACGGTAATAATGAATACTTACCTAACTATATCATAGATAGAGAGGGTAATATCATCAATATAATTCCACCTGAAACTTATTCAAAATACTTAGACATTGGTCGATATGATAAGAATGTCATAACAATTTGTTTGGAAAATTTAGGGTGGCTCAGAAAAAACCCATTACATGGGGGGTACGTTAATTGGATTGGTAATATTTATAATGAAGGAATATACGAGAGAAAGTGGAGAGGACACTTTTTTTGGCAACCATATACTGAAAAACAATTAGAAAGTATGGGGTCATTAATTGAACAACTCTGTACCGATTTTAATATTCCTAAGACCCTGATAGGTCATAATGTAAAGGTGGATGGAGTCGAAAAGTTTGAGGGTATAGTAACAAAGAGTAACTATGATTCAACACATACAGACTTAAGTCCGGCTTTCGACTTTGATGAATTGAAAAAATTATTAGAAATATGAATAACGAATACGATGAAATAAAAGAACTACTTAGAAGGTCAAGAATGATTTCTGAGCAAGTTGATGCACCAACAAATATCGATGCAGATATTGAAGCCGAAGTTGATTTTGATACAGAACCACAAGAAGATAAGTCAAAAACTTATAGAGTATCTGGTGGTCTTATCAAATTAAATGGAAAGACTAAACAAGATTTAGAGTTGTCAACAGATGAGAAGACAGGTTTCCAAGAAACCATGGATGAGTTTGTTGACCAGGTTTCAGACATGTCTGATTTTGGAACATTAAACCTTTATCCAAATAATGTTGAATGGTCAGGTAAAATAATCGATAAGGATATTGATTTTATGTATTCAATAGGTGAGAGTAACGGTGTATATATAAACGGTGATATGATTAAAGTTGACCCTGAATTCGTTGAAACTATTAATAAGTTGAGTTCATATTACGACCAGTTCAAAGCTAAATGGGCTAAGATTCTTGCTCAGAGAAAGAAAACCAAAAACGTAGAAGGTGAAGATGAATAATAGTTGGACTGAAATATTGAAATCTTTTTTTAGTAATCTTCAAACTATATTAATTGTTGGTTTAGTTGTCATCATCCTTTTAATGAGGCAATGTGATGGTAAAAAACCTGTGATTAAAACTATCGTTGAAACAAAAGAAACTGTTAAATGGGACACTATAAAAGTACCTGAGATTACATACGTACCAAAATGGAAGACCAAGATTGTAAGAGTTACTGACACTATTCCAAACGACATTGACACAATGGAAATTTTAAAAGATTATTATGCGAAGTATTTCTATACTGACACATTAGATATCGATAGTATTGGTAACATAGTAATTAACGACACAATTACTCAAAACAAAATATTTGCAAGAAAGCCAAAGGTTAACATTCAGATACCTACAATAACCAAAGAGATTGTTATAACTAAAGTTATTAGTGAAAGAGAATTTTATTATGGTGTAGGTCTTCAGGGAAGTACAGACCAACTAAATTATTTAGGTGGTGAGTTTTTATATAGAACAAAAAAGAAAAACGCTTATGGTGTTTCTTTGGGAATAAACCAAGACTTTTCACCGATAATAGGTGGTAAAGTATACTGGAAAATAGGAGAATAATGGCTCTATCTGCAACAGATAAAAGAGAAATCGAAGTTATGATTAGAAAGGAGATAAAAGATTTCCTTGATTCTAATACGCTTAGACAATTTGAAAACAAAATCATCGACCTCATCAAGAAAGAAATTCAAAGAGGTAAAATCAAAGGAGATATAAACGAAATCGTAACCAAAATTATGAAGGAGTTCTATATGATTATGTGGACTAAGAGAAGTTTTTGGGAACCTCAATTAAAGAATGTAAGGTAATGGAAAAGGAATTCAATGATATGGTGAATAAATCCTTAAAAACTGCATTTAGTAGGATGGGTGGTGATGTTGCAGGACCTGGTGGTAGTATGGACTATGACCAAGTTGAAAAAAGTAAAAGTTTAAATAGTGTACTTAAATCTGTATCTGAAGAAGATGAATTAGAAGGTGGAGAAGCGGATGAAATGACAATAGAAAAACTAGCAAAAAAACACAAAACCAAAGTTGAAAATATTATCAATCAGTTAATGAAAGGTATAGCCGTTGAGAGAGAACATACTAATGAAGTTAATCTTGCAATGGAAATAGCTATGGACCACGTAGCTGAGGACCCAAAGTATTACGATAAATTAGAAAAGATTGAATCACACAAAGAAGAATCAAAAGAAGCTACAGGTGCGGCATCTGCAGGTTCATACGTTGGTCCTTTATTTGGTCCAATAAAGAAATCTAAAAATACACCAACTAAAACAAAACCTAAGGGTGGTGAAGTTGGTGAAGGTGAAAAGTATAAAGAAGAAACTAAGGAAGCTACAACATCAGCATCGGTAGGTGCTTACGATGCACCATTCGGTGGTCCTAAGAAAGACCCATTAAAACTATCTAACCCTAAAACAGTTTACAGAGAGTTACGTTCTGTTACGAACAAAAACTTCCCAAAATTTGGAGGACCTGGTGGTAAGTATGTAAGAATTAAAGATAAGTGTAAAAAGTTTCCATATTGTAATCAGGGTGATATTAATGCACTTGAATTGTTTGAAAAGGATATGGTTAAAGAAGCCATTGAGAATATATCCTTAAGACTTGATTTACCAATGATTGCCGTAAAAAGTATAGTATTACATGAATTGGAGGAAAAATTAATCAAAGAACAGGATGATAACTTTGAAACAGTAACTTTTGAATTTCCTGATGATTACAAACCAAAAAGTGCTGAGGAGCACAGAAAAGAATTTATTGATGATGTTCCAGACAAAAAAGCACAGTTACTACTGAAAAAATTTGATAACTATAAATTTGATTTCAACGGACGTGATTTAAGTGGTAAAGGAACGATTACGGGTATAGGTCCTGTAGGAAATGTTGGGTTCTTATCATCGGCAGATGGTTACAAATTTAATGAATATGGTCAGGTTGAAATACACGTAGAATTAGATGATTTAAATTACAAGGGTCAAAAAGTCCCTGTTGGTTTTTATGATATGATTTCTCGTTATCTACCACCTGAGGAGGAAGAAGATTCATATAGAGGAGACCCAGTTGAAACTGCAGTTTTAACTGGATTAGATGGTCTAAATGATGTGTTAAAATATACTGGTCTAAGACTAAGAACAATAAGAATAAACCCATATGGTCATTTAAGAGGGTGATTTTCCTAAATGAATATATTTATAGTAAAATAGTATAACAATGAATATTCAAGAAAAAATTGACGAGATTGTAAACAAGGTTCTTTCAGAGGAATTGGGTAACAAAATCAATAACGTTAAAACAAAAATTAATGAAGCTAAAACTCAAGAAATCGATGAGATGGAAGAGTATTATGAAATAGCTAAAGAACGTAAAGAAGCACGTATGGCATCACGAAAAGGTAAAAATAATTTAATAGGTGTTTATTCTAATATTGAACAACAACGTATGGAAGGGGCTGATGAAGAATTATCTGAAGATTCTTTCAACTATGTTGCTGCTCTCGCTAAGGTTGATGGAAAAAAAGAATTCGACTTTGGTGGAGAAACTCATCCTGTAACGATGTCAATGGATAAAGCTAAGAGAATTGTTGGTGATGTTAAAGATGATTCTGTTGAAGATGATAAGAAACAGGTAAAATATTTAGAGAAAGATATTGAGGCAGATGAGAAAAAGAAGAAAGAAGTTAAGAAAGAATCAAAGAAAACTTCACTACAACTTACTGAAGATGAAATGATTGAATTGATTGAAAGAATTGTTATACAAGAAAAATCGGCAGTTGAATCTTTAGAGAAGAAAAATAGTAAAGAAACTAAAAAGTCAAATGACGATTACATTAAGGATGTCACTAAAAAGATGAAGTCTTATATGAAAGACATGGGTATCAGTTATGACGGTGAGTCAGATGAGTTCCCACGTGGAAATACGATGATGGATATCACTGACAAAGACGGTAAAGTTAAGAAAAGTGATAAAAAACAAATGTATCAGGCTTCAGATGCTGTTGATGAGTACATCGACCAAGTTGCAAGAGCAGGTGGTATGGAAAACTTAGACTATGACCAAATCAAACCTGACGAAGATAGAATGGAAAAATACATCATGGGTAGTTCTGAAACTGGTAACTCAGATGAATATGCAAATGCTGTTAAGACTGATGTTAACAAAGATGTTAACAAAAGAAGAAAACTTAATGTACTTGCTAAGTTGAAGAAAATGTCTTACCAAAAAGCTGACCAACCTGTTTATGATGTTGCGGGAAATGAAAAGCACAGTGACGAAATGAAGTTCTTACAAGTGGCTTCTATCGATGAGAAGAAGAAAGACAAAATCAATGAGGATTTAGATAAGATGAAAAATCTTATTGACTACAACAAAAAAACTCAATAATAAAAATTATTCACCTTTATTTGGTCCATACTATATTTCTTTTATGAAGAGATATGATATGGACCAATTTTTTAATTGGTTGGCGAAGCCTATGTCAAGTGAAGATATAGATATTTGGTATAAGGCAAATAATATAATACCAGAACTTACTGAACTATTCAGGGACTTTTCTTTGTCCTTGGTTGGTTTGGTACAGTCTACCTATTTGGGTAACAGTCATGGAGACTTCAATGAAACCAAAATAGGGATGACTACGGAAGAGAAACAAAGACACTTCAAGTGGTGTTGGGAAAAAACTCTTGAAAATTTCAAAAAAGAATCTATAGAATTTATTTTTAAAACTGAAGACTATGAATACTTCGAGGCATTTTTCTTTGAAGTATTTTACGAACAACCTGATGAAGCGATAAGGAAGGAAATGGGTGAGTTCTTCAAACAGTTATTTAATAGTCGTAGAATGGTTTCTAAAAGTGATTTAGAGATGTTTACTGATGTATATAAAACATTAGAACGTTCTTTAAGGATTTAAAAAAATTCATCTTGGCTTTACAATAAACAAGAAAAACTTAATATATAGAAAAATAAAACAATTAATATTATTTAAAAAAATGGAAACACTAGAACAAATTAAAACATTAGTTGAGACTTTGTCTGTTGACACAACCAAATTTTATGGTGGTAATAAATCTGCAGGTACTAGAGCTAGAAAATCAGCTCAACAACTAAAAGGTTTGCTACAGGATTTGAGAGGTGAAATCTTAGCAGAGAGTAAAAAATAAAAAATGTTGAATACGTTAATAACATATCTATTCACCTTTTTGGCAGTCTTCTCATTGGTATCAGTGTTAAGACTACTCATAAATTTTGTCAGTGCTCTCGTATCTACTCCACCTAAAAAGTTGGAACTAAGTGAGAGAGCACTCACAATTTATGGTCTACTTTTAAGTTACCTAATAACATATTTAATTTTTATATTTTAATGATATTTTCAGACTTTACAGAAAAAACAAAACATTATATTAAGTCAGTAAGATATATAAAAGATTTTATATCTTTCGATTTGTATCTAAAAACTGCTTGGGTTATACCAAAAAAATATGTTGAAGGTATTGAAGTAATATCTCAAGATAAATCTGACAGACCAAATACAACACTATATTGTTTTGTTGTTAAAAATGATAAAGACTTGGTTAATAAATTAGAAACCGCTTTGGATGATATCATTTCATACAATGAAGAACGAGAAGAAAAAGAAAAGTTATTCAAAGAGAAAATTGATGAGTTAAAGTCTGTTTTTGAAAACAAAAATGTTGATGAACTTAGAAAATTATATTTTGAGGTAAATAATAACACTACTTTATCAACCAAAGAAGAGATAATAGAAAATGAGCAACAAACTAAGTCCGAAGGAGATGGAGGACATGATGTTGTGGTTCAAGAAGGAGAAGTTGAAGGATAATCAGGACATTAAGAAGTCTAAAGACGACCTGATACAATCAATAATTAACACTGAACCAGAACAAGTCCGTAATACCGTTAATGAAAAGAAATCATACACGCTATGGCAGAGGATAAAAAGAGTTTTATGGACGAACTAGGTAAACTCGCAGAAATAACAAACACCGTTGAAGAATCTTTTTTATCCAAAGGTAAGGTGAGTGTGGTTGTTGAATTACCTGAAAAAGAATACAGAGATACTATAAGTAATTTTCGTGAAGTTGATAGGTCACAACCTAAATTTACAATATCAATCTCAGACGTTGACTTTAATTTCGTTTTGAGTAAGTAGTATTTTGTCGATACAACTTTTTTCTATCAAACCCATGACTTTCTAATAGGTTATACATCCATTTTCTGTGGACTGTTGACATATCTCTTACAAAAAACGCATCTCTTCTTCCTGATGTCATAAAATCATGTTCCATCGTTTGAAGTAATCTAACACTATCTTCAGTGTTTTTTAAACTAAACAAATAAAACTGTTCATCTATTTGTATGATTAGTTTGTTGTTTAACGTGGATATATTCTTTAATGTATTCTTTTTACAATAGTTAGAAACCATCTCATCGTAAGTAATTCTATCGTCAGTTTGCCAATCATAAATTTTCTCTTCAACGAGATAAGTTTTAATATCCATAAAAATATAATCAGACTCACCTTCCAACTTAACTAAGTTGTTTCGACCTAAGTCATCAGTGGTAAATAAAGATTTCTGATATGAACTTTGATTGGTTAATAGACCTAATTCAAAACTACAAGGTTCTGCATTTTTATAATAGACGGGAAATTTAACCTTATTTTCTTTAAGAATACTTTTGAATTTACTTTTTGCGTTACTTTCTGTTTTGTAACCTTTGATTAATTTTTTCTTTTTCTTATTCTTAAACAATATAATGACGTAGTTATCCATGAAAGATTATTATAATATATTAGGTGTTAAACGTGATGCATCTCCTGAGGAAATAAAAAAAGCTTATCGTAGTAAAAGTAAAAAATACCATCCCGATGTAAACCCAGATGGTGCTGAAATGTTTAAAGACATTGCAGAGGCGTATGACACTTTAGGTGATGAAAACAAACGGAAACAGTATGATAACCCTAACCCTTTTGGGGGAGGTAGTATCGAAGATATGTTCAACATGTTTGCTCAACAACAAAGACAACAGAGAAGACCAAAATCACCTGACACAATAATTAATATTTCAGTTTCACCTATCGAGTCTTTCAATGGTGTTAAGAAAAATATTACCTATCGGGTAAAGGTACCGTGTAATGTTTGTGATAGTAGTGGGGGTGATAAGAAAATTTGTGATGTTTGTAATGGTGCTGGTGTTGTTAGAAGACAAATGGGTACAGGATTATTTAATACTGTTGTTGAGGACACTTGTCCTGGTTGTAATGGTTCAGGTTATCAGGTGACAAACCCTTGTTATAATTGTAAAGGTCAGGCGGTGATTGATAAGATGGAATCTATTGATGTTCAGATACCACGAAATGTTGACAATGGAGATTTCTTAAGAGTTAGAGGTAAAGGTGCGTTTTATGTGAACTCAGGTTTTGGTGATTTGATTGTTAAAGTACAGGTTGAACGGTCAAACAACTTTGAAAAGATGGGTAATGATTTGGTGTATTACTCACAGGTGACACCGATTGATGTAATACTTAAAAAGAAAATTATAATACCACATCCATCAGGTGATATTAGTATTAACATTCCTCCAACATTTAACTCAGAGAAACCATTAAGATTAAAAGGT
>Ga0255777_10004507_pt1 | contig 11492 bp, 12 predicted proteins | sample 101ome_15_FD_179975 | JGI IMG/M metagenome (GOLD analysis project Ga0255777, IMG submission 179975) | Coastal salt marsh microbial communities from the Groves Creek Marsh, Skidaway Island, Georgia - 101402AT metaG (version 2) | ecosystem: Environmental > Aquatic > Marine > Intertidal zone >...
ATTTTTCCAAAGATTCTCTCTTAGTTCCACATCCACTCCTGCAGTGGGTTCATCTAATATTAAGATTGGGGGTTGATGGACCATAGCTTTAGCAATCAGCAATCTTCTTTTCATTCCACCTGACAAAGTTCTCGAATAAGAATTAGCTTGCTTATCCAAAGACACCATTTTCAATATATAATCTGTAATTCTATCTTTGTTTTTAACTCCATAGAGACCAGCTTGAAGTTCTAATAATTTTTTTGGGCTAAAAAAAGCATCAATATTTACTTCTTGCGGAACTATTCCTATCGATGCTCTTACCTGTCTAGGATTCTGATCAATATCAAAACCCCAAACATTAATTTGCCCAGATGATTTCATCACTGTTCCAGCCAAGATACTCAAGAATGTTGTTTTGCCAGCACCGTTAGGACCTAATAAACCAAATATTTCTCCTTGATTAACATCAAAGCTTAAATCGTTGAGCGCTTTAGTATTTCCGAGCTTGTTTTTGTAGACTTTATTTAATTTTTCAACAGTTAAAGCGGTTTTGTTCATAAAAGGTAATTTTAAGTAGTAAATTTTAAGTTAATATATTTAAAAATGAAGACAATCAAAAAAAATCATTATTACCTAATTGACGGTTCAGGATACATTTTTAGAGCATACTATGCTCTACCACCATTATCACGCAAAAGCGATGGTTTGCCTACTGGTGCCGTGAGTGGTTTTTGTTCAATGTTATTTAAGCTTTTAGAAGATGTCAAAAAAGGCGAAGGAAAGTTTAAGCCTACACATTTTGCAGTTATATTTGACAGCGCTAGAAAAAATTTTAGAAATGAAATTTTTAAAGAATATAAGGCTAATAGAGCTGAAGCACCCGATGATCTAGTTCCCCAATTTGAATATATTCGAAAAGCTGTTGAAGCTTTCAGTTTACCAAGTATTGAAATGCAAAACTACGAAGCTGATGATTTGATAGCAACTTATACCAAAAAAGCTTTAGAGCGCGGTGACACAGTAACTATTGTTTCATCCGATAAAGATTTGATGCAATTGCTTCAAAAAGGTGTCAGACTTTATGATCCAATAAAAAATAAAGAATTAGGTGAAAAAGAGGTATTTGATAAATTTGGAGTAAAACCAGAACAAGTAATTGATGTTCAATCATTAGCAGGTGATTCCACAGACAATATTCCTGGTGTGCCAGGGATCGGAGTTAAAACAGCAGCTGAGTTAATTAATAAATATAAAAATTTAGATAATCTGCTCAAGAATGCTCATCAGATAAAACAAAACAAACGAAGACAAACTTTGGAGGAAAATAAAGATAAAGCTTTAATTTCTAGAGAACTAGTACGATTAAAAAATGATATCAATTTAAATGATGATCTATCTAGTTTTATACTGAAAGATCTAGATAAAAATAAATTATATGAGTTTTTAAGAGAGATGGAATTTAATAGGTTGCTCAGCCAAGTTATTTCTTATTATGGAGAACCATCAAAATCTAATACAGCTATTATTGAAGATAAAAGCAAAATATCTTTAAAAAATAACTATAAAAGTATAACAAAAATAAATTTATTTCATGAATTTATTAAAAAACTAAATAAACAAAAAGTAATTGCTTTTGATACTGAAACTACATCAATTAATCCATTACAAGCTGAACTAGTCGGTATTTCTCTATGTAGCGATGTTTCGGAAGCGTTTTATTTACCACTCAAACATAAAAATTCTGAAAACCTCGATTTAAAGGAAACCCTAAAGGAAATTAAAACCATCTTAGAGGATCCATCAAAAATTATAGTAGGTCAGAATATAAAATATGACATGTTAATATTGGACAAATACGATATTCAAATTGCCAACCCGCATGACACCATGTTGATGTCTTATACATTAGATGCTGGCTTAAATAGACATAATATGGATACTTTAGCTGAGATTCATCTAAGCCATAAATGCATCTCCTATAAAGAAATAACTGGAACCGGTAAAAGCAAAATCAATTTTGATGAAGTAGACTTAAAAACAGCAACAAACTATGCCGCTGAAGACGCACAAGTAACTTTAGCTCTTTATAATTACTTTTTAAAAAGATTAGAAAAAGAAAAGATAAAAGAAATCTATGAAAATTTTGAAAAACCGATGCTTCAAATTCTTTGTGCAATGGAAAAAAAAGGCATCAAGGTTAACGAACAACAACTAAAAAAACTCTCAAGTTTATTCCAAAAGCGAATAGAAAATTTACAAAAACAAATTTATAAAATTGCTAATAAGGAGTTTAATATTGCCTCTACCAAGCAATTGGGTGAAATTATCTATAACGAATTAAAAATATCAAAACATAAAAAAACTAAAAAGGGCAGTTTAGCTACCAATTCAAATATTTTAGAAGATCTGGCATATGCCGGTCACGAGTTTCCCAAATTAGTAATTGAATGGCGGCAATTAGCAAAATTAAAAAGCACATATACTGAGGCACTGCAAGAGCATATTAATCCAAAGACAAAAAGAGTTCATACCTCTTTTTTATTAGCAGCTACTAATACTGGTCGATTAGCCTCTAGTGATCCTAATCTACAAAATATTCCTATTAAGACTAATGAAGGCAAAGAAATAAGAAAAGCTTTTGTAGCGGACAAAGCTAACTGTTTAATTTCTGCAGATTATAGTCAAATAGAAATGAGAATATTAGCGGATCTTGCTGATGTAAAAGAGCTAAAAAAAGCTTTTAAAAATAATGATGATATTCATAGCATGACCGCGAGTGAAGTTTTTAATTGTCCGTTAAAACAAGTTGATGAGGAAATGAGAAGGAAAGCCAAAGCAATTAATTTTGGTATTATTTATGGAATTACCCAATATGGTTTAGCTAAACAATTATCAGTTTCAAATAGTGAGGCTTTAGAATTTATTGAGTCATATTTTAAAAAGTTTCCAGAAATTAAAAGTTATATGAATGCTACTATCAAAACTTGTAGAAAAAATGGCTATGTATCAAACATTTTTGGTAGAAAAATACACTTACGCGGGATCAATGATAAAAACTTTAGCGTTAGAAGTTTTCAAGAGCGTGCAGCAATTAATGCTCCTATACAAAGTTCTGCCGCAGATATTATAAGAATTGCAATGATCAACATTTTTAATAATAAAAAAATCAAACTTGATGAGTCTAAAATGCTACTTCAAATTCATGACGAACTCGTTTTTGAGTCAACTCAGGATAATATTAAGCAGCATATAGAGCAGATAAAACATAGTATGGAGTCGGCTGGCTCATCCCAATTTCATAAATTTAGTATTCCATTAAAGGTTAATGTCAATTATGGTAGTAACTGGGATGATGCGCACTAAAATTAAAGTCAAAATTTTGACATTAATTTAGTTAAAAATTGGATATGCCAAACACGATTGCTTTAGTAGATGATGATAGAAACTTACTGACCTCTATAAGTATTGCTCTTGAAAAAGAGGGATTTAAAGTACAAACCTATATTGATGGTGAAACTGCCCTTCAAGGGCTAACAAGAAATCCTCCTGATCTTGCAGTTATCGATATTAAGATGCCAAGAATGGATGGAGAAGAACTTTTAAAAAAACTAAGAAAAAAAATGTCAATTCCCATAATTTTTTTAACTTCAAAAGATGAAGAAGTTGATGAATTGTTAGGACTTAAACTTGGAGCTGATGATTTTGTTAAAAAATCAGGCGGTTTTTCAATGAAAGTTCTCGTTGAAAGAATTCGTGTTCAATTAAGAAAAAGAACAGATATTTTACCTGAAGACAATAAACAGTTAATTACTCACGGTAAGTTAAAATTAGATCCTTCACAGTTAGAATGTGAATGGAATGGTAAATTTTTGCCAGACAAACTGACGACTACTGAATTTTTAATTGTCCAGGAACTTGCTAAAAGACCAGGAGTGATTAAAGAAAGAGCTCATTTAATGGATATAGCCTACAAAGAGAATACTGACATTGAAGATCGAACAATTGATAGTCATATTAAAAGAATTAGAAAGAAATTTAAAAAGGTGGATGAGAAATTTTCAGCGATTGAGACTAGATATGGTAGTGGTTATCGGTGGAATGTTAGTTAATGATTGTTAAAAAAACTTCAATTCTAAAAAAATTTTTATTTTTCAACTTTGTTACTTTTTCTGTTTTGGGTTTATTTACAATAATTTATTTAAATGCCATACAGCCTAATCTTGTCAAACAAAATTCTACTAATCACGATATTGTTATTAATAATACAGCAGATCATTTGAATCGATTAAATATTGGATTAAACAAAGACGAAATTAATACATTTCTTTTATCTGCTAGATTTTTGTTTCAAGGAATAGATAGAGTCCAATTTTTTAATAGTAGCGGAAATCTGATCGGCGATACTGACATTTTAGATTTAGATCAAAGTGTCTTTTCAAGAACTGAACAGATATTTTTTGATAATATTGATAATAATCAAAACAACTCACCTCAGCGAAATACAGAAGTTGAGGAGAATGTTATTCCTGAAATACTGGAACTTATTAAATCTGATACTACAGCTAATGAATCTGTGATTATTCAAGAGAAAATAAAAAATAACTTTTTTGTAAGAACCTTAAGAAAAATTGAAACAGAAAATAATGAAATCGGTTTCATTATGGTCAGTGAACAGGCGGATGAAATAATAACTGCAGTAAAAGAAAGAAAAGATTTTATTATTCGAACAGTTTTAGGTATCGCGATCGTAGTTCTTATATTTTCTATTTTTTTAAACAAATATATTTTAGGCCCTATTGGTTCTCTAGTTAAGTATACAGAACACATCAAAACTAAATCCAACACATTTACTCATATTGAAAAAAATCTTATGCGCTCAGACGAAGTTGGAGTGTTAGCACAATCTATCGATGAAATGACAAATGAATTACAACGAAGAGCTTTTAGAGCAGAAACATTTTCAACAGATTTAGCTCACGAAATAAGAAATCCATTAGCTTCGCTGAAAGGTGCATCGGAGTTATTAGAAAAAACGGACGAAATTAAGCTGCGAGAGAAATTAATGAAAATAATTATTTTTGATATTGAAAGAATTGATCGGTTAATTACTGACTATACACAAATGTTAAAAGATGAAGCTTCTTTATCAAAAGAAAAAATGAGCAAAGTTAACTTGGTTAAAATAATAAATAATGTCGTAGAAGATTTCCAGTTCAATCCAGAAATACAAAAAAAACATGTAGCAATTAAATATCTGAAAGCTCTTAATGGTAAAAATGAATTCAATATTTTAGGCATCGAAAATCGCTTAGAACAAGTTATTGCTAATCTTCTTGATAATTCTGTTTCTCTTGCTCCATCTAATTCAACTATTGAAATTGAAATAATTAATAATTCAAACTCATATTTGATGGTTGTCAGAGATGAAGGTCCCGGTTTTAAAGAAAAACAAACAGATGTTATATTTAAGAGATTTTATAGCAATCGTCCCAAAACATTCGGTCAACATTCTGGGCTTGGTTTAAATATCGTAAAAAATATAGTTGAGTTACACAAAGGTAGTATTAAAGCTTTAAATAGGTCAAACCACAAGGGTGCTCAAATAGAGATTAGTTTGCCTAAAATTTCTTAGGAAAAAATTAGAATTAATGCTATTAGAGAGTTAAAATTATGAGTAATGATTTTAAAGTCAAAGATTTAAATCAAGCCGATTTTGGTCGAAAGGAAATATCTCTTGCCGAAACAGAGATGCCAGGACTGATGGCATTACGAGAAGAGTATACTAAAAGCAAACCACTTAAAGGGGCTCGGATTATTGGTTGTTTGCACATGACCATACAAACAGCTGTCTTAATTGAAACTCTTAAAGATTTGGGCGCAGATGTGCGTTGGTCTTCATGTAATATTTTTTCAACACAAGATCATGCAGCTGCTGCTATCGCAAAAGCTGGAATTCCTGTTTATGCCTGGAAAGGTGAAACTGACGAAGAGTATTGGTGGTGTATCAAACAAACTATTGTAGGTAAATCTGGATGGAAACCGAATATGTTGCTAGATGATGGTGGTGATCTAACTGCTTTAATGCACAAAGATTACAAAGATCTTTTAAAAGAAGTAAAAGGTGTATCAGAGGAAACTACAACCGGCGTTAAGGCATTAAACAAAATGGAAAAAAACAAAACTCTGTTAATACCTGCTTTTAATGTTAATGACTCAGTTACAAAATCAAAATTCGATAATCTTTACGGTTGTCGAGAAAGTTTAGTTGACGGGATAAGGAGAGCTACTGACGTTATGCTTTCGGGCAAAACAGCAATTGTCGCTGGGTTTGGTGATGTTGGTAAAGGAAGTGCTGCTTCGTTAAGACAAAGCGGCGCAAGGGTTTTAATAACCGAGGCTGATCCCATCTGTGCTTTGCAAGCTGCTATGGAAGGGTACGAAGTTGTTTTAATGGATGAAGCAATCGACAAAGCCGATATCGTTGTAACAGCAACTGGCAATAAAGATATAGTAACAGCTGATCATATGCGAAAAATGAGAGACCGCTCAATTCTTTGTAATATTGGTCACTTCGATAATGAGATTCAAGTTGATGCTTTACGAAACTACAGATGGACTGAAATTAAACCACAAGTTCATGAAATTGAATTTCCAGATAAAAAAAGAATTATATTGTTAGCTGAAGGTCGTCTAGTTAATTTAGGCTGTGCCACAGGTCACCCAAGTTTTGTGATGAGTGCATCTTTTACTAATCAAGTTATTGCACAAATTGAACTATGGCAAAATTCATCAAAATATGAAAACAAAGTTTATGTGTTACCAAAACATCTAGATGAAAAAGTCGCAAGACTTCATCTCAAAAAGGTTGGTGCTAAATTAACTGAACTTACTAAAGATCAAGCTGAATATATTAGTGTAGAACCTCAAGGTCCATTTAAACCAGATACCTACCGATACTAAAATATTATATCAATGGTTATAAATTCATTAAAAGATTTAGAGTCTTTTGCAGCAAGTCTTGTGTCTAAAATAAAAATTGGTGACTGTATTTTACTATCCGGTCCAATAGGTAGTGGCAAAACTACCTTCAGCCGATTTTTTATAAATGCATTGCAGGCAAAAAATAATTTACCTAAAACGATAGTTCAAAGTCCAACTTTTAATATTTTGTATGAATATAAAATAAAAGATAAGAATATTATGCATTATGATTTTTATAGATTAAAAAAATTGCAGGAAATTAATAACTTGGATTTTGAGGAAAATATTGAGAATTGTATCACTTTAATCGAGTGGCCTGAACTTTTAGAAAAAAATAAAATTCACAACAGATTAGAAATTGATTTTAATCCAAGTAAAATGAATAATAGTAGAAAGATTAAGATAAGCACAAAAGGAAGACTAAGGGGAAAAATTTAATTGAGAGTTAAAGTAAAAAAAATTTCTGGTGATGCCTCTTTTAGAAAATTCTTTTTGACTGAAAAAGAGTCAAAAAAAACAGTCATAGTTTATGCTGATAAGGAAAAATTTAAAAATTTAATTACTTATGCAGCTATTAATAATTTTTTGAGAAAAAATGGTATCAAAACGCCAAAGACTATCAGCAATCATTACAAAAAGAATTTTATTGAGATTGAATACTTGGGTTCAAATTCACTAGTACATCAAATACAAAGCAGGAGAAATATACTTAAAAGCTATAAAAAACTTATAGAGATACTAGCTAAATTCCAAAGAATTAAAATTATAAAATCATTAAAGTATAAGAGTTTTAAAATTTTTATCCAAGATTATAATGTAAATAAACTGCATGCAGAATCAGATTTATTTTTTGAGTGGTATTTGCCTTACTTCTTTAGCAGAAAAAAAAGTAATCAAATAAAAAGAATATTAAGAAAAGAGATCGATAAACTTTATCGATCTTTAAACTTTAAAAACAAAGTAATGGTCCACCGTGATTTTCATGCCTCAAACGTGATGATATATAAAAATAATTATTACTTAATAGACTCTCAAGATTTAATTATAGGTAATCCTCTATATGATTTAGTTTCTTTGGTAGACGATGTAAGAGTAAAAACTAGTTTACAAATAAAAAATCAATTAATTAAATATAGTTATAAATTTTATAAAGAAAGAATGTCATACTCAGAATATCTTAAAAATTTTCATATATTATCACTTCAAAGAAATCTTAAAATTCTAGGAATTTTTACTAGATTATTTGTTCGTGATGGTAAACCAGACTACTTTAATTTTATGCCAAACACTTGGAATTTAATTGCTCTAAGGTTGCGTAATCCTTATTTAAAAACAATAGCCAGTCTTTTAAATAAATTTGTTAATGAAAAAACAAGAAGAATAAAATCTCATCATGAAACTAAATAAGGCAATGATTTTAGCTGCAGGCGAAGGCACAAGGTTAAGACCTTTAACTAATGCAGTACCCAAACCTCTTGTTAAAGTAAATGAACATACGTTAATTGATTATGCTTTAAATCTTTTAAATCGTTTAAAATTTAAAGAAGTCAAAATAAATACGCACTATCGCAAGGAGGATATTAAAAAGTTCTTAAATAATAAAAAATACAATTTTAACATAGACCTCATTGAAGAAAAAAACTTATTAGATACTGGCGGGGGCATTTTTAATGCTACAGGTTCATATGATCAAGAACCATTTTTAGTACTTAACCCTGATACTATTTGGGGAAGAGATTACGATCAAGAAATTGAAAAAATGACGCAAAGTTATTTTGAGAATAATTTACCAATATTATTATTGGTTAACAAAAAAATAAGTTATGATAAATCTTTTAAAGGTGATTTTAATTTAGATGCAAAAAATATTGTTCGAAGAGATACCACCAATAATGAATATATTTACACAGGAGCACAGATTTTAACGCGTGCTAATTTTTCCAACATTAAGGAAAAAATATTTTCTATGAATATTGTTTGGGATCAATTGATAAAAAATAATCAATTACTTGGATTTGAAAGTAAGAATATTTTTTATCATATTAATTCAGCAAAGAGCTATGAAGAAATTTTGAAACTTAAGGTTAAGTATTAAAAATAATTTTTTTTGCTCGTTCTTTATCTAAATATTTTATTTGATCAATAACCATTTTATTATCAAAATTTATTAATAATGGATTGCCTGTTGGAATTTCCAATTCATTAATTTTGATATCAGAAATTTGTAAGATCTCTTTGCACAAAGCTCTTATTGAATTTCCATGAGCAGCAATTAAAATATTATGATTATTCTTTAGTTTTGTCTCAATTTCCATTTTATAGAATGGTACTGCTCGATTAAATGTATCTTTCAAAGACTCCGTTTTAGGAATTGATTGTGCTGGTATCATGGAATTTAAATCGCTAAACAAAGTTAAATTTTCATTATCTGACTCAATAGCTGGAGGAGGTTGATCCCATGAACGTCTATAAATTTTAAACTGCTCATCACCTATTTTTTTTTTAACCTGATCTTTATTTAAACCTGTTAAAGCACCATAATGTCTCTCATTTAATTCCCAGCTCTTAATATAACTTTTATTTTTTGAACCAGAATTTTCTAAAATAATTTCTAAAGTGTTAATCGCTCTTTTTAAAAAAGATGTGTAATAATAATCGATGTTAAAATTCAAACTTTTAATTATTTCACCTGATTTTTTTGCTTCAGATTTGCCAACAGGTGACAACTCAACATCTACCCACCCAGTAAACTTATTTTGTGAATTCCATTCACTCTGACCATGTCTTACTAGCAATAATTTACTCATAATTTAATTATTTTGAATTTAGTTTAATTATTATAATACTTTTATTATGAAAAATATTAAATTATTTTATATTACTTGTGCTAATAGAAGCGAAGCAAAAAAAATCAGCCACAAACTAGTGATACAAAAACTTGCTGCCTGCGTAAACTTGATAGGAAAAATAAATTCAATATATTTTTGGAAAAAAAAATTACAGTCTGATAACGAATTTTTAATTGTTGGTAAAACCACTACTAATAAAATGAAGAAGCTAATTTCTACAGTAAAAAACATTCATTCCTATGATGTACCGTGCATAGTTTTCTTTGATATTAAAAAAGGAAATCCTGAATATCTGCGATGGGTCAAATCAAGCATCTAATCAGTTTAATTTATAAAACACTAGTCTTGTTACTTTTGATTTTATATTTATTCCCAGGCAGTTTAATTGGTTGGTTATTATACGGTGATTTAGGTCAACAACCTGAAATAATAAAAAATCCAATAGGGACATCAATCAATCACTTATTTTACTTTGGATTACTTACGCTAGTAGGTCTTTTATCTAACTCGACAAAAAAAAATGTTTTATTTCTTATTTCTCTCTCTGTTGTTTTAGAAATTTTACATTTCGTTATACCAAATCGTGCTTTTGAATTTTATGATTTATTAGCTAATACATTAGGCTTTATTATTGGATATTTATTTTATAAAATATACCAAATTACTTATGGGAAAGTTTGAAGATAGAGAAAAATCATTCGAAAAAAAATTTGCAAATGATCAAGAATTTCAGTTCAAGATTAATGCAAGAAGAAACAAATATTTAGCTGAATGGGTTGCAAAAAAACTTCACAAGAACGAGGAACAAACTAAAGATTATATTCAAGAGGTTATCAAAGCAGATTTTCAGGAACCAGGGGATCAAGATGTTATAAAGAAGGTGAAAGGTGATCTTACTGCAAACGGTTTAAGTACTACTGATAATGAAATTAATAAAACTTTATTAGAATGCTTTGAACGTGCCAAACAGGATTTTTCTTAAATATATCCTTTCTTTTTTTTTACTTACTTCATTAAATGCAGCTGAAATTGAAGGAACGGCAAGAGTTGTTGATGGTGATACAATTGAAATAAAAAACAATAAAATTAGATTATTTGGAATTGATGCACCAGAATCTAATCAAACATGTCAAAATAAATACTCAATATCTTATAAATGTGGAACTGTCTCAACTCAAAAACTTGAAAATAAAATTAATAAACAGAAAATTAGATGTACCTATTCAGAAAGAGATCGTTATCAAAGAATACTAGGCATTTGTTTTTTAGATCAAATAGATATTAATAAATGGTTAGTTAGAAATGGTTATGCAGTCGCTTACCAGAGATATTCTAAAAAATATGTATCAGATCAAAAAGATGCTGAACGGGAGCAACTAGGTATCTGGGCAGGCACATTTGATTTACCAGAAAATTGGAGAAAGAAAAATTAATATTGTAATATAGTCATTACGTGATTCTTTATAAAAAGTTTTTATTGTTAGCATTTTTAATGCTATTTACTGGTTGTTCCTCTGTCCCCAAAAATACTGCTAATAGCTGTGATATTTTTGAAGACCGTTATCTTTGGTACAAACATTCAAAAGCGTCTTATGAAAAATGGGGAGCTCCAATTCATGTGCAATTAGCATTTGTTAAAAAGGAAAGCGATTTTGATTGGCTAGCGAAGCCAGAAAGAAT
>Ga0255777_10004508_pt1 | contig 11490 bp, 9 predicted proteins | sample 101ome_15_FD_179975 | JGI IMG/M metagenome (GOLD analysis project Ga0255777, IMG submission 179975) | Coastal salt marsh microbial communities from the Groves Creek Marsh, Skidaway Island, Georgia - 101402AT metaG (version 2) | ecosystem: Environmental > Aquatic > Marine > Intertidal zone > Salt...
ATGAGGTTTGACAATAAACGTGGAGAGCCTTTATCAAAGTGGATTAACTATGCTGATGAAAATGAGATCAAAGAAATTCTTTATAAATATGGAGATGAAAAGCATGCAAAAATAATATCTAGGGCCATTATGGACTATAGGAAAGAACACCAGTTTAAAACAACTACAGAACTAGCAAATTTAATTGTTGAAATTTACCCCGATAAAAATATTAAAATTCACCCAGCAACCAAATCCTTTCAAGCATTTAGAATTTATATTAATGATGAGTTAAATGAGTTATCTAATGCATTAGTCCAAGCAGAAAACATTATAAAAAAAGATGGAATAATTGTTGTTATTTCTTTTCATTCTCTGGAGGATGGAATTGTTAAAAATTTTTTTAAACCTCAAATTAAAAACTATCCAAAAGACATTCCGTTAAATATTTCAGAACTTAAATCATTTGAGTGTATTGCAAAAAAGATTAGACCATCAAAGAAAGAACTAGAGCAAAATAACAGATCTAGAAGTGCAATAATGAGAGTTTTTAGGAAGCTATGAGCTTAAATCATTTAATAATACTTTTTACCTTAATATTGTTGTTAAGCTTTTTAGGCATTGAAAAAATTAAATTATCATTTGAAATAAATAGACTAAATACTAATCAACAAAATTTATTAAAAGAATATGAGACTTTTAAGGATAAAAATTTAAAATTGGTTACGCAATCTTATACAAACAACTCACCAGCTAATATTGAAAGACAAGCCAAGCAAGATCTTGGAATGATTAAAAAGAAAGCAAAAAAAATCTATTTGAATATCAACAATGAAGAATAGTAATTTTATTAATTGGAGATTATTTTTTATATGTTTGTGCTTTGTTGGTGCAATCTTTTTAGTCATTTATAAAATTCTTTCTGTACAAATTGAGGATAGTTTGTTTTTACAGAATGAAGGAAAAAAAAGATATATAAAGTACAGAGATAATAATCCTGTTAGGGGTGCTATATATGATCGAAATAAATTTCCGTTAGCAGTCTCAATTGTTAATTATGATCTATACGCACTAAACGGTTTAAACATTGATAATTATTTAAGATTAAAAGATATCTTAAACCTTGAAATAGAGCTTCAAATTAATGAGCCATTTAAAAAAAAGACTCTTTTAAAGAGATCATTAACCTCTGAGCAACAGAAAGCAATTAAAAGTCTAAGAATTGATGATATTGAAGTAGAAGAAAGACACAGTAGACATTACCCAATGGGCGAACAAGTAGCTCCTCTAGTAGGATTCTATGGTAAGGATAAGGCTCAAGAGGGGATTGAAAAAAGTTATGATTCAATTCTTTCTGGAGTAAGTGGAAAAGAAAAATTTTATACAAATGCCAAACAAGAAATTATTTCAAAACCTATTGAAGTAAATAAAACAATTAAAGGAAAAGATATTTATTTAACAATTGATTCAACCATTCAATTTTATTCATATAAATATCTTGTTGAAACTATCATTAAAAATAAAGCAAAAGCTGGAACAGTATTGGTTTTTGATAATTATCAAGGTGAAGTTTTAGCGGTTGCAAGTTACCCATCATATAATCCAAATAATCCAAATAGATCAGTACAAAAAAATAGAGCATTAGTTGATGCATATGAGCTAGGCTCTGTTTTAAAACCAATAGTTTTTTCTGTGGCTGTTGATAAAGGAATAATAAATCCTGATATGACTATTGAAATACCGAGAAGAATTCAACTTAATAATAAGATTATTTCAGATACTAAAAATTATGGCCAACTTACACCAAAAGAAATAATCGCATATTCAAGTCAAGTTGGCGCATCGCAAATAGCGCTAAAACTTGGTTACGATAGCTTAATCGAAAATTTTTATAAATTTGGGTTTAGTAAACCAATTTCAATAAATTTTCCTTCAGCAGCATTTGGATTAATTAATCGCAAAGAAAGAGTTTCTGATAGGGAGCTTGCAAGTTTAGGATATGGATACGGTTTTACTATAAGCCCTTTTCAAATTGCTTCTGCATACTCAACTTTTGCAAATAAAGGTATTCGTAAAGATTTTAAATTATTATTAAATGATGAGGTTACATCTCAAAGAATCATTACTGAAAATGCTGCTCAACACACATTAGATGCTCTTAAACAGGTTGTAAAAATTGGTACCGGAAAGAAAGCAGAGGTAAGTGGTTTTTCAACAGGGGGTAAAACTGGAACAGTACATAAAACAGTCTCTGGGTCAGGTTATGCTGATGACTTGTATCGTGCATCTTTTGTTGGAATTACTCCAATTTCTTCTGAAAAATCATTAACAATATTTGTGTCTATCGAAGACCCTGGTTTGAACGCATATTCTGGAGGAATGATTGCTGCTCCTCTTTTTGCTGAAATAGCAGAAAGCTCCTTAAATTATTTAGGCTATATTGAAGATGAGTAAATTTGAAGATATTTTGGAGATAAAGCTTCCTCCTGACATCAAAATTTTAGGTGTTACAAATTCAAGTAAAAAGGTTAAAGATAATTTTATTTTTTTTGCCTTAAATGGACGCAAGAATCACGCCAGTATTTACATTGATGAAGCTATTGAGAATGGAGCATCTATAGTTATTCATAACGATAAGACATATGACTCAAATTCAGAAAAGGTTATTTATGTTGATGATTTAGAGGCCAAATCAAGCACAAAAATTATCAAATTTTTAGAAGCATATTATGAGCTATTTGATACTTCAAATAATACTTACTATGCCTTTACTGGTACTAATGGAAAAACAACATCGGCTTATTTATGTCACCAGTTATTAGCAAGTCAGGGTAAAGATTCTTTATATATCGGAACTATTGGAACCCAATATAATTATAGCGAGATAGACCAATCAGTTTCAAAAAAAACAACTCCAGATATTTTTGAGTTATTTGAAATTTTTAAATTCTATGAATTAGAAAATCCCATATCAATCTGTATAGAAATTTCTTCACATGCAATTGATCAGAATAGACTGCAAAATATCAATTATTTTAAAGCCGCATCAATCTTAAATATTGGCTCAGATCACTTGGACTATCATAAAAGTATTGAGGAATACGCTAGAACAAAATTTAGATTATTTGATATTGAATCTAACTTAAAATTAATTGATTTAGATACCTATAAAAAATTTAACTTCAAGGAGATAGATAGTCTAACAACCATCTCAAACAATAATTCTGCTGCAAATATTTTTTACAATATTGATAGTTGTGATATAAAAAAATCTACCTTTTCTATTTTTGATAAAGAAAAAAATACATATCACTTTGAAACCTCTCTTTTCCCCAAATTTAATATTTCAAATTTGATTTTCGCCATATGCTCAACTGGATTATCTTCTTTTAAAATAGACTCCGTTAATAATTTAGATTTTTTGACTCTTCCAAAAGGAAGAAGTGATTTAATTGATAATATTGAGGCAAATATTATTATTGACTATGCCCATAATGCAGATGGATTTGAGTTTTTTCTTTCTTCAATTAAGGATTATTTTAGAAATTTAGTTGTAGTTTTTGGTTGTGGAGGAGATAGAGACAGATCTAAAAGATCAAAAATGTTGATGAGTGCTTTCAAATTTAGTAATGATGTTATCTTCACTTCAGATAATTCACGAAATGAGAGCTTTGAAGATATATTAAGTGATGCGCTGGATGGATCTGTTAATAGGGATGACATTACAATTATCGAAAACAGAAAAGAGGCAATAATTTATGGTAGCTCTATAATCAAAGAAAATGATTGTTTAGTTATTCTTGGTAAAGGACATGAAGAAACACAAGAAATTAAAGGTAATGTCATGCATTTTAGTGACTATGAGGTAGTTGATGAGATTTATAACTGATTCGAATGATTTATCGGTATTTTTAGGTCAACCCGTTAAAAAGAATTTAAAGATAAAGGGGATTTCTATTGATACAAGAACAATTAAAAAAGAATATTTATTTATAGCAATTAAAGGAGAGGTTTTAGATGGAAATGATTATATATTTGAGGCTATAAAAAAAGGAGCATCTCTAGTTATTACCGACAGACTGGAATATAAAGGTCATAAAAACAAAAAAATTATATATGTAAATAATTCATTAATAGCTCTCAAGAAAATATCCAAAAATATCTTAAAGACATACAAAGGAAATATTATTGGTATAACAGGAAGTAATGGAAAAACTACCACTACAAAGATTGTCTCCAATACTTTAACAAAAAGCTCATCAACTATAAAAAACTTTAATAACGAAATCGGAATGCCATTAAGCATTTTCCATGCTAATAAAAAATCAAAAAATTTAGTTATTGAAATGGGCGCAGCTAAATCTGGAGACATAAACTATTTAAGCTCTATTCTTAAACCAGATATTGGAATAATTACCAACATAGGCAATTCACATTTAGAAAATCTTAAAAATATTAATGGAGTTTTAAAAGTTAAATCTGAATTAATTCCAAACATCAAAAAAGGTGGCTATTTAATTGTTCCAAATGATAATTTAAATTATCTGCAATTTTGGAAGCAGCAATGTAATGATGTTCATATGATTACATTTGGGAAAAATAAAAATGCTGATTTTTATCCTGAAAATATCAAGTCTTCGATTGAAAAATTAGAGTTCAATATAATCTCAAAAAAATTTGATGTTAATTTTAAAGTTAAAAGTTCTTTGTCAGGTGACCATAATATGAAAAATATAATGGCAGCATTCGCAGTATCATTTCTATTAAAAGAATCTTTAGAAAAGTTTAATAAAAGATTAAATAAAAACTCTATTGTTAGACAAAAACAAACAAAATGGTTAAAAAAATCACTGTTAATCGATGATTCATATAATGCAAACCCTGATTCTGTTAAAAAAGCTATTGATTTATTATCAAGTTCAAATAAACGAAAGATTCTAATTTTAGGAGATATGCTTGAATTGGGTAGATTTAGAAAGCTTCTGCATAAAGATGTTGGCAAATATGCAAAGTTAAAAAAAATTGATATTTTTCTTGGATTTGGTGACCTTACAAAATATGCTATTCAATCCTTTGGAAAAAATGGCTTCTTTTTTAAAGATGAAGATGATCTAAGAGATTTCTTAAAATTAAATATTAAAAGGAGTGATGTGGTGCTTCTTAAGGGCTCTAGAGGAATGAGAATGGAGAGATTTATTAATGTTTGAATATTTAGGCACTGTATTAGTTGATATAGATCCAGGTTTTGATGTTTTAAGATACCTTACTGTGAGAACCCTTGGTGGCACAGTAACTGGACTATTAATTTCTATTTTATTGGGCCCAGCAATTATTAAATCCTTAAAATCGATTCAATTTCAACAACATGTAAGAGTTGATGGGCCAGAATCTCACTATAAAAAATCTGGTACTCCTACAATGGGAGGTCTTTTAATATTATCCTCATTGGTAATATCAACATTGCTTTGGGCTGACTTAAGTAATAGATATATCTGGGTTGTTTTATTTGTGACAGTTTTTTTTGCCTTGATAGGTTTTTTAGATGATTTTTTAAAGATTAAAAATAGAAGTTCTGACGGACTTAGTTCAAAGCAAAAAATATTACTGCAAATGTTGGTATCTTTTATAACAATGTACTATTTATTCTATTCCGCAGAGGTAATTGCAGAAAAATCATTCATAGTGCCATTTTTTAAAGATTTAATTATTCCTATGAGCGCATTTGTATTTATTTCAACAGGAATGTTTGTTCTTGTAGGCTCATCGAATGCTGTAAATTTAACTGATGGTTTAGATGGACTAGCTATTTTACCTTCAGTGCTCATAGCTGGGGCTTTGGGATTAATAGCTTACAGTATGGGCAATCAGATAATAGCAGATTATCTATATCTGCCTCATTTGAAATTATCAGGTGAGTTAATAGTTTTTTGTGGAGCTTTGATTGGATCTGGAATTGGATTTTTATGGTATAACACTTATCCGGCCCAAATATTTATGGGTGATGTTGGCTCCCTTACCCTTGGAGCAATACTAGGAATATTAGCGGTCATACTAAGACATGAGCTTGTTTTTGCAATAATGGCAGGCGTTTTTGTAATTGAAACATTAAGTGTTGCAATTCAGGTCATATCTTATAAGACAAGGGGTAAAAGAGTGTTTCTAATGGCCCCTATACACCATCATTATGAGCTTAAAGGATGGCCAGAACCTAAAATCATTGTAAGATTCTGGATTGTTACTTTGGTTTTAATTCTTATTGCTTTGGCAACATTGAAATTGAGATAATCAATTTTAATGAAATCTTTAATATATGGTTATGGCATTACAGGAAAGTCCTTTGAAAGATACCTTATAAAAAATAATATTTCCTATGATATTTTTGATGAAAATATCCCAAAATTTTCAAAAATAAATCCTATAGAAAAATATGAGACGATTTATTGCAGTCCAGGAATACCAAAAGATATTTTTCAAGAGCTAAAGAGCGCATCAAAAGTATTAACCGACATAGATATCTTTTTTAAAGAAGATTCATCTATAAAAATTGGGATTACTGGTACCAATAGAAAAAGTACAACCTGTTTTCATTTATATCAAATAATTAGTCAAAATCACTCAGCAGGTCTAGTTGGCAATATTGGAGAACCAGTTTTAGATTCTATAAACAAAAATGATTATTCCATAATTGAGCTTTCAAGCTTTCAATTAGACAAGATGATCTCAAATAAATTAGATTTTGGAATTTTATTAAATATTGCCTCCGATCATCTTGATTATCATGGAACATATGAAGCCTATATTGAAGCTAAAAATAAAATCAAAAGCTCTAAAAATTATATTAGCGAGCAAGACCCATACAAAATTTATGAATGGATATTTGGAGAAAAATCTTTGCCAATAGACTTAGAAGATCTGCCTTTTAGATTTCAGAAGATTACTGACTCAATAATTAATGATTCGAAGTCTACTAATTCTGATTCTTTGCTTTATGCCCTAAAACAAGCAAAAAAATTCTACAAGGGCAATGAATATACTTTGATACTTTGTGGCAATCCAGCTAAAGAAGGTTATAAAAAACTTGATATCAATGGACCTAAAGAAGTTCTAATTTATGGGTTACATAAGAATGAAATTGATGAATGCATTTATCATGAGCGTAAAATGCTCTTTGATAACCTTAAAGACCTTATCGCTTATCTAATTTCGCAGAATCAAAAAAATATTTTATTCTCTCCAGGATATCCAAGTACAACGGAATATAAAAACTTTGAAGACAGAGGTGAGCACTTCAACAAATGCATACAAAGAATAATTTATTAATATTAATTCCATTTATAGGTCTATTGTCGTTGGGATTTATTATGGTTACATCAGCCAGTATTTATGTAGCTGATGACATGACAGGCGATCCTTTTTATTTTGCAGCCAGACAACTGTTATTCATTTCAATTGGCTTATTAGCAATGTCTTTTTTTTTAATACTTCCTTCAAATGTTTTATATGCATCTGATTGGATTTTCATGTTAGTCAGTATATTGTTACTAGCAGTTTTATTTATTCCAGAAGTTGGGACTAGCGTTAATGGGAGTATTCGATGGATAAGGCTGGGCCCCATAAATATTCAACCATCAGAATTATGTAAATTCAGTTTGATTCTATATATTTCTGGTTACTCAGTTAGAAGAATGTCGGAAATAAATACTTTGCGAAGTTTTCTGAAGCCATTATTTTTACTCTTTATAATTTCTATTCTAATAATGGGTCAACCAGATCTAGGATCGACTGCAATAATATGTCTGCTTGTTGTAGCTATTTTATTCTATGCCGGTATATCCTTTTTTCAGTTTTCCATGCTTTCATTATTGATTGCATTGTTAGGCTATCTTGCAATTTCTAGTTCTCCAATGAGGCTTGCTAGAGTTTTGGCATTTACAGATCCTTTTGCTGAAGAAGTTGTAAGAGATGCGGGTTGGCAGTTATCTAATTCTTTGATTAGTATTGGTCAAGGTGGTTGGTTTGGACTAGGGCTTGGCAACAGTTTTCAAAAAAACTTTTTCTTACCAGAGGCTCACACAGATTTTATTTTTGCGATTTTAGTAGAAGAGTTAGGAGTAGTTGGAGGACTATTTTTATTAGTAATGTTTATTATGCTTTTTGTTGGAATTTTAAGAATATCCCTTGATTCTTTTAAGAAGGCTAGACTCTTTCAGGGTTATGTATCATTTGGGATATTTATTTTAATAGCAATTCAATCCTTATTTAATATAGCCGTGAACATAGGATTGCTGCCTACAAAGGGATTGACTCTTCCATTCATAAGCTATGGAGGCACAAGCATTATCATTATGATGTCTTTGATTGCTATTGTGCTTAGAATTAATAACGAAAACAAATTAATATAAGGATATGAAGATTTTAGTTTCAGCCGCAAAAACTGGTGGACATATTTTCCCAGCTATATCTGTTGGAGAGGAATTAGAAACTATTGGCCATGAAGTTATTTTTGTAGGATCTGGTGCAAGTATTGAAGTAGATTCAATAAGAAATACAAATTTTAAATATTTTGCAATTCCAATGGAGGGTTTTAGGGGTAAAAGTATCTTAAATAAAGTTAAATCAGTTATCGCTTCAATCTTAAATATTTTTCGATTAATAAAAATTATTAAAGTCGAAAAAATAGATGCAATGATTGGATTCGGTGGTTTTATAACTGTACCTGTAGGAATAGCTTGCTGGATTTTAAGAAAACCAGTATTTACTCATGAACAAAATTCTGTTTTAGGATCTGCTAATAAGTTACTTTCAAGATTTTCAAAAATTAACTTTATCGCATTTCCACTAAATAAAAATGTAAAGAACTCTATTGTTGTTGGTAATCCAATAAGAAGTGTATTTAAGAATGAACCAAATAAAAGAAGAGAGGATGAAAAAACAAGAATTTATATTACCGGTGGAAGTCAGGGCGCAGATTATATTAATAAAACCATTCCAGCATCCTTAAATGAGGTTCGTAATAAAATCCTAGTGAAGCATCAATGTGGAGCGGGTAAACAAGGCAATATTCAAAGTTTATATGAAGAGTTTGGCATTCAAGCAGAAGTAAAAGATTTTTATGATAATCCTAATGAATTGATTGAGTGGTGTGATTTTGTAATATCCAGATCTGGGGCTCTAACTATTTCAGAGGTAAGCTCAATGTCTAGAGGCTTGTTGATGATTCCGCTCCCAACAGCAATAGATAATCATCAATTTTATAATGCAAAATATATTGAGAACATAAGAATGGGAATCATGCATCAGGAGCAAGAGGGTGCAGAAATTTTAAAGAAAAAAATAACAGATATTGTTCTTCAAAAAACATACAATATTTGGAAAAGTAATCAGAACAAAGACCATCTTAATTCTGCTTCTAGTATTGTTAAACAGGTTAATAACTATTTGCATTAAAAAATAAAATGAATTTTTTTAAAAAAATAAAGCACATACACTTTGTAGGTATTGGTGGCGCTGGAATGATTGGCATTGCAAGATTGCTATTACAAAAAGGTTATAAAGTATCTGGGTCAGATATTAGTAATTCATATGAATTAAAAAAAATAAGAAAAGAGGGTGCGAAAGTTTCAATTGGCCATAGTAGAAAAAATGTCAAAAATTCAAATTTGATTGTTGTATCAACTGCAATTGATAAAAAAAATCCAGAAATTCTTGAAGGCATAAAGACTGGTATCACAATAATCCCTAGAGCAGAAATGCTTGGAAGTATTATGCGAGGTTATGAGAGTATTGCTGTAGCAGGAAGTCATGGTAAGACAACAACCACAAGCATGATTGCAAAAATCTTTAGTTCTGCTGATCTAAGTCCTACATATGTTGTTGGAGGCAAGGTGTTAAGCACAGATGAAAACTCAGATCTTGGTCAAGGTAAATATTTAATTGCAGAAGCTGATGAAAGTGATGGATCATTTACTCACTTAAATCCAGATGTAGCAGTCCTTACCAATATTGATGACGATCATTTAGTTCACTATGAAAATAATTTTGAAAACCTATTAAATTCATTCATTAATTTTTCAGAAAATGTTCCTTTTTATGGATATTTAATTATTAATGGGGATGACAAAAATATAAAAAAAATTGCAAAAAGAATTTCTAGAAAACAAATTAGTTTTGGCAAAAGAAAAAATGTAGATTTTCAAATTATGAATGCTGAATACAAGAATGGATTTCAAGTATTTGACATTAAGGACAATCAAAGAAAAAAGCAGAACACTTTTAGTATTAGCCAACCAGGAGAACATAATATTTTTAACGCAACTGCTTCAATTGCAGTTTGTATTGAAGAAGGTTTGCCTATCAAGGCTATTAAACAGGGGCTTAAAGATTTTAGTGGTGTTGGTAGACGTTATGAGAAAAGCAAATTTAGTATTCGTTCAACTCAAAAAATCCTAATAGATGACTATGGGCATCATCCAATTGAAATTCTTGCAAATATAAAGGCCTGTAAACAGGAATACCCAAAAAAGAAAATTTGTATGGTCTTTCAACCACATAGGTTTTCAAGGACCGCACAATTATTTGATGATTTTATAAATGTACTTAAAAAAGTGGATTTGTTGGTTTTACTTGATATATATGCAGCAAGCGAAAAACCAATAAAAGGCATAGACTCTAGAACAATTGTTGAAACATTAAAACAAATTGGCCATAAGAATGTTACCTATTTAAAACGTCATACAGATACTATTGAATTTTTAGAGTCATCAGAAGAATTTTTTGATGTCTTAATAATTCAAGGCGCAGGTAATGTTTCAAGTGTTTGCAATTTGATAAAAGATAAATGGACAAAATAGATAAGGTAGCCGTCATTTGTGGGGGTTCTTCTCCAGAGAGAGATATTTCACTTCAAAGTGGTGAGGGCGTCTTCAAAGCTTTAATAGATCTTGGATATGATGCTTGTTTGATTGACTTTAATGATTTGAATTCTATTGATGAGCTAAATTCATATGATTTTACTTTTATAGCTCTTCATGGTTTTGAGGGCGAGGGTGGAGACTTGCAGAAGAAACTTGATGAAGTTGGTATTTCTTATACTGGATCAGGACCACATGCATGTAAAAATACATGGGATAAAAGTTTATGTAAAAAAATCTTATCCGATAATAATGTTAATACACCAAATTGGAAAATATATAATTCCTTGCTCTCCATTGAACAAAATCTTATTACAGACAAGAATCTTTCCACTTCTTTCTTAAAACCATGCAGCGATGGATCAAGTGTTGATATTTATAAGATAAAAAGTAGTGATGATTTTCATGATGCTATAAAAAATTCAACTTACCCAGACAGACCTTTTATTCTAGAAGAATGTATTGATGGAAAAGAATTTACAGTAACTGTTATAAATGAAAAGTGTTATCCAGTAATTGAAATTTTAACTGAAAATGAATTCTATGATTATGATGCAAAATACATTTCTGATACCACAAAGCTAGTTAAAGCTGATTTGTC
>Ga0255777_10004510_pt1 | contig 11487 bp, 17 predicted proteins | sample 101ome_15_FD_179975 | JGI IMG/M metagenome (GOLD analysis project Ga0255777, IMG submission 179975) | Coastal salt marsh microbial communities from the Groves Creek Marsh, Skidaway Island, Georgia - 101402AT metaG (version 2) | ecosystem: Environmental > Aquatic > Marine > Intertidal zone >...
AAATCTATTAAAACACTCCTTGTTTTTATAGAAATCTTGGACTATATTTGTCTTATCGGGAAGTGGCGCAGGTGGTAGCGCATCTGGTTTGGGACCAGAGGGTCGCAGGTTCGAGTCCTGTCTTCCCGACATTAAAAAAAATATCATGAAAGCACAATTTGAATTTGACTTACAGGACGATGACGACCGTATGGAACATCAGATGATGTTAAAGGCTAAGGATATGAGTGTTGCCCTATGGGATATGTCTCAGGAGCTTAGAAAAAAGGTTAAGTACGCACCTGATGATTTATCAGAGGACACATACAAAGCGTATGAAGAAATCCAAGATATCTTTTATGGTATTCTCAATCAACACAACATAGATTTAGAATTATGAAGTTAGCACTTATAGCACACGATGGTAAAAAATCAGATATGGTTGCTTTTGTAATGAAGAGGTTAAACTTCTTCAATAGAGAGGATGTATCAATCGTTACCACAGGAACCACAGGTAAAAAAATACTACACGCTGGGGTTGATAAGGTTGAGGCAGTGGCTTCAGGTCCTTTGGGTGGTGATGCTGAGATTGGTGCCATGGTTACTCGTGGAGAGATTGATGGAGTATTCTTCTTTCGTGACCCCTTAGATAAACACCCTCACGAACCTGATGTTCAAATGTTGATGAGATTATGTGATGTTCATGATGTTCCGTTAGCAACAAACTATAAAAGTGGACATATAATGGTAAAATATTTCAAAAAGAAATGAGAAAAATCTTAAACAAATGGGACCGTTTGAAGTTAGGTCATAAATTACATCAACTTCAGAAAAGATATAATAGAGCAGTGGGAAACGGATACACTGAGAAAGCAGCAGTCTACGAACGAAGAATCAAACAAATCTTAGAAAAACTTAAAAATATCAAATAATGAAACATACTTGTTTTATTTGTGGTAATGAGGCCACCAAAATAATCACAACAACAGCAAATCAAGGAGACTTTTATCTTTGTTCCAACGATAGGTGTAAAGATACTTTGGAGGACCAATTAATGTCGATAGCAAGAAGAATGAACTAATGGAAGAAAATTACTTTGATAGGAATCTATCTTATACTGACGATGGTCGTCTGTTGGATGAGGATGGTCTTGCAATCATGATGGATTGGGAAGAACCAATTATGAAGAAGGCTGCCGAGATAGTAACTCGTAATGGTGGGCGTGTATTAAATGTCGGTTTCGGTATGGGTTTTATCGATTCATATATTGAAGAACATGATATCGAAGAACATTGGATTATCGAAGGTCATGTTGATGTTTATACCAAAATGTTAGAAGATGGATGGCATCTTAAACCTCACGTTACTATCTTATATGGTGATTGGAGATATTATTTAAAATATCTACCTAAATTTGATGGTATCTATTTTGATACATGGGATGAAACTCAAGAAGCATTTGATGAATATATTCCAAATATATTAAAAGAAGATGGTGTCTATTCTTACTTCAATAACCCTCGATTTGATGAACACGGTCTTCATACCGAACCTACTCATTATGACATTATTAAAAAATACGGAACCATAGATTATGAAATCATGGGTTTAAATTGGATAGACGAAAAAGAACGTCAAAACCCATATAATGATTATTATTGGAACCCTGAATGGAAAACATATTATCACCCAATTATTAAATTAAAAAACAATGAGCGAAAAATACGACCCTTCGGATTTTCAAGGACGAAGTAAAAAACAATACGAGTCATACGGAAAGATGGCTTATAACTCCATTATTCTTTTGCTTGGAGTATTAACAATCTACGGATTATTAACCATCACATCTCGTGTATTTGAATAAATGGATAAAAGAACCGTAATCATAAATTTATTTGGGGGACCTGGTAGTGGTAAATCAACCATAGCTTCAGGTCTCTTCTATACATTTAAGAGCAAGGGACTTAGTTGTGATAACCCTTATGAATTCCCAAAGCAGGTGGCTTGGGAGGACAACAACTCACAGATTACCGACCAACTTTATATCTTGGCCAACCAACATAGAGGAATTGTTCGTTCTTATGGTAAAGTAAACTACATTATTTTAGATTCTCCATTATTATTGTCGTTAGCCTATAAAAATGGGTATACAGGTGATTATCCTGCTAAGTTTTATAACGATAGTTTTGATTCCATGGTTTTGGAACTATTTAATAGTTATGAAAACGTAAATATTTTCTTAGATAGAGCCGATAGGAAGTTTCAACAGGAAGGGAGATTTCAGGATGAAAGTGAATCTGAGAAGTATGACGAAATAATAAAAAAGATATTGGATGACAATAAGATTCCATATCATATGGTGAAAGTAGGTGACCACGCGTTGCGTAGGATTATTGAAATCATCAGAGAAGAAATTAAGTAATGAAAAAGAAAGCAATTCACGCAGAATACAGAAAGACCTCAGAATCCTTCCCTGAATGGTTGAAGTATGAAGTTACCATATTATCTGAAGATGGTACAACTTCTAAAGTGCCAGCTTATGGTAAAGACTTACAAGACGCACTTTCAAGAGTCGTTCATGATGAGAAGGCGGAGAAAGTGGAGAAGAAAGTTAAAAGAATACCTGACTTGGTATGGGTTCTCATGTGGTTTGGTTATATGATAGGTTTGATAGAACTTACATACCTCACTTCAGAAAACAATAAGTTTGACGGCCTATTCTTCATCGGAGGTATGGTTATTTTAACCACCGCAATCTTAAGTATTAAGAACTGGTTAAGGTTGAGAAACATAGAAAAATAGCTCAACCGAGACATACCATTTAATCACATTTCATTTAGGGGATAATTGACTATTTATTGGTTAACTAACTAATAAAACTAAAAATTATTCCTTAAATGAAAAAATTACTACTAACTCTTATGGGGTTGGTATTTTCGGTGGGACTTTTCGCTCAGAATGGTAAAACTGAAACACTAACTTCCCCAAACACGAATTCACCGTATTTCTTGATTGATACGGTATTCACGTTGGGTACAATCGTTGAAGATACTACGGTTATCTATCTTCACTATCAAAATCCAACATCTCAAACAATCCAAGGTTTACAGGCGAGATTCTTCTACGACAGTGCAAGTTTCGGAACACCTATTGTAAAATGGGGTCCTGTGACATCAACAATCACAAGCAAATATGGGGCATATTATACCGCTGACGATTGGGTTAACTTCTCAATGGTTTATACGGCAAGTAACTCCACATTTGACTGGCCTGATGGTGCAATCTTAAAGGTTGAGTTACCACACAAAAACGGTTTTGACCCAACATCTGTGGACTCAATGGCAATTGCAGGGGCGACCTCTTACAGTAACTTGGCAACCACATCAGGTGGTGTTGACGTTACTTTAGGTATGCACAACTATGGTGGTAACTTCATTCAACCATCTGTTACATTCCCTGTTAGGGTATTAAATGTAGGTGCATCTACTATCACTTCTTCAGCAGGTGCTGATAGTGTATTGGTAAAGTATGAATACAAACTAAAAACAAATTCTACTTACACACAAGCAAGTGATTTATTCTACACAGACTCAATGGGTCTTGCATCTGTTGTAATTCCTTACGATAGTTCATTCTACGATTTGAAGGTCGTTCTTAACTCTTCTTCTATGGGTGACGATGGGGCTATCAATGTTACGGATGCGTATAAAATTATCGGTCATACTATTTTCGCTGACACAGTAACTTCTTACGGTCAACAACAGGCGGATGTCAACTTGTCAGACGATATTACAATCGCTGACGGTTTCTTGGTTTTCAACAGAGTTGCATCTTCTGCTACTGATTGGTCATCATTCGTCACTGGTGAGAACAACGTAAAACTTTTAAGGGAGACAGAATATAATACAATCGTTGGTTCACCTTCTAACTTCTCATCTATTGATGGTGGTTATGAATTAGATTCAGTGGTAAACGGATTGGACTCATTAAGATATAGAGTATTTGTTTTGGGTGATGCAACATCAACAGGTGTGAACAACCAAATGTTACAAATCGCAATGAAGGCTAACCCTGGTGACCCATCTGATTGGGTTATGGATATGGGTGTTCTTTACTCAACTATTGAGGATACTGTGGAATTCAGAGTTCCTAAGTTGACACCAGCATTAAATGAGGTTGAGGTTCCTATCACTATCTACACTCACGGTAATAAGATTGGTGCAGCACAAATCGGATTGGAGTTTGACACAAACTATTTCCAATTCAAAGGTGTCCAAACATCACAACTATTAAGTCAATGGAACTCATTCATCTCATTTGAAGATGGTAAAGTATTGTGGGGTGGTCACGAAACAAATATGTCACCCGCAGTTATTGAAGGGGACCAAGAGGTTATCACCTTCAAGTTTGATGTTGTTTCAACAGATTGGACGGAATCACAAATTAGAGTATATAACAAAGGTGCAGGTTCAGAACACGCTGACGACTTAAACATCAAACCAACTCCAACAGATGGTACGATTGTTTATGTGGGTAAACGTTCTGATGACCCTAAGATTAACGAGATGATGGAATCATTCTTAATCTACCCTAACCCTGTTACTAACGACTATGTGTTTATTGATTTCTACTCATTGTCTGACTCACCATTTAGAGTGGAGTTCTACAATATGTTAGGTCAACTACAATACTCTGAAGAATTTGAAACTACAGGTTTGTCTTTCTACTCAACGTGGATTGATATGTCTAAGGTTCCTTCAGGAACATACATTGTAAGAATGACAACACCTGACAAATCTAAGAACACAAGAATTATTAAATATTAATAATAAGGGGGAGTTTATCTCCCCCACAGCCTTTTTAATAAATCAAATAAAACTCAATGAATATGAAAGATGAAATCGTAAAAGAAGGGATGAGCACCGTTAAGAAGACAATTATCGGAGTTATCACAACAATTGTTACCGCTGCAGGTGCATATGTAACAACACACATAGAAGAAATTTTTGGTGGTGGGGATGAAGATTCTACACCTACAGAGGTTGTCGTTCCTGTGGAGAACAACAATACTCAACAACAGAATGTCAATGTAGAAGGGCCAACTATTAATTTAACCATTCCACAGGCAGCACCGACACAGACAATCATTAGAGAGACTGTCCGTGAGGTACCCGCTTCTCAACCAGCAGTTCAACCTGAACCTGTAGAGGAAAAACCTGAAACGAATGCCGAAAGAATGGCACGATTAAAGAAATTAAGAGACGAAAAGAATAAATAATGAGAACGAAAAGAGACGTAATATTAGAATGGATTTTCGCACCATTATTCTTTTTTACATTAATGGGTGCATTGTTACTTATTGGTGGTATGGCAACATCATGTAAATCATCAATCTCAACGGTTCAATATCAAGCAGATTTTGAACAAGCAGAATCATTGAACACTTTGGCACCATATGAAGGTGAAAAGACGGTTATCCAATTATCAAAACTTAATGTTAATACAGAGTTATGGGAATTCTTCCCTGAACTTAGAGAAAAGAGAGTGGGTTTAGGTGTTACCAACCGTATCATTGAAAACTTTGAAACCACAGGTAGATTCAAATACGCAGAAGAGAAAGACCAAATCGTAGGTCAGATGTTGGATGCTTGGGAAACCGACTTAGAAGGGTTGTCCAACGGAGAAACCCAATTAACAATGGAAGGGGTGTTACTTCCAAAGTATATTGTTTACGCAGAGATTTATGATTTCTCAGTATCTTACGGTGAAACATATGACAAAGGAAAACTTAATAAGACGAACACAACTATTATGGGTATTCAAATCCGTATGGTTAATGTTGACAATTCAGAATACATTGTCGCATCAGGACAAGGAACATCAACACAAATCGGAGAGGGTTACTTCAAAAACCCAAATATGTCATTTGACCAATCTACTGTAGGTATTGCAACACAAAGAGCTTTAGAGAAAGCAACATTTAACCTTGTAAGTAGAATGGAAAAGAATGGGTGGAAATAAGTTAATCATATTTTTATTTTTCATGTTCGGGATGGTTCTGACCTCAAAAGGTCAGACCGTCCCTTATACTTATGTTGACCCTTGTACTGGTGTCCTTACCACTGTTGAAGTCCCAACCACATCAGGAACGGTTACCATGTTCTATGGGGGTCAATACCAAACATTCACTTATGCTCAGTTACAGTCAGGTGCGTATGACCAATGGGTGTCATCAATAAATTCACAATTCCCACCAGGAACTGACCCATGTGCCAGTTTAGGTGGAACGGTTACCAACGACTTCAATAATGTAATGGGTTCAACAACCGCAGGTAACATAGCCAATATCACAAGTATCGTTCAGATGGCTTCCAATATTGCCGTTTCTACATCAGGTGCGGCAAATACAGCAGGTGGTATATCATCATCGGTAAGTGGTGAATCAGATTCTGATGGTGATTCAACATCAGACGATGAAGACGATTCAGAATCCAATTCTGAAGGTTCTACCAACACTTCTACATCCTCAGAGGGTAACACATCAACAGGTGGTAATAGTGGTTCTAACTCTACCACAGGAGGTTCTACAGGTTCGGGAAATGGTTCAGGTAGTGGGACTTCCACAGGTTCATCAGGCAACGGTGGAGGTGGTAACACAGGTGGCACATCAGGGAATGGTGGTGGAGGTAACGGAGGTTCTTCAGGTGGTGGAAACACAGGAGGTAGTGACGGTAATACCACACCACGAGTAGGAACAGATGAAAGTGGTAACATCTCAAGTGGTGAAGGTGATGGTGACAGTGATTTACTTGAAGAAGCTCAGATGGGGGCTATGGGTAGTCAGACAACAACAAGTGCATCGGGTGGGGATAGTGAGAGTAGTGACAGTAAGCAAGAGAAAGTCGGTAGAGGTGCACTCATCGCAGCAGGTGACTTTGTCGTCATTAGAAATTCATCAGACATCAGACAATCAGGGATGGATAACTTAAAGTTCAACACATCAATCACACACCTTAATTCAAAACAAACATTTATTAAAGGAGCCAACTTCAACTATCAAACAGGTGAGAACTTAGGAAACCTAACATTATACGGTTCATTCAAAACAGAGAAGAATATGTTTATATTCTCCAACTCAACAATGTCTAATTTCTCATCAGACATATTCAACACCACCTCAGTAATGGACGCCCTCAAAATTAAGAAAGTAACCCTTATGGGTGGTACCAACTATACGTTCGGTCAATTAGGTAAAGGTAAGTTCTCAAATTGGTCACTAATCGGTGGAGGCTTTACAAACTTCAAAGGAGGACGTTATATTTCTTCTAACGTAATGTTATTAGGTGTCTATTCACCTTACATATTCTATTACGAAGGTCAGTGGTATAGAAGTGGATTACTTTTTATCCCTCTTGTCAACAACGACATAAAAATTACGGATACATTTAAGTGGAGTATTTCATTTGCAGGTGTATACCAATACGAAGGTTCAGTATTGAACTGGCAACTTTCAACAGGTACTAAAATATTATTGTAATGCCTCTTTATAGATACATAATCATACTATTTTGTTTCTTTATAAACACATTATCTGCTCAGACAATAACTGTAGTACCATTAGGTGGTGCAAGTCCTGCAGGTGTTCAAGTTGAGGTTGAACATTTCAATCAAAGTATGAACGGTATTATGAATGTTAAAATATTCAGTACCCACTATGGTTATGGTAATACCTCACAATACACTCAATACCCCACAAGTGTTAGTATCTTTGATAAATTATTTGATTCGTCTAACCCCGCCACAACCTTGGTGTGGAACTCTACACTAAATCAAAACGTATGTCTTAACTTCGGAGCGTATACCACATTAACAAGTGCAGGTGCCACCGTTCCAAACAATGGTGAATTTTATTCGGTAGAAGTAAGTGGTTATTTCACACCACAAGAAACAGGAACTTATTATTTTGGTCTCACCTCAGACGACGGTTCAGACCTTTATATTAACGGAACCTACGTAACCTCTTATTATGGTGGTCACGGTCAAGGGGTTTACAAATATGGTGCGATAACACTAACTAAGGGGGTTAATTATTCTTTCAGAGCAAGAATGCAAGAATACCAAGGGGGTGATGCAATGAAAATAATATACAGAACACCAACACAAACATCATACTACCTTAGAACAGGAGAATTAGGTAACTCTATAAACTCAGGAACATGGATATCTCAGGGAACACAGACAATGACATCAACAGGTGTTGTTACATTTACCAATACAAATTCTCTTGATTATAAAGTAAATTTAACCTCACCTGCCTTTAGTATAAACACAAATAATGTTGACTATATTTCAAGTAAGGTATTAAACCAAGATTCCATCATAGGTTTTGATTGGTTTTGTGCGGACCTAAATGGTGACGGTAGTCTTACTATCGCCGATATGAAAATGTTATATATGGCTGCACAATCATCACAAACAACAGGTGCATTTTTTTCAACGTCAGAATATAACATAATTAAGAACTCTACAATTGATTTGAAATCAACCTACCCACCTTCATCATCCAAAACTTATCAGAACGAAAATACATTCTACATGCCAATACTTTCTTATCCACCTGATAATTATCAATCATCACAAACCATTAAATAATATGAATATTCTATGTTACTTTGTTGCCTCAGTTTTGTCACTCGCAACCATCAACGACATTGACTCAAGAAGATTTGAGTTCGGTGTAAGACAAATCACTGAAGAGATTATCTCTGAAGACCACTCACTATGTGAAGATGGTCACCCAATCAACGTCACCGTTTTATCCATTGAAACACCGTCAACAGGTATACAGATAGGACCTTTTGAAGTAAAACAAAAGAAGACCATTGTTGAAACCAAAGTGGAAGTTGACGGTAAAGAGTATTTCGGTAAAGGTGTTACTAAGACAACTGCGAAGTCTATGTTGACAGAACTCCAAGACCCTAACATCCCTTTTGAACAAACAGAATTCTCTGTGGCACTAAAGAAATCTTTGGAGGACGCATTGGACGATTTCTAAATTATTCCTATATTTGTCCTGTTGGGGCTCTTAGCTCAGTCGGTCAGAGCAGTTGACTCATAATCAATTGGTCGGGGGTTCAAGTCCCTCAGGGCCCACAAATGGTGTTTACCCATAAACATATTGTGTTATAATTATTTTATAAAGAATTTCAAATGATTATAATTGACGATTTTATTAAAGACGAAGACCTACTCAAAAGAATCAACGAGAGTGAAGATTTTTGGAGAACGGGTTATAGATGGTATGAAGGTTGGTGGAACGAAGGAATCAACGATTTACACCACGAACTAATACAAGCAATATGGGGTGAGGATTCACCACATGAAGGAGTTCAAATTGAAGGATTTGAACATTGGGTTGGTGATTATACTAATAAAGAAAGTCACAGTGTCATTGGTATGGACTGGTCACTTAAACCTCACTTCGATAAGGACGAAGATAAATGGAATGATGAGGGTACATTTGTAACACCACTAATTGGAACCGTATTTTACCCTGACCCTGAGATTGATGAGATGGAGGGTGGTATGTTATACTATTGGGAGAAGTTCCCACCTCAAAGAGCCAATGAAGATAATACAATCTTTTGGCCAGAAGAGGAACCTGAAATCATCAAACCTAAGTTTAATAGGTTATTAATCTTCGACGCGGGTTGTTTACACGGTGTGAGTCAGATTAAATCAGGAAGACGTAGGGCTGTTGCAATTAACCTATGGGACCAAAAACCCACAGGATTTACAAAAGATTATTAATATAAAAGGTTTGGTTTTCCAAACCTTTTTTTTTACCTTTGTCTTATGAATATATTTGTATTGGATTGGGACGTTGAAAAGTGTGCTCAGTATCACAACGACAAACATGTGGTTAAGATGATATTGGAGACCGCTCAGTTGTTGTGTGGTGTCCATCACATGACCGACCAAGCTAACGACCAAGTCCCCTACCGTCTTTCACATAAAAATCACCCCTGTTCTATTTGGGCTCGTGAGAGTCTCACCAACTACCTATGGTTGTGTGAATTGGGTTTGGAGTTATGTAAGGAATATACACACCGTTACGGTAAGAGACATAAGTCTTTGGATGTGATTGAATGGTGTATTGAAAACAAACCAACGATTTCTGACAAAGGATTCACCGAACCAGCGAAAGCAATGCCTGAGGAGTATAAGGTAGACTCGGTAGTGGAATCCTATAGAAACTATTATATCGGAGAGAAAGCGGGATTTTCCAAATGGAAAAATAGAGACATCCCTTTATGGTTTGAGAAAAGTTTACTATATTCTTAGAAAACCGCTATCATGAAAAAAATATTATTTTATCTATGTGTCTTATTTGGATTCACAGGTTGTGAAGAATCACAACCCTTGGATACTGTAAGCTATGTGGATTTAGAACGATACCAAGGAACTTGGTATGAGGTAGGTAGACTACCTAACAATTTTGAGAGAGATGCCATCAAAGTAACTGCAAACTACCAAATTAAAGAGAACGGTAGGGTAAGGGTCCTCAATAGGGCATACAACACCAAAAAAGAAAAATGGATTGAATCTCTCGGTGAAGCTAAGGTCATAGAACCTGGCAAATTAAAAGTTTCATTCTTCAAACCATTCTATGGTGACTACTACATTATGGAGTTGGATGAAAATTACCAATGGGTATTGGTAGGTAACCCTTCTCGTGATTACCTATGGATACTCTCACGAACTCCTAATATTTCTGAGGAGTTGTATGATAAACTTCTCAATATCGCAAAAGAAAAAGGTTTTGAGACCAATAACTTCATAAAAACAGAACAATGAAAAAATTAATCCTTATCTTGTCACTAATTTTGTCAACTTTTGTGACAAAAGCTTCTCACCTTATGGGTGGTATGATTGCAGTGGCTCAGACATCTCAAGATTCCACAAGTGTGGGCATGTATCTTATCAGCGATGGTCAGGGAGTATCTCTACCACAATCAGTATCTGTAGAAAAATGGGTGATGAACTCCGTAGGTTGGTATACCTTAGATGGGTATGTCACATTGACACAAGGAACGTCCCCAATCCCATTTCAAGGTCATTACATTACCAACTATGTAAGTGATTATCTTGATTTAGATTCCAACAAATACAGATTCATTTATAAGAACTGTTGTTGGGGCTCTTTGAACAACTCATCCAATTCATTCTCCTCTGAGTTTGTCCTCTCGGCAGACTATTGGCACATCCCAAACAACTCAACACCATTTGCATTCAACCCTTTATTGATTAACATGCAAAAAGATACGGTGAATGTGATGAAACCCATGTGGGGGAATTTCAATTGTTTTTTAAAAAACCCAGACTACGGTGATTCAGTAAACCTATATCAAACACAATTATATAGTGGTTACGCAAATGGGGTGTTCGTCCCTCAAGTAGGTCAAAGTCCGTCCAACATGTATGTGGGAAACGACAGTATCACCTTTT
>Ga0255777_10004512_pt1 | contig 11480 bp, 10 predicted proteins | sample 101ome_15_FD_179975 | JGI IMG/M metagenome (GOLD analysis project Ga0255777, IMG submission 179975) | Coastal salt marsh microbial communities from the Groves Creek Marsh, Skidaway Island, Georgia - 101402AT metaG (version 2) | ecosystem: Environmental > Aquatic > Marine > Intertidal zone >...
GAAATTAAATATGAAAAGTTAAAGCAGTTTTATCATAATCCGCGTGTCGGGGGTTCGAGTCCCTCCGCCGCTACCATTCTTTTTCAAGTAAAACTGCCGGTTTTCTAGGTGACACACCATGTTTCAACATGAGTGTAGAATCTTATGAAAATACCCGTTTCGTCAACGCCTGTGTGACAGGTGTGTGACAGCGCTAATGCGAGCTGATGGGCTGATAAGCCAATGCTGTAGATATTAAGACAGGGTGTTAGCGGTGCATACTCTGACCCTGTTTCACTAGTGATCGCGCCGCAAAATAATGCCATGGCCTGAACCGGCAAGTGCTTCATTTTTCCAAGCGGGTTTCCCGTTAACAAGTACTAGGCTAATGCCGGCAGATGGCATGTCTGGCGATTTGTAGTCAGCACGGTCTGCAATTGTTGCGGGATCAAAAAGTACTAGGTCTGCCGCCATACCGGTTGCGATCCTGCCACGATTAGCAAGCCCTAGCGTTTTCGCGCTTTGGCCAGTCATCTTGGCAATTGCTGTTTGCAGCGAAAATAAGCTGCGATCACGGGCGTAATGCCCGATTACGCGCGGAAAAGTGCCCCATAAACGTGGATGTGGCCTCATATCATTTGGTAGCCCGTCAGAGCCTATGAGTGCTGGTGGATAGGCCATGATACGCTCTAGGTCTGCATCATCCATTTGATGATAGATCCCGCCCCCAGGCTGGAGCTTTTCAAGGGCCGAAATGTTGTCGACCCCCCATTCGGTGGCAATATCATCTAGGTCGCGGCCAGCCATTTCTGGATGAGGGGTAGACCAGGAAACAGTAACCTTACGGCTGTCCATGGCAAAGGATTGTAGCAGCACCGTGGAACTGGCGGTATAGGGGTAAACATCTAGGTCAAGCCGCAACTCATCGCGTGCTTTAGAAATCATTGCCAAAGTAGTGCGGGAAAGCCCAAATGCCGCCTCACCACAACATTTGTGATGAGAAATCAGCGTTCTCACTCCAGAACGTCGCGCAATATCGATTGTCTCAGCAACCGCTGCAACAACACCACTTCTTTCGTCGCGCATGTGAGTTGTCCAAAGACCGTCGACATCAGCCACAACCTCGGCCAGTGCCAAAACCTCATCCGTGGAGGCCGCCTTCGCCGGCGGATAGGCAAGACCGGTCGAAAACCCATTCATGCCAGCTGCCAGCGCGGTTGAAAGATCTTTTTGCATAGCGGCCAGTTGGCTGCTACTGGCTGGAAGCTGGAGATCGTCCATTGCACGCGCACGCAATACTGTGTGACCAACAAGCGGTAGAACGTTTACCGTGGGTGCGGAGGCAGCCAGTGCCTCCATATAATCATTGGCATTAGTAAAACGGAACGAGCTGTTGTCACCAAGCAAATCAAGTGGAGGGATCAGGGTACTGTGTCTTGCAAGAGGTGAGGGCGAGGCGCTGATTCCGCAATTGCCAACAACAACAGTGGTAACCCCCTGACTTAGCTTCGCCTTCATTCGCTTTGAATCAAACACCGCCATATCATCATGGGTGTGGATATCTATGAAACCCGGGGCAAGGGCAAACCCGCTGCCATCCATTTCCTGTTTTGCTCTAATGGGCTGAGTATCAGCTCGACTTTCAGCAGTGCTGAGTGAAATGATGCGCCCATCGGCAATTGCGCAACTTCCTCGCCACGGAGCATCACCACTGCCATCGAAAATTTCCACATCACGGATCAGCAGATCAGCAACGACAGCCTTTTTTTGTTTTTTTCCATCAGCTGGCATATCTTACTCTCTTTTTACTGGTTTCAGCACGGTTTGAGTTCTTCTTAGGTTGCCACTTTTATTTGGGTAAAAAAATAAGGTTTTGGCTGTCAAAATATGCTTCAAGATTAGTTTAGGGTTCCATAATGATTCATCTCTCGTCAATCTCTGTGTGACAGGTGTGTGACAGCGCTTGTTGTATGCGATAATATGCGAGTGTTACCTCATTGCCACAGCGAAACATAATTCGGTGAGAGAAACTGTTCACAAGGCTTGAAATAACATTGTTGTGGTATTGGATCAAAGGCGGTCTCGGGCTTTGTCTGGCTCCCGAGGTAGTAGCTGCTGACAGGTCTCTTTATTGATAGAGTTTTCAAGAAAACATTTTAGGTAAAATCTGCCCTTCAACTGGCACGGGCCCCTGAAATATTTAGCCAACAATATGTCCCATTTCATACCTTGCTTCATATATTTCAAGGTCTTGACCGTGTCAGACTGCTTCGGCATTGTCAGCAGGGATAAAAATATACCAGATTTCTGGTCAAAAGTCCTTTGTTCCAAGGTAGGTCTTTTTATTATGGCCGAGGACCTTGCTGCTGGAGTATTTATCCAATTATTGCAAAGGTAGGAATTGCATGGAATTTGATACAATCAAGATCGACCGTATGGATACGGTTTATTTGCTGACGCTTGATCGGCCTGAGCGACTCAACGCGATGAGCCAAAAAATGCTGTCAGAAATCGCTGTTGCCTGTGACATGTTTGAGAAGGACCCCTCCTGTAGAGTTGTTGTTGTGACCGGCTCTGGTAAGGCGTTTACCTCTGGCTTTGATTTACAGGATCAGGCGCAAAAAACGCCTAAAGGGATTGATGAGTGGCGGCCAATCCTCCAGCGCGACTTTGATAACGTCATGCGCTTCTGGAATCTAAAAAAACCCACTATCGCAGCTGTAAACGGTCCGGCTCTCGCGGGTGGGTGCGAACTCGCAATGGCCTGTGATATTACGATAGCTGGAACTTCAGCAACATTTGGTGAGCCGGAAGTTAAGTTTGGGGCTGGCATTGTCGTAATGCTGCTGCCTTGGATTGTTGGCCCAAAAAAAGCAAAAGAAATTGCTTTTCTTGGGAAAGATCAGTTGGGCGCGGAGGAGGCCTGTGACCTTGGCATCGTCAATCAAGTTGTTCCTGACGATGAAGTATTAGCAACAGCGCTGAAAATGGCACGTGCAATAGCAGTTGTAGACCCCATGGTAATACGACGAACAAAACAACAAATTAACGAAAGTATGGAAATTGCTGGTATGGCAAGGGCGTTAAAACATTCATTAGAAATTGACCTAGAGCTGGAAGGGGAAGGCAGTGTTGACAAACAAGTTTTTCTCGATGAGCTCCGCAAAGGGGGGCTGCGTGGAGCATTAACGTGGCGCGACAAGAGGTTTAGCGTTTGAGCAGAGATCTGTCGAAAGTAACTGATTTTCACTCAGCGCTAATGGCAGCGACCGCTGGTGGTGTATGGGATGACTTAGGTTGGCTGAGTATGGCCGATATTCAGCAGATGGCCAGCGTTCTGCATAAGGCTCTCCGACAATCTGGATTATCCCCCAGCGAACCGGTGCTTATTTCAATTGGAGGCCGCGCCGAAGACATTGCTAAGATCTTGGCAGTTATTGGGGCAGGAGGGGTTGCTGTACCGTTTCACCACAAATCCCATAACAATACGCGCGTCTATCTTGAGTCTTCAACGCGCGCGAGATTCGTTTTGTCGACGCCCAACCTCAAAAAACGCAGCCCGCCTGAACTAAAAAAGATTTCAGAGGTCATGCCACCAAAGCGTCTGTTGCTGGACGGTGCTGCTATGATCACATATACGTCGGGGTCCACCGGCAAGCCCAAGGGAGTTGTACTATCGAGAGACAGGATTTCAGCCAAATTTCACACAATCCTTGAGTCTATCGATATGGAAACGGAACCCTTTTTTGTGGTGCCTTTGCAGCTCCAGTTCAGCTTTGGTCAGTGGGCTACTTTTTTGCCATTAATGAGAGAGGGGGTAGTTCACATCACAGAGCAGTTCTCGGCTAACTGGGCAAGCCAAATCATTCGTGACAAGCCAGTAACACACTTTGCAGCTGTCCCGACGATGCTGCGGCTAATGTTGGAAGGTGAGCGCGTTGAAAGACACATGCACATATTAACCGGAGGAGAAGCAGTGAACTCCAAATTAAGCAGTGCTCTTTTTAAACGTTGGCCAAATGCCTCCATACATGGAATATACGGCTTAACCGAAACCGGAACCTGTGACATTTTTCGCCGTGATAAAATAGACCTTCCTTCTAATGACAGCCTTGGTTATCCGGCAAGACATATTCAGGTTAAGACAGACCCTTTAACCTCCGAACTACTTATCAACACCCCTTTTGCAATGCTTGGTTACCTAGATATGCCGGAGTTAACCGACGAAACAATTTGCGGCGGTTGGATCAGAACTGGCGATATTGCTGAAATCAACGAAGATGGTGGTGTGAGTCTCCGTGGCCGAATAAAGGACCTAATAAACAGAGGTGGCAATAAGGTTGCGCCGATTGAAGTTGAGGCTGTTTTTGCAGATCACCCTGATATCAAAGCTGTTTTAGTAACAGGCGTTCCCGACCCAAAGTTTGGTGAGTCCATTCATATGTTAGTAGTACCCAAAAATGCGAAGGCTCCGACCAAACAAGCTTTAATTGATTGGGCTAAAGATCGAACTGAACGGTTTAAGTTGCCGGATGTTGTGCATTATGGGGAGGAGCTGCCGCTTGGGCCAACTGGAAAAGCAGATAGGACTGCGCTACGTCATGGCATTCTTGGCCAAAGTGCTTGATGAGTAGACGCTACTTAGATCATGGCAGTGAGCGAAGTATTGGACTTTTGTTATTAGCCGAAGTTGGCGCAATGTCTTTATGGTTCGTGTCCAATGCGATTTTGCCTGAATTGGCGATAGAGGCTGAAATTGGCGCTTGGACTGAGGGATTGCTCTCAACCGCGGTTCAGGTTGGTTTCGTGATTGGAGCTTTAATGTTAGCTTATCATGGCACCGCAGACCGCTATGATCCTAGAAAAGTTTTTGCTGTTGGGTCAATCATCGCTGCCCTTAGCAACTTGCTATTGGTCCTAACAATACCTGGAAGCTCAGTTCAAATATTACTGAGGGGTATAACAGGATTCTGCCTTGCTGGAGTATATCCCGTAGGTATGAAAATTGCCGTCGGATGGACGGTGAAGCGTCGAGGTATTGTGGTTGGAATGCTTGTTGGAGCACTCACGCTTGGTTCAGCTGCTCCGCACGGCTTAGTTTTAATTGGTGGTGCAGACTGGCGTTTAACAGTCTTTTTGGCCAGCCTCCTCGCGTTTGTTGCCGCAGGGTTGATAATGTTTGCACGGCTTGGCCCATACCATGCAACTGCAGCACGTTTTGATCCGTCTGTACTTTGGTTGGCTTGGCGATTGCCAAAGGTCCGATTGGCATATGCAGGATATTTTTGTCACATGTGGGAGCTTTATGCGTTCTGGGCTTGGATTGCAGCTGCGCTGACGGCATCTCTTACCTTGTCAGGCGTTGATGACCCTATAAAAGTAGCGCGAATAACAACATTTATCTCAATAAGTTTTGGCGGACTATTGTGCGTTTTTGCTGGAGTTTTGGCCGATAAGATTGGCAAAGCGGTAGTTGCTGGTGGAGCGATGGCAATAAGCGGGGGGCTTGCAATTGCAACGGCGATTAGTTTTGGTGGCCCACCAACTTTAACCATCTTATTTGTCTTTTTGTGGGGGGTATTCGTAATTCCTGATAGCGCACAATTTTCAGCTCTCGTTGCCGATAATGCACCACCAGACCGTGCCGGTAGTCTGCTCACATTTCAGACAGCAATCGGTTTTTTACTGGCGGCTATTGTCGTGCAGACAATTCCAATAATGGCGCAAAGTATGGGCTGGCCAGTTACACTGGCTTTTTTGGGGGTAGGTCCAATTTTGGGCACTGAAATGATGAGGCGTTTGGTAAAATATTAGCACCCATGATGCTGTTTGTTAGCTTATGAACACCAAGGTGCCTTGGCTGTGTCAACGCTTGCAAATAGGCTTTTGTGGGTGGAGTGTCGGACGAAATGTGGGACAAAAATTCAGCTGTTTTAATTCATGAATCGTTTTCAATAGCTTACAAAAACTTTTGGAAGACTTCCCCTTCCGCCATACTCCTCTAATCTTTGGTCGGATCGTTAGCAAGCCTTACAGGTCAAATCGCCATGGTTCAGGGTAGAGACGATATCCTTCTTTTTCACGGGCTAGGTGACTGAAGGCGGGGAAATGCAAATGCATTCCTGCGACTAGCATTTTCTCACTAGCAGCCATATCAAAAATTCGTTTACGTGTTCGAATGGCAGTCTCAATATCAGAGTCAAAAGCGATAGCCACTTCAGGGCGTGCCAGCTGGATTTCAGGTACGTGCACCGTGTCGCCCCAAATTAGCAAGCTTTGCCCATTGCTCTCTACAAGATAGCAGCAATGCCCGGGCGTGTGGCCAAATGCATGAATGGCATGAATACCCGGAAACACCTCGCTTTGGTTGCTAAATAGCCGTGTTTGCTTTTTGTAAGGTGCAATTTGCTCTCTTGTGGCTTGAAAATAGAGGCGTTTGCCGCGTTCGTCAGCCCTTTCCATTTCAGCGTCATTCAACCAGTGTTTTGGCTCGTTCTCGTGCACCACCAGTTCTGCATTGGGAAAATTCTGAGATTGGCTGACCATATTGAACAAACCGGCTGAATGGTCTGGGTGCATATGTGTTAAAAGAACTGTGTCGATCGTTAGCGGGTCAATGTTTGCCGCTTTCATGTTGGCGAGCATCTTGCCTGCAGATGCTTGCATGTAATCGCCAGCCCCGGTTTCGATTAATGCCAAGCGTGCCCCATTTCGCACAATGAAAGCGTTAATATGAGTGCAACGGTTGGCATTAAAATGTTGCGCAAGCAACGCACGCGCGTCGGCGTAATCAATATTGCGCATGATATCTACGTCACCTGAGAGATAGCCGTCGGATAACGCTGTAATAGTTAAATCACCAACGCGGCGATGATAAACTCCGGCAACTTGAACCGTTGGCATTTCAGACATTGTTCTTCCTTTTACCAATTTTCCTATGTTATTTTAATGTTAATGCTATTTTAATGCTAACTTGAATCCAGACCACGCAAATCAAACAAACAGTAGCATTAAGCTTGTTTTCATAGTCTTTTAGGAATCATTGATTGACCCGATATTTGGCTACAAAATTCCAATCGATATCATAACCAAATCCAGCACTTTCATTCAGATGAAGATAGCCTTCCTTTATTTCAGCTTTTTTGGAAAAAAGACCTCCATGCCATAATGGGTTCCTATCCGGGTCTCCGTGTGATTCTGCTATAAAGCCAGCTCGTGGAAATGCTGATACTAAATGTCCATGCATTTCCGGGGCAAGGTGCGGCGCAATGAATATGCCATTTTGTTCAGCCATGTGGGCAATTCTTAAATGCTCGGTGAAACCTGAATGACGGGTTGAGTCAAACTGAATAAATTTGATGCCACCGTTCTCGATGAAGTCTCTAGCCGTGAATCTGTCAAATAGACGTTCACCATGGGCTATAGGTATTGATGTGGCCTCAGCTAACTTAGCAAAATCAGCTGGCTGGAGATACCAATGGAGTGGTTCTTCCAGCCATGTAAGGTTGAAGGGCTCCACCGCTTTGGCAAAATGGATGCATTCGTTGAGGTCGTAGCAAGCATTCATGTCCAGCATCAACATGGCGTCACCAATAGCCTCCCGCGTAGCTTTGACGCGTTTAACTTCTTCTTCCAATGTGTGATGCCCAACCTTTAGTTTAACTGCTGTATACCCCTGATCAATGAAGGCTTTCAGTTCGGCTGCGCAGGCTGTTATAGGTGCGCCCTTTTTTAGATAGCCGCCAGTCGCATAGACCGGAATTCTGGATTTTTCGCCTCCAAGTAACCTAAACACTGGCATATTGGCAGCTTTTCCTTTGATGTCCCAAAGCGCATTATCGATACCTCCAATAGCTGCAGTGATCTGAAGCCTGTCCGTTCTGGACAGAGGTGGGGGTAACCCGTCTTTAGCGTTCGCACCATAAGGACGCGGTGAAGTAAGTGAAAAAAGTTTATCCCAGATCACAGTTGAGGATCGAGCATCCATGCCTTTGATGATAGCACCAAATTCTTGAACATAATCAAGCACCTTTGAGAGGTTTGGTCCAGTGACTTGGCCAACCCCTTGAAGCCCGCTATCGGTGTTGATTTCGATTAAAAGGCAGGACATCTCAGAAAATGATTCTTGTGCGGTCCATGTTTTAACTTTGAGTGGCACGCTTATAAGATGTGCTTCTGTAGTCTCAATTTTCATCAAGTAATTCCGCTTAAATAGGAGTGAGTTTGACCATGATGGACAAAGCTACACCAAATAAAATTCGGGCTCCCACGGATCATTGCTTGCATTCGGCCTTTTGTAAACTGGATGTGGGATGGAATGTGGGACGATAGCTAACAATTTCAAGATTATTTATATTTTCCAATAATTTAATAGTTTTCTTGGAAGACTTCCACTCCTCCATTTTTCCTAAAGCTGTTAACTGAAATTATCTCTAAGCATGTCTTTAAAACCTCTGTAACGTTTTAACGCGTGTAACGCCTATTTTTAATCAAAAAATATTTTTCTATTTTCCGACGTATATAAGGTGATACCCGAAATAACGCGTTACCGCTTTTGAAGAAGAGTAACCGTTCTTTGGCTTCGGCACAAAAAAGGGCAGCCCGAAAGCTGCCCCGTGAGCCGTGGGTCGCTTACTATGCGACAAAAGTAACAATCCTAAAAACCACAGGCCTTGATGCGTCGTCCTTGATCATTGCTCAATATTTAATGTTTGGGGCCCAGTTCACGGGTTCTGAAGCAAGTCCCAAGATCAAACGCTTGCACACACAAATTTGTATCGTGTAGCTAAAATTGCCTTATGCTGAGTGACGCTATCAAATTGCCGATAGATGTTTGAACGCTCAACAAATGAGGGAATTAGAACATGAAAACAATCACCTTTGCCGCGGCGACGCTTTTTATGTTTTCCAGTGTGGCTTCAACTGCGGCAACCGCTGAAACCTTTACCTATTCTGGGGGTTGTTTTTGGTGCACCGAGGCGGACACAGAAAACCTTGACGGTGTCACCGAAGTCATTAGTGGCTTCACTGGCGGCACGACTGCGAACCCGCGATACGAGCCGGGTAAATGGGGTGACCACCGCGAGGCTGCACAAGTTGTTTACGACCCTACTATCATTTCATATGAAGAACTAGTTAGGCATGTTTTTGCTACTATCGATTATGAAGATAATGGAGGTCAGTTTTGTGACCGTGGACGCTCTTACAGCCCAGCTATCTATTATAAGAACGAATCTGAGCGCCTGATTGCACAGCGTTTGGCGCCTAAAAATTCCGTTGTACCAATTGAGCCTGAGAGCACATTCTACCCTGTCCGAGAAGAGCATCAGGATTTTTATAAGAAGCAGACTTTCAAGTATAAGTATTATCGCTTCAGTTGTGGGCGAGATAGCCGCCTCAACACCCTTAAAGAGAATTAGAAGGCTACGCACCAAGATGGTTTTATGGTTTTAAAACTTTTATACGGTTGCCCAGCCAGAATGCTTCAAAAGCTGGGATATATAGTTCGATGAATGAAATAGCCGCGAGAAACAACAATGCCTTACTTTGATTCTAATAATTGTCGACTTTATTATGAAAAGGTTGGGCAAGGGGATGCGGTGATTTTTTTGCATGAGTTTGGTGGTGATGTGCGCAGCTGGCAACAACAAATGGCACATTTTTCCATGAAGCACACTGCAATTGCTTTGGCTTGTCGGGGTTATCCACCGTCAGAGGTTCCAACCATTGAGGCTGAATATGGTTGGCAGAAATCGCTTGATGATGTGCTAGCACTCATTGATAGCCTAGGCATTGAAAAGGCGCATTTTGTTGGGCTCAGCATGGGTGCATTTACCGGCTTGATGATGTGTTTGCGTCATCCACAACGAGTGCGCTCGTTGGTTGCGGCAAGTGGTGGTTCAGGCGCCTTTCCGACAGGACGGTCTGAATTCATTGAAAAATGTAGGGTTCTTGCTCAAGCAGCTTCGGAGCGCGAATTTATGCCTGCTGATCATCTGGCCTATGGGCATAATCGTATCCAACTTCGGGAAAAGAATTTTGCGGAATGGGAGAAGTTTTATATCCAGCTTGGAGAGCATCCAGGTATTGGAAGCGGATTGACGCAAAAAATGGTTCAGGCTGCACGACCGAGCTTACATGATTTCGACACTGAATTTGCCGCAGTGAAAACCCCCGTGTTGCTCATGGTAGGTGATGAGGATGACCCATGCCTTGATACAAATCTCTGGTTGAAGCGGGTGATTCCGACTGCTGGCCTTTCGGTATGGCCAAAATCCGGTCATCTTTTGAATCTTGAGGATCCGCAGCGTTTCAATGCTGAATGTGACGTATTTTTTAATGCGGTTGCTGAAGGTCATTGGCCTGACCGCAATGAGCTTTTAGAGCGGCATCGGGGACCTGAAAACGCTACTTTTTGACCTGAGTGGCGACAAATGCCTGAATACGGGCAACAAGCCCGGGTTTGGCCGCCGAGCGCACAAGTGCCGCAAGATCATGGTCAAGCCCACCATCATCGCGGGTCGCCGCAAGTAACGCAGCCTTGGCATCAGCCTTTAGATTGGCCGCGTCCGTTGCCAGCTTGTCGAGGTGATCCGGCCAGTGATCAAACGGCATGACATCGGTAACAAAGCCGCATTCTAATGCCTCATCGGCACTAAAGATGCGCGAAGTTTCCAAAAGATCCAACGCTGCATCACCACCGATTAACCGCGCAAGCCGACGGGTGCCAAGAACAATGCCAAATTGCAGGCCGGGCATGCGAAAGCTGCTGTCCGGTGCAGCAATCCGGTGGCGACAGGATGCGACAATATCGGCGGCCGCGCCAAAGCATCGCCCCTGAACAAATGCGGCGCTGGCGATCGGCAAGCGATAGATGGCCTGCAATAATTCCTCAACCCGAACAAAACGGTACACCAGATCAGCATCGTTTTGCTGATCAAGGCCGCCAAGGTCAAATCCGGCGGAAAAGGCGCGCCCTTCGCCGGTGAAAACAACCAGCGATGCGCCGCGGGCAACAGCCTCGTTTACCCCCTCAAGTAAACCCTCGATCATGTCGGCATTCACCGCATTCAACCGGTCCGGCCGGTTCATTTTTAACGAGGTGACGCTGCCGTTATGTTCGATAATGACGGGTGTTTCTTCTGAGGCGTCGCTCATGTTACGCATCCTTGTCTGCCATACTGTGTTTGCTAAGCCATTCGGCGATGATTTCATCATTATGCGCGCCAAGAACAGGCGGTGGCCGCATGCGGCTGGTATCAACGCCGGAAATGGCGATCGGGAAGCTAACGCTATTGGTTTTGTTACCGTTCGGCAATTCCAGCGGCTTTACGATCCCCATATGCTGGACGTGGGGATCGCTCAGAATCTCGGAAAAATCATTAATTGGCGCACACGGAACATTGCGCCGGTCCATTTCAACAAGCCAGTCGGCGGCATTGCGGCTTTTGAAAACCGGTGCCAATATCGCAACAAGTGCGGCCTGATTTTTGGCGCGGTCG
>Ga0255777_10004523_pt1 | contig 11462 bp, 13 predicted proteins | sample 101ome_15_FD_179975 | JGI IMG/M metagenome (GOLD analysis project Ga0255777, IMG submission 179975) | Coastal salt marsh microbial communities from the Groves Creek Marsh, Skidaway Island, Georgia - 101402AT metaG (version 2) | ecosystem: Environmental > Aquatic > Marine > Intertidal zone >...
CCACTTGCAGAAGATGAGATTTCAAAATTATCTCCAACTTGGTTTATTGTAATGTTTGTACCTGCAACTAATGAACCACTAAATACACCAGTACTATCTAATGTACGAAGAACACTTCCACTAACTAAGCCACTTGGTAATTCTGTCAAGTAAGATGAAGTAGCAGAAGTTAAAGAATCAACTTGTGATTGAATTGAACTTGTAAAAGTATTAAGTGCAGAAATATCGGTTGTCTCACCACTACCAGTTGGGATAGTAATCGTATTACCTCCACTAATAGTCAATTGGTCACCAACAATAGAAAGTGATTGAGTATCTGAACCTGTATTATCAGTTTGTCCTTCTAAAGTAGATATTCTAGATTCTACCGAAGATGAAAAATCTGTAAAAGTTGAACCACTAATTACACCACTTGGGATTTGTGTATGTTGGATATTACCTATTGTTGTTGCAATAGAAGATGAAAGTGATGATAATTCACTATCAGTTGCGAAAGTAGAATTTAATGAAGAACTAAAGTTTTCTAAATTAGTAATTCTTGTATCTGCCGAACTTGTAAATGAATTAAGTTGTGTTATATCAGTTGCAACCCCTCCACTTGAACCGGTTGGAATAGTAATTGTATTACCACCGTCAATAGTGAGTTGATTACCAATAATTGAAAGAGTTTGATTGTCCGAACCTGTGTTGTCAGTTCTACCTTCTAAAGTAGATATTCTAGAATCAAATGAAGCAGAATCAGTTGAATAAGATGCAGTAAAATTATTCAGCGAACTTATATCAGTATGAGAACCACTTAAAATACCACTACCATCCAAGATTTGAGCAGATGATGATACCAATCCACTTGGAACATTAGTAAGTTGAGTGAAATCAGAAGTTCCACTACCACTGCCAGTTGGAATTGTAATTGTATTACCACTCGAAATTGTTAATTGGTCACCAACAATTGAAAGTGTTTGTGAATCTGAACCAGTATTATCAGATGTGATATAAGATGAAGTGGCAGATACTAATGCATCAATTTGTGCTTGTAATGAAGCAGTAGTTAAGTTGATTCCATTAATTATTAAATCATTTGATGCAGTGTAAGCGTTTAAAAAAGCAATTGCAGCAGCATCAGAAACACCACTACCTCCACCACCTGTGTTGGTGATTGTGATAGTATCACCAACTTCGGTGATTACAATACCAGTACCAGCTTGGAAATTTGGTTTACCTTGTAATTGAGAGTAATTAATAGTAAGACCCGTACCATCACCTACAAACGAACCACTAAAAGAACCAGTTACACCTTGTGCAGAAGTTAAATCTACTGAACCAGATTCTACTGTAAAATCTCCTGTAATTACGGAGGCGGTTACTACCCCTTCTATCTGTTTACTTTGAATTAATGTTGCCATTCTTATCTACTCACTATCTTTCCTTTTACTGAAAAATCTGTATTCACTATATCCGCAGGACGAAGTGTTATATCATCAGTAAAATTAATTACTATATCTGTTCCATTATCAGTAACCGAGTAGGTATCAGAAGGTTTTTTTACACCTTGTAGGTATATATCAATATAATCCGATTCGATATCTACTTTTATATCTTCGTATGTAAACTTTTTATTAGAAAGAGTAAGTGTAAATAGTGCACCACTCAAACTAATTGAATCTGGTATGTGAGTAAAAATGGTTGTATCATTTATCACCTCTTGTACCAAACTCTTAAATCTTGCCCTATCGTTAAAAGGAGTTATAATATTTGGTTTGATTTTACTCATATTAAATCTACATCTCCTTCTAATTTTATATCATCCGAACTCACCAAATTAAATGGAAAGTTTGACCTTTTAAATTTTATGTGGAAATCTTTTCCACTTTGTTCTGCAATATAATCCTTTTCGAGAATATACTGACCATTTATAAATATATCAAACCTTGCATGTTCCTTACGAAATGGTCTTAAAAATTCGTTAAGGTCTTTCATTTTAGCATTTTCAATTTTCCATACCCAATATAATGGATGTACTAGGTCGTGTGGAATCAATTGATACTCATCAGGCTCGTGTACTTGTTCTAATATTTTTTTTAAATCTTTAATTGCCATTATAATTCAATAAATTTACCAGTTATACCAAATTCATCATCATTTTCTAAAATATATCCCAAATCAGTTGTACTTGATTGTAAATCATCAGGATAAGTTCCACCAACTGAAAGTGAACCTGTATTAAAATTAAAATATATTTCATTTTCTGCATATGAACCAGTATAAGAATACTTTGTAGGTGGGATATAGACACCATTTACATATACTCTAAACCAATCATTAAGGTCAAATACACCATCTAATTCAGGTGGTAATTTTGGTAGTTCTACATTAGATAATTTAATAGTATCTGCATCAACAAAAGTTGCTTCTTGTGAACCACGAATAGACATAAAATCAATTACATCTGAATATTCGTTGTACATTTTCTTTTTAACTGATGAGTTTGTTACATTCCCACCATCTAATCCAGTTAAATCAGTTTCAATACCCCATACTACTTTTTTAGGTGTGAATGATTTTTTATGAGTTGATTCATTATCAAATTTCTCTGGTAAAAGATATGCATTTACTGCCATGGTAAAAGAGGTACGAACAATTCGTTGAGAACCTTCGCCAACTTCGGTAGTATTATCAAAAGAATCAATTTTTACTCTAAACTTATACCCATCTTTATCACCCCAATACTCATCTGTTGCATATTGAAATGCCTCAACGATTTCATTCATGTGTTCGGTGAAATCTGTCCAAATCATTACCTCATATGTAACAGTAACATAATCAGGCATAGTGATATTGTATTGTTCAACTGGTCTTGCAGTACCAGTCATTGCAGAAAACCTATCGTACTTATGTTTTTTTGAGTATTTAGTTACTGCTGGATAGAAAAGGTTACGATTCATCGATGATGGCATCAAATCGTCCCTAGCAATAGAGTTTCTTTTGAACATTACAAGTGGAATTTGTAATTGTCCTTTTCTATCTCGTAAATATCCTTGTTTTTGTACTGCAGTCCATCGTTCTGGGTTACCATAAAGGACAGGAACTTTAACTTTTTCTCTAAATACCTCAACAGTAGGAATAACCACATCTATCATGTGTTCAGCAATTGCTAAATCAACATCATACAAACGAACACCCTTACCTTTTTCGATAGGTTCTCGTTGAAGTTGTTGTCCTCTGTTTATAGGTATATTTTTTAGTGGGTCTACTGCCATTAATAAGTCCTTTCATCTATTTGTACTTGACTTCTTCTTACCATGTGTGCTTGACAAATCAAATTGTTTCTAGCATCTTCAAATTCACCACTTTCTTGGTCATAAATTTCAGGTGAACCACCAATTAACTGACTTGAACGAATGTGTCCAATTTCGTAGTAAGTTCCATCAAATAAAATAACATCACCGATTTCTGGATAACCAACTTGTACATTTTGGATTGCTTCGGTTGGAATTAAAGTTCCATTTATATCTCTAACTTTTGGTACTGAATAAGATGTATCTCTTAATCGTTGAATATTGAATCTAAATTCTACTGTTTGAGTTTTATCTGCACCAAATCCTTCATATAAAACATTTGTTGGTTCTCTATCTACAATACACATTAAAGTTGAAGGTTCTCTCCATACTTTTCCAAGTGATTCTCCATATAAGTTGGTTTTAGTTTCACCAACGGATACTTTGAATAGAACCACTGCTGATTCTACTACATAATCAACCACCTCTTCAGCGATGGTTTTAATGAAATCCAAATCTTTTGCATTGAAAAACCTTGGCATTGTATTATCCTATATAAATGGCCAATGGAGCCTTGTTCATAATCTGTTGTTGTTGGTCTGACATTGCAGCCTCATTTTCCATTCTCGTTTTCTTAGAAACTTCGTTAAGATTTTCTCTTAATTGTTCTATTAACGCGTCTTTTTCTGTTTGTGCTTCTGCACGAAGTGCAGCACCATCTAAAGAAACCTCTGAACCTGGAATTGGAACTGTGTTATATTTTTCTCTAATCGCTCCTAGCATTTCTTTTGCAAGAGCAAGAGTATATTTTCTAATCCATTGTTTACCAACATCATTGATACGAGAATATTGAGCAAAATTGTATCCAATATTAGAGTAATCTGATACTACATTAGGAGTAATGATAGTACTATTTTCTCTAAAATCTTTTTTCACCATATATTCAAACCAAAGATTATATGATGTGGTTGGTTTTGGAAATATTTGTAATTTATTGTTGACAATATTGAATGTATGTGCAGATTTTCTGAATTGGTCATTGAATTCTATTTGTTGAATTCTTAAAGCATCCTCATAAATTGGCATCATAATAAATTGTGCTGCAGGTGAGAATGAACCAAACCCAAATTCATCAATTAAGTTAAGTGTTCCTTGACCAGAAACTGAATATGGGTCAAAGAATCTTTGTATAGCAGGAGTTGCTTCATAAAACACTTTAGTTATACCAAGTCTTTCACCACTTTCTGAAACATCGGCCCATAAAGTCTGTAAATCGTATTCTTGAGAACCTGTATTTACTGTAATGTATCCTTTTTTAATATCAGTTCTACCACCAACATTTGCTTGAGTTCCATATCCTTCTGCGATAGTAATTATATTGTTTAATTCAGAACCTTGAACCGATTGATGTGTATAATTAGAACCAGTTGGTTGACCTTCTAACGAACCTAAGTTGTTTCTAATGTTGAATTGGTTTACTTGTGCAGAGTATTCACTAACAGCTTCTTCAAATACTGCAAAGAAGTTATCACCTTGTAATTCAATATCAATGATTGGATATCCCAGTCTTCTAGCACACCAAGATGCTACTTTCGGTGCATCCAATTGAAATACCGAATCACTATCATAAATTCCAAATGGTGTAGAAGAACCCGATGTGAATGTTGATGAACCTGTCCAAATTCTTGCTTGAGACATTATTTCTCTCCTTTACTTATACAATTATACTACTATAAATATAAATTTATTAAAAAGGAGAGTATAGACATAAAAAAAGGGAGTGATTTCTCACCCCCTTAATTTATCTAAGAATTTCTAAGATAATCTAAGATTAAAGTAAATTTAAATCTTTAACATAGATTTTTCCGTAGAATTCTGGTCTTACCATTTTCTTAGCGTAACGAGTCATAACTCCTCTACGTGGAGTGAAGTTAGTTGGGTCGTACACTAATGGAGTCATGATAAGTGGTACATACGGTGCGTAAACAGCTCCGGTTTCTAAGAAGTTAGAACCTTTAAATCCTAATAAGATTTCGTTAGAAGTCATATAAGGGTTTTTGTAAACTGTATAACGGTTAGCAATAGCACCAACAGTAGTTACACCAGCTGCGAAAGATGAAGCATCTTTGTCAGCAGAAACTGTAAATCCTGGGATTGATTCTAAAATAGTACATACATCTGGAGATGCAACTACGAAGTTAGCACCACCTCTAAGAGTTAATTGGTGAATCTTGTTAGAAACTTTGTTAAGTTTCGCACCAAGAGTCTGGAACCAAGAGTTCTTAGTGTATGCAGCTGCATTTGAACCAGCAGTCCAAGATGAAACACCATCATACTCTTCACCTAAAGTTACTGACCAGTACTCAGTTGTTAAAGCGTTAGCTTTTAACATATCTAAGATTTCTAAGTCGATTTCTAATGAAATGTACTCAGATAACATAGAAGTTAATTCAGCTTCAGCATCAATTGAGTGGTAAGCATTTAAGTCTTGAGCAAGTTCTGGAGTCCATACTGCTTTTAACTTACGAGTCTTAGCAACGATAGCCTCAGACTTTAATTCTAAATCAACCTCTGGGATACCTAAATCAGTAGCTGGTTCAGTTGGTGTATCTTCGAAATCACCTCTGTTTTCAGCAACAGGCTGTTGAGAATATTTAACAGTTAATGCATCAGCATAAACAGCACCATCTCCACCTTTAGCGAAGAATACTAAGTTAGCTCCACTTACACTTGAGTGTGCAGGATAGAACGCGTCAGCAGCTGAGAAGTCAGATGCAGAAATGTAGAAAGAACGAACTGCGTCTAAATCAGGACGAGTAAGACCAGAATGAGCTAGAGTAATTTTTTGAATTTCGTTAGCAGCAATAGAAGCTGATAATGAAGAATCAAATCCTACTTCATCCCAAGATGCAGATGCAATAGTTAAAGAACCATTAGCGATATCTACTGATTGGTCATTTACTGTATATCCAAATCTACCTTCACCATATAAACCGTTGATAGCTGAATCAGTTGAACCTAAGTCAGAACCAGTACCACCGAAAAGTGATTTTCCGTTAAATCCAGGATTTCCTGGTTGAGCAGTACCATACTTGAAGTCTAGATAGAAAATAAGACCTGATGGTAAGTTCATTGGTTGTACAGAAACGAATTCTTTTGATGCAATCTCACCAAAGATACGACGTACCAATGGAAGAGCAACACCAGACCACTCTTCAGAACCTTGTGAAGTTCCAGTTTGAGTAGCCTCATCAAGCAATTGTTTTGCTTGGTTTTCTAATAGAACAGAAATTTGAGACTGTTCTCTCTCGTTTAAACCTTCTAAAAGACCAGTTTGTTCCCATTTACCTTTAAGTTCGCGTGTTTCAGCCAACATTACTTGTTGTGGGTTCTTGCCTTCCATAAGTTTAGATAAATCAAAATTTGCCATTTTATCTCTCCTTAATATTATTTAATGTTTGCAAGTTTTTTGAATCTATCTGCCATCGTGTTAGTTGATTCTTGGATTACTTCCTTTGAAGGAGCAGTAGAAGCAACTGGTTTAGATGCGAATGATTCAGTTAATTTTGTTTGTTTTTGTTTTTTCGTAGTTCCAGTAAATTTGAAAGACTCAGCTAAAGTTGAGAATACTAATTTTACCTCTCTTACGTTACCAGTTCTGTCTAATGTTTCAACAACTTTCATTTTTTGTTCGTTTGTTAATTCATAAGAACGGAATAGTTTGTTAGTGTAAAGAAGTTTTGCATTTAAAAGATTAACTTCGTTGATAGTTGATTTCAATTCAGAAATAGTTGACATTGCAGCTTCTAATTCAGCTTTAACTTCATCTAATTCGTTGTTTTCTTCAACTGTTTCTTCAACTGTTTCTTCAGACTCTTCTAAATCACCATATCCCATCTCTCTCAAGATTTCGTTAAGGTCGATTTCTTCGTCTAAATCTTCTTCAGATTCTTCACCTTCGTGGTAAGTTTCTTCAACTTCCTCTTCTCCGTGCTCCTCTTCAGATTCTTCTTCATTGTGCAATTCTTCTTCGTGTCCGTCAACTACATCTTGAGCGATGTCTTCAACTTCACCTTCTTCTTCATCATCGAGTTCTTCACCTAAATCAGCTTCTAATTCTCTGATGATTGATTCGAGGTCAAGTTCGTCTTCATCTTCTTCAGACTCGTCTTCACCTTCTTCTTCAGCAACAACTTCTTCTTCTCCGTCAGCGTTATATTCGCCTTCTTCGATAGATTCGTCATCACCTTCCTCTTCACCTTCTTTAACTACTTCAGTATCGTCTTCTTCAGAACCAACTGGTGCAGTTTCTACTTCGGTGTCAGGATTTCCTTGAGCTAATTCTGATGATGAGTTTGCGTCATCTGCAGGTTGCTTGTTGTCTCCATCGATTTTTGAAGAATCTGCATCAGATGTATCTTCTGCACCATACTCTTCGTTTACATCAGCATCTTCTTCATCTTCCATCTCTTGTTGTAGTTTCTGAGAAAGAATAGATTGTAAACGTGGAGTGAAAGCTTCTTCAAGAGCGATTTTAGCATTAGCAATTGCAGTTTCACGAACCGCCTTAGCATCAGCAATAGCTTCTTTTAACAATTTTGAATTTGACATTGTTAATTACCTTTCGTTTTGTTTTCGTGAAAATATTAAGGGATTTTCAATAATAGATTAAATAACAGGTCGTACCTCACATAAGAAGGGTGGGTATTTAGACCAATAAATAAAACCCACATTGAGGTGGGTTAATTGAATATAAATATTAAGATTTACCTTTTAAACCATATTTTTCTAATAAATCTTCAGTTTTTTTATCATTTTTACTTTGATTATTGGTTTTTTTTCTTTTTTTCTTAGAAAAAAACATTTTAGCTTTATGGTCACCATTTTCTATTTTTTCTAAAATAGTTTGTCTTTGTTGTTCCCTAATAGCCTTTTGTTTTTGAATTCTACGAGTGGTTTTGGGTTTTTCATATTGTTGTCTATCTCGTAGTTCTTGTAAATGACCAGAATCGTTTGTTTTTCTTTTGTATTTTTTTAAAGCTCGGTTAATATCTCCTTTAATAACCTTTACTGAAACTAAATACTTTTCGTTTTTTCTCATTCTCCTTAAATTAAAGTTATTGTAAATAAATATATACAAATTAGATTATTCCATAATTTATATCATTATTATTAAAAAATATTTGTATTGTTTTTCTAATTGGTGATGATTTTGTTGTAATTGTTGTTGAATGTTCAACTTGACCTTGTTGTAATACACCTTTATTAAATTCGGGTATAATAGTACTTATTTTATTATTGTTTTTATATTGAAATAAACCACCCATTTTATAATCCCAAGAATCATTCAAGTATATAGTTAAGGTATTTGAATAAATTCCATCTGTATGCCAAGGTATATATGCTCCAGGCATCCAATAATAATATAGTATAGATTTTATACTTTTATTGATATTTAATTTTTTTAAATCAGAATTAATTAAATAATATTCTTCAGAACCTATATCTAAATTATAAATCAAAACTTCTTTACTAAATTCTACTATATGAGTGGGCCATATTTGTAGATTATTTTTAAAATTAAATTTAATTCTATTTTGATATAAATTATCAACCTGGTTAGATATTTTTTTAATAGTAGTTTCCGTAAGTATGTTTTCTATAACTGATAAACTCATATAAATTGTTTTTTAGAATCAAACAACCTTTGTCTATTTTTATTATCTAAAAATTTTTTTAAATTAGTAGATACATTGGGTAAAACTTTTTTAATAACATCAAAATTACTATCAATATCATCTGAGTAAATATCTTCATAGTAGATTATTTCAATATTATTTTTTTCTGCTAATATTTTTAAATCGTTATTATGTTTTTCTAATTTTTCTAAATTAAGAGTAGTATTTTTGTAATTTTCTATAAAACTAAATGGTATATCTTCAAAAACATATTTTCCAAAAATATCTTGATTTAATTTGGTTTTATATTTCAGATTAACTATACTTTCAAAATGTTCTTTGATATTTTTTCGAGTTAATATAAAAACTTCATCAAAGTCTTGAGTTAATATTTTTAAAAAATCTAAATAAAAAATATTATCAACTGTATGAAACCAAATATGTTTTACTATAATATCTTTTGATGATTTAATTTTAGATTGATTAAAAGACCAAACTTCTTTTGATTTTAGAGGATTAAATGGTTCATCTATAAATTCTAAATTTAGAATATCTGCAATACCTTTACACAAATTTGTACTACCAGTTCTACCTATGGTAATTACAAGTATTTTAGACATAACTAGAATTTTAAATAATTATTTATGAACCCTTACCAGTACCTGATTTTTTACCACCTGTATGAGTAGATACATTTATAGGTTTTTTTCCCTGTCCTGGTGAATTAACTCCACCTCTTCCAGCTTTGTTTTGTGCTGCTCTTTTTCTACGAGTTGCAGATTCTTTTTCTTTTTTACTCATAGTTTTTGCTTTTGCAGCAGGAACACATTTAGCATATCCACTCTTATCACCACTTGTCCCACAAGGTGGGTGTTTACCATCAACCTTTTTACCGATATTTACCCATTTAGATTTGAACCAATTTTTTAAATCTTCGTTAACAATGTTTCCACAATGGATACATCTGTTTTCTTCTATGATTTCGTTAAATAGTTCTTGGAGTTTCATTTATCGTTTTTCTAAGTGATATTTCATAATGGTTCTATCATCTAACAGTTTACCATTAACCGTGGTTAATTTTTTACCTTTGTAAAATACTTCCCAATTTCCTTTTGGAGTTGCACTGACAGTAATATCTCTTAAATCTTTTATCTTATTATTAGATATTTGTATTGTATCCAAAAACTCTGCAGCTTTAGGAGTTAAAGAAATTTCGTTAAGTATATCTAATAATTTCATCTTACTTAATCTTTTTTACAAGTGAATACATATCAACCTTAAACCCAAATCCAGCACCTTTGTAATCATAATCGATTTCAACAGGAATACCAATTCTTTTTTCTATTCCATGTCTTAACATTGCAGGAACAGTTGAATCACCTTTGGTTGCAGATGATATTGCTTGTTGTAATTTATCTAAATCTTTTGAGGAAGATGCAATGGCAGAAAAACCACTACCCTTTGTAGGGGCAATAGTAAATTTAATTTTGTGGAATTCTCCACCCATTTTAAAATTTGCTACCATATTATTTTACCGATTGGAAAATCGCCTCTTCTTTATCTGCGTTAGTTTTAAACTTAGATGGGTTTTGTTTTAATTGTTTTAAAGCAGTATCTAAGAACTTAGGATATTTACTACCTAATCTTTTTTCTACTTTTGATAGAGCATCATAAAACTTGATTTCGTTATTACCAACTTGTTTTTTGATTTTCTCTACTTCTCCCTTATCTTCATTTACTGTGAAATCACCGAATGTTCCAATCAATTTGATAAGAGCAGATGAATTGTATTTCTTTCCTTTTGGTGAAACAAAAGTATCTCTACCTGTTTTCTTAAAAGTTCCATATCCACCACCTGAAACAGAACCACCTTGTTTAAGGTTTTTAAGTTGTTTCTCTCTATCTTGAATAATTCCTTCGTTTACTGATTCATCAAATCCATAAACATATCCGCTTTTATTTAAAGTATTAACAAACTTTGCTAAATCTTTTTTGTTTTTGAAAGTTTGGATTCCAAAGAAATCACTACCATCTTTGTGTTTTTGTTTTCCATCGTGGTAAGAGATTGTATATTTTGCTGAACCAACTCTATCTTGTTGGTAGTATCTTTTCTTACCTTCGTTTACTGATTCACCAATTAAAGAATCAACATCAGCATGAATATCTTTATAGTTATTAAACTTTTTACCTCTTAATGCACTATAAAGAGCCATTGTATATTTTTGAGAATTGTTGTGAGCTCTTGATTTTACTAAGTCAGCAGCACCATACATAGGTTTTCCTTTTTGGAGTGAATCAACTGCTGCTTTTAAAGCTTTATAATCTTCAAATGCTTGTTGTTTCTTTTGGTCTGAAATTACTTGGTTGATATATTCTTTTGCCTTACTCATATCACCTTTGAACTTATCCAAAATTTGTTGAGCACCTTTATCGTTTCTTTGTAGTGCTCTTTCAAAGTTTCCAATTTGAGTTTTAGCCAAACCTTTAGCGTTGAAGTAATCTTTTTTAT
>Ga0255777_10004539_pt1 | contig 11439 bp, 9 predicted proteins | sample 101ome_15_FD_179975 | JGI IMG/M metagenome (GOLD analysis project Ga0255777, IMG submission 179975) | Coastal salt marsh microbial communities from the Groves Creek Marsh, Skidaway Island, Georgia - 101402AT metaG (version 2) | ecosystem: Environmental > Aquatic > Marine > Intertidal zone > Salt...
GCCAAAAGGAAACCACTGCTTTTTTACAACACTATCAAAAAACCTACCCCGGGTATAGGCTACTCCCCGAGGGAGGGACCAACCCGCTGGCCCTTCAAGGTTGTGCCGAGGTACTGGATGAAAACGACCATCCCTTTGACACCATTTGTACCCCCGTAGGGACAGGAGGTACCCTGGCAGGATTGGCGATGGGTGGCCACACTAATCAGCAGTTTGTCGGTTTTTCGGTGCTTAAAAACGAAGGCTTAAACACCCAAATCAAAAAACTCAACCCCAATACTAATTGGACCCTAAATACCGACTATCCTCTTGGCGGTTATGCCAAAACACCGCCTGAGCTTATCGAGTTTATCAACGATTTTAAAAAAAAGTTTACAATTCCACTCGATCCGATCTATACTGGGAAAATGCTTTTTGGTATTTTTGACCTTATAAACAAAGGACTATGGCGTTGGGGCAACAATGTATTGGTAGTGCATACCGGAGGTTTACAAGGAATCGCTGGAGTCAATCAACGACTGGCGCAAAAAGGCGCTACGCTTTTGGACTAATCCTTGCCCTTAGTGGATTGCTGTTGAGCAGCTGTGGTGCCGCCAGAAAAGTACGTATTCAAGGGAATGAAAAAGCCGCAAGCCTAAGCGTCAACAAACAAGCCCATAAAACCACAACACCACCCAAACCTACTGCGCCTCCCACCAAAATCACCAACAAAGACCGTGCATTGGCCTATATCGAAACCTTTTCACCGGTGGCCCAACAGGAGATGAAAATCTATAAAATCCCGGCCAGTATCACCCTAGCTCAGGGGCTGTTGGAGTCGGCCATTGGCCAAGGCCGGCTGGCTCTAGAGGCCAACAACCATTTTGGGATCAAATGCCATAAAGAATGGAATGGAGGCCGTATCTACCACGATGACGATGCCCTCGGAGAATGTTTTAGAGTATATGAAGACGCCAAAGAATCGTATCGCGACCATTCCCTGTTTCTGAAAACCCGCTCCCGTTATGCTTTTTTGTTTGACCTAAAATCGACCAATTACAAAGCCTGGGCCAAGGGCCTAAAAAAAGCAGGCTATGCGACAGACCCCAAATACCCCGATAAGCTTATCGACCTGATCGAGCGCTACCAACTCGACCGTTTTGATACCCCACCCAAAGGCCGTGCCCAAAGACTAGTCCTCCATGAGGAGGAAGACGTCCAGCCCAAAAGGGTGGTATCGGAAGTCCATCGGGTCGAAAAGGGTGATACGCTGTATAGTATTTCCAAAAAATATAAAGTTAGTGTGGATCAACTCATCCAACACAACCAACTCAAGGCCCCGACCATCTACCCGGGCCAAGAACTCAGTATACCCAAAACCCCTTAATTGCATGTTGTATCAACGCAGTAGCGCATTGTTTAAAGCCGCGCAAAAAGTAATCCCCGGAGGTGTCAATTCGCCGGTACGGGCCTTTAAAGCGGTGGGCGGCACGCCCCTTTTTGTTCAGAAAGCCAAAGGCGCTTACCTTTTTGACGAAGACGGAAATCGGCTTATCGATTATATCTCCAGTTGGGGCCCACTGATTTTGGGGCATGCCTTTGAACCGGTCATCGAAGCGGTCAAACAACAGGCCGATTTGGGTACTTCCTATGGAATGCCTACGGCTTTAGAAACGCAATTGGCTGCCCTGGCTGTCGAACTGGTACCACATATCGACCAAATACGGATGGTCAATTCGGGGACCGAAGCCTGTATGAGCGCCGTGCGCTTGGCTCGTGGGTTTACCGGACGTGAAAAATTAATCAAATTTGCCGGATGCTATCACGGCCATTCCGATGCTTTTTTGATTCAGGCGGGGAGTGGCGCGGTGACCTTTGGTGCGCCAAGCAGCCCGGGCGTAACCCAGGGTACAGCCAAAGACACCTTATTGGCCGATTATAATAAGCTGGAGAGTGTGGCTCATCATTTTGATCAGCACCCGGAACAGATTGCAGCGATTATCGTAGAACCGGTAGCCGGAAATATGGGGTGTATTTTGCCTCAAAAAGGCTTTTTGGAAGGCCTCCGTAGCTTATGTGACCAACATGGAGCACTGCTGATTTTTGATGAGGTAATGACCGGGTTTCGATTAGCCCCCGGGGGAGCCCAAGCCCGTTTGGGCGTCCGGGCCGACATCGCGACCTTTGGTAAAGTCCTGGGAGGGGGATTGCCCGTTGGGGCATTTGCTGCGCGCGAAGAAATCATGGCCTATTTGGCTCCATTAGGCCCAGTGTATCAAGCCGGAACCCTTAGCGGTAACCCTTTGGCCATGGCCGCAGGCTATACCCTACTGCATCACCTAAAAACCCATCCGGAGGTGTTTAAACGTTTGGACCAAAAAACGGCTACCCTGCATCAAGGCATGGCAGACCTTTTGGACCAAAAGGGATTGCCCTACCAAATCAACCGACTGGGGTCCATGCTCTCCTTGCATTTTACCGACCAGCCCGTGATTGACTTTAAAACCGCAACAGCCGGTAACAACGAAACCTTTAAACGCTATTTTCATGGAATGCTCGACCGGGGCGTTTATCTGCCGCCAAGCGCGTTTGAAAGTTATTTCTTAAATGATGCCCTGAGCGAAGCAGACATTGCCCATGCCTTAGAGGCTTTTAATGGTTGGCTGTCTTCATTTTAAGATAAAATAAAACCCCATACCATAGGTATAGGGTTTTTTGGGCTGGAGAGCGGTCAGTTTAGTGCTCTTTGTTGTGGCTTTTATGTTTGGCGTGTGGGCGTGCTTTCCCTTGTTTTTTGGCGCCATGTTGGCGCCGTTTTTTATGCATTTTCTGGGCTTGTTTTTCGTGGCGTTCTTTCCAGCTGGCGTACTGTTTTTCGTTTAGGATTTTGGCCATTTCTTGTTGTAGGGCCTGTTGGTTTTCGAGGCGTTGCAAGGCCTTTTGGTAGGGGTCTTCTTGGGCTTCTTTTTGGTGTTTTTGGGCTTGGGCCTCAAAATGGTTTTTAAAAACCGCTAAGGCCTGGCGTTCTTGCGCTTGGCTGAGGTCGAGGTGCAGGGACATTTTTTTGGCCTGTAGGGTGGCGCGTTGCTCTGGGCTGAGTTTTTGATCTTGCTGATGTTGGGCAAAGGCCAGTAGGGGGAAGGCAAAAAGGATAGGAATAATTAAATTTTTCATTGGGTATAATTTTATTGGTTGTCTTTTTGACCCTACTCTACCACAAAGGTTTAAGCCTTAACAAAACTTTGGGATTCGTGTGGAAAGCACCTTAGTAAAAAACCCAATGGGGTGAGCAAATCAAACGATAAGCTGCACCCACAGTCCGTTTTCGTCTTTGGTGACTTGGACTTGTTTTTTGGCGGTCAACCCCTTGATGGCCTGGTCCCATTTTTTGTTGCTCAGCCCGGCCTGTTCTTTAAGGCTTTCTAGGGCAATGGGGTTTTCTTTTTTGAGCAAGTCCAACACAGCTTTTTCTTCTTCGCTCAGGGCAATGGCTTTGGGCTCGGGTTTCATTTGTGGAAAAAACAACACCTCTTGAATCGAGCTGTTGTTGGTCATCAACATCACCAGGCGGTCGATTCCGATTCCGATTCCCGAGGTGGGGGGCATACCGTATTCGAGAGCCCGGAGAAAATCTTGATCGATAAACATGGCTTCGTCATCGCCTTTTTCCGAAAGTTTGAGTTGGGCTTCAAAGCGTTGGCGTTGGTCGATGGGGTCGTTAAGTTCCGAATAGGCATTGGCCAGTTCTTTACCGTTGACCATCAGTTCAAAGCGTTCGGTCAGGTTGGGGTGGTTGCGGTGGGTTTTGGTCAGGGGGCTCATCGATTTTGGATAATCGGTGATAAAGGTGGGTTGTATGTAGTGGTGTTCACATTTTTCACCAAAAATCGCATCGATCAATTTACCTTCTCCCATGCTTTCATCGACCTCGATGCCCAAGCTTTGAGCGGTGGCTCTTAGTTGGGCTTCGTCCATCGGGGAAACATCGATACCTGTATGGGTTTTGATGGCCTCCAAAATGGGCACTCGGGGGTAGGGCGCCTTAAAATCAATCGACTGTGTGCCTACTTGAACGGTGGTCGAACCGGTAGCCTCCAGGGCGACTTTTTCCAAGAGGGACTCGGTGGTTTCCATCATCCAGAAATAGTCTTTGTAGGCGACATAGAGTTCCATTACGGTAAACTCCGGGTTGTGGGTACGGTCCATCCCTTCGTTGCGAAAATCTTTTGAAAATTCATAGACCCCGTCAAATCCACCCACAATCAGCCTTTTGAGATACAGCTCGTTGGCAATCCGTAAATAAAGGGACATGTTGAGGGCATTGTGGTGGGTCACAAAAGGGCGCGCAGCTGCTCCTCCGGGGATGGGTTGTAAAATCGGAGTCTCTACTTCGAGGTAGCCTTTTTGATTAAAAAAATCACGAATACTGTTGGTGATTTTGGTTCGCTTGACAAACGTACTTTTCACTTTAGGATTCACAATCAAATCCACATAGCGTTGGCGGTAGCGCAATTCGGGGTCGTTAAATTCGTCATAGACCTTACCGTCGGCATCTGTTTTGGGGAGGGGCAGCGGACGTAGTGTTTTGTTAAGCACCGTAAGTTGTTTGACCATCACGGTGGGCTCGCCCACCTGGGTCGTAAAGAGGTTTCCCTGGATACCGATGATATCTCCGATGTCTAGAAGCTTTTTATACACCTCGTTGTAGGCCGTTTTATCTTCTCCGGGGCAGAGTTCGTCACGATTAAAATACACCTGTATGCGGCCCTGGCTATCTTGCAGTTCGGCAAAGCTGGCTTTTCCTTGTATCCTGCGCGACATAAGGCGTCCGGCCAATACCACCGACTTGCCTTCTTCAAATTGGGCCTTGGCCTCGGAAGAGGTATGATCTACGGGAAAAAGTGCCGCCGGATAGGGGTCAATACCCAGGGCCCGCAGGGCGTTGCATTTTTCTCTTCGGATACGTTCTTGCTCGGATAGTGGCTGCATAGGAAAAGTAAATTTTGGCAAAGATACGCATTGGCCTGCAAAAGGGGGTAAAATTCCTATCTTTGAAGACCAAATCGACACGATGAGTTTTTGGCGCGTTTTGCTTTCGATCTTATTTCCGCCCTTGGCGGTCATTGACCAAGGATGCGGTTCTGTGTTGATTGTCTTTATACTCACCCTTTGTGGGTGGGTTCCCGGTGTGATTGCCGCACTGGTCATTCTAAACAACCCTAACCGTTGACCACACAAAATAAAAAAGTTCGGTTTGAAGATTTGGGACAGCGCGAATACGGTCCTTGCTGGACCTATCAAGAGACCCTTTTTGATCAAATTATCACCCACAAAAAAAAACTACGTGATGACCCGACCTTGGGGCCTACAGACGATCATTTATTGTTTGTCGAGCATCCCCCGGTAATCACCATGGGGCGGAGTGGGCAAATGGAACATCTTTTGATCAGCGACCGCCAATTGCGTGAAAAAGAGGTGTCTTTTTATAAAACCAATCGGGGCGGTGACATTACCTTTCACGGGCCGGGGCAATTGGTGGGTTATCCGCTTTTAAACTTGGATAATTTTTTTACAGACATCCACCAATACCTGCGCTTTTTGGAAGAAGTGATTATTTTGACTTTGGCCGAATATGGCCTATCCGCTACCCGAAGCAACGGAGAAACGGGGGTTTGGCTGGATATCGATACACCCAACGCACGAAAAATATGCGCAATGGGAGTTCGGGCCAGTCGTTGGGTGACCATGCACGGCTTTGCGCTTAATGTCAATACCGATTTGTCCTATTTTGACCTTATTGTACCCTGTGGTATTCAGGGCAAACGCGTTACCTCTTTGGCCCAGGAATTAGGACATAAAGTTGCCCTCGATGAAGTAAAAGCCAAAGTCAAATCCCATTTTGAAACGGTTTTTGAAGTGACCTTAATCTAAGCTATTGCGCCAACTGATAGAGGAGGAGGGTGTTGTCTTCGGCAGGCACCACCAATTCGACCGAACGGTCATTGTCTGCGTTGCTCAAATCGGCACTTCCTGCCCCATAGATTGGAAAACCACCCACCGCGGTTCCATTGCTGTAGTACATATAGACCTTTTGCGTGTCTAGGTCTGTGGTAGATACATAGATGGTATTATTGATATAAAATATCTTGGGTGGAATATAGGTTCCATAGGGGAGGGTCACCGGAATCCCTTTGATGGTCAGGATATTTTGCGACAGGCTAACCAAGGATTTAGTGGTCGCATCGATTCGATGACCGGGAGCCAATTCTAGATTTGAGCGAACGACATTTCCTTTGGTATCGACTTGTACCAGTGCGCCATCGCGGTCGGTCGTTGTAAAGGTATCCAGGTAATCAAAGACTGGGTTGTCGCCAAAAGCTATCTTAGATTTCACTTGAATACGGTCTTTCCCTTGGCGGCTAACGATTTTAAGGGTGTTGTTTTGAAGGGGCAAAACGATATAATCTTTGTTGGCGTAGCGAAAGTGTTTTGGGCTACTCTGTAGCGGGCTGTCAAGTTTGCTGAGTCCAAACCCACGCACCTTTCTCCCACGGTTGTCGTACATCAATAGGCTGTTGCCTTGTGCAAGTAAAAAACGGTAATCGCGGTTTTTGTCATAGTCAAAAACCGCAAGCGGAGCAGGAGAGCTCCCTTGAGGAAGAGCGACATCAAAAGGTTTGACTACCTTTCCGTTTCGGTCTAAAATCATAAAACGCTCGGCCGTGCGGAAAGCGAGTTGGAGCCTTTTGTTTTTGTATAAATCCACCTGTTCGATCGGGCCGATGATTTTACCGGGAAGTTGCTTTTTCCAGAACAAAGTGCCGGTATTGGAAAAAAGGTAAAGGACATTTTGAACATCTTGCACCACGACATCCATGCCTTTGGTACGGTGATTTTTTACCCACTGTGGGGGAATGGCCGCCGGGGCTTCCAGGGCGAGGGTATGTTGATTGACAACGGTGTTTTGGGGCTGGTTTTTTTGGTGGGGTTGTACGTGTAGCCGCAGGTGGACGTAATTTTTTTCCCCAACTCCTTGTAGGGCGACATAGGGGTAGGACTTAACCGGAAAGGGAATTTCGGTATGAACCCCTTGAATGCTTTGGCCCGAGGCCACCCATAAAAAAGAAGCGGCTTCGGCCAGTTGAGCTTTTAGGGATTGATAGTCGTTGTTGTTGCGCAGCGTACTTCCGTCTTTGGCGTTGCTGATCAACGTGCGCAGTGTCGCCTCATTTTCGGCAAAAAGCAAAAAATCATCAATACGACATCCCCAGTTAAATTCAAAAGGCTGGGCCATGACTGTAGCCAGGGCCGACCAGGCATCGGGCAGTTGCATCCGGGCATAGGTCACCCCGCGGTAGGTTTTTTCGGATTCGGTTTCCAGAACAAGCTCGTTTTCGGTATTGTTGCGGTGAAGGAGTAGCCCGGTTCCTTGTTTAAGGGTCACCAGCGCCCATTCGTCTATGGTAGGCCAATCGACCAAGTTCGTCGAGGGCTTTGCGTTGTTTTTTTGCCGATTGTAATAGTTTAGGTTGTCTTGCAACTGTTGAACATTGTCCAGGGGGTAAACCACAAAACTTTCAAAGGTGCTGGGCACGATGGCATCCGAAAAAATTTCTTTGCGTTCCAGGCCCTTAAGCAAGCGTAGGGGGTCGGCCAGGGAATCGGCAAAAAAAGCCACTCCATCTCCCGTGAGGGGTTCTTCGAGTCGGAGGTCCATGCCCAACCAATTGGTATTGATTTTTGGGAAAAGAGGCACCTCAGCAAGAAGGGTATTTATAAATCCCTGTGCTTGAGGATGTAAGACGATATTGATGGGGTTGTTGGTATTGACGTTGGTGATTTGCTTTAAAAAAGTTTGGGACTCAATCCCCGGTTTTCCGGCTTTAAAATTGCGGATACTATTTTCTACCACCAGTTGTGAGCTAGAATGGAGCAGTTGATCCCCCAGTTGGGTTTGATAAACCGTAGGTGTACCCTCCAGGGAATGGATCGGAAAACCCTCATAGGTCTTTAGAAGACTTCCTTGAGGAACGAGACTGTCGTTAGGAGGTGCGGAGTAAACACTGGTTCGGGCAAATTGGTTTTTGCCCAAGGGCGAAAAAGCCAACAGTGCCGGGCTGTTATCCGGTAGTAATCGCTCGATTAGCACGCCCTCTTGTGCACTTGCTGCTGTAAGAAACTGCAAAACAGGATGATTGTCCAGGGCGGCTTGGGCCAAAATAGGGTCGTTGATCTGCACCACCATCAGGGCATCGTGGGGAATGAGTTCGTAGGGTTGGACGTTTTTTTTCGCAACGGGATTACAAGCTGCCAAGAGCCATAAAAATCCCAAAAAGGCGGGTGCTTTCATCACCTCAAAAATAAAAACTTTATGGGTTTAAGACCAATTCTTGGGTGGATAATTAATCGCGAAAGGATGATGGCTTATTATAGAGAAAACATAAAGCGTAAAGGCTATAGAAATGTCAAAAACTCTTTATTAACTACAAATCCAATCGCAACTGCTCGGGAAACAAGCGAAAGCTTTTTCGATGGTGAACCGTAGAGCCAAATTGGCGGAGGGCCTCACGATGTTTAGTCGTTGGGTAGCCCTTGTTTTGTTGCCAGTCGTATTGGGGAAATTCTTGGGCCAGTTGCGCCATATAGTCGTCGCGGTAGGTTTTGGCCAAAACCGATGCGGCGGCGATGGGTCTATATTTGGCATCGCCCTTGATGACACAGACATGGGGTATGTCTTTATAAGGGTGAAATTTGTTGCCGTCCACGGTGATAAATTCGGGTACGGTCTGGAGTTGGTCTAGGGCGCGGTGCATGGCGGTAATCGAGGCGTTGAGTATATTGATCTGGTCAATTTCTTCGGGAAAGACATGAACCACAGCAAAGGCGAGGGCTTGGGCTTCGATTTGCGGGCGGAGATGTAGGCGTTGTCGGTGGCTGAGTTTTTTGGAGTCGTTGAGTTGCTCCAGGGTACAATCGGGGGGTAATATCACCGCTGCCGCCGTCACGGGACCAGCCAAGCAGCCACGCCCGGCTTCGTCGGTACCGGCTTCCAACAGCGCGCTGTATTGTCTTTTTAGGGTCATTTTGTGGCGAATCGCTTTGAAGTTTCCTCCAAAATACTCACAATTATCATAACTTCGCACCAACAATTGGCGAACTGCGATGAAATACCTTTTTGTGCTTTGGAGTGTATGCCTTGCGACAGTCTATGCGCAAACCCCTCCACCTGCGGTACAAGACAGCCTTCCCGCTTCGCCCGAAATCCAAATCACACCACCCGAACAAGGCCGGAAGCAAGTTAGGGACACCCTTCCCCCATCACCTGAGGATGAACAAAAACCCGGCCTTGACGATGCGACACGCAACGCCAAAGACAGCTTGGCGCGTGCCCAAAAGCAAGACCAAAACAAGAAAAAAAGGAATTACCGTACCCTTGAGATCGATACGGTGGCTTTTATCAAAAACTATAAGTTGTACTACGAAGATGGACGAACGGCTTATGTGGACACCACCCTTTCGGTACAAAAAGAGTACCGTTTTAACTTTCTTCGAAAAGATTATTTTGAACTACTTCCGCTCAACAATGTGGGCCAGGGTTTTAACAAAATGGGTTATGATTTTTTAAACCAGCCTTTACGTCCCTCCTCAGGCGCGCGCGGGAAGCACTATGCCTATTTTGAAGCCGAAGACATCGCCTACTATGAGGTGCCCACGCCCTTGACAGAGCTTTTTTTTAAAACAACCTACGAACAAGGGCAATTGGTCGATGCTTTGGTAACGGTTAATACCTCACCCAACTTTAATTTTTCGGTAGCTTATAGGGGCTTACGCTCCTTGGGCAAATACGTTAGTTCGCGCTCCAATGCCGAACAATTTCGGGGAACGATTCACTACAATTCCGGGAATGAACGCTATCGGTTGCGGGCGCATTTTACCTCCCAAACCTTCGAAAATCAAGTCAACGGTGGACTACCCCCCGATGATGTCTATTTTTTTGAAGAAGCGCCGTATTATGCTGAGGTCAATCCCGATGGTACACCGGTAGTTGATGAAAATGGGGAGATTGTCAAGATTTTTTACGACGGTTTTTTAGACCGTTCTAGGCTGGGTACTTATATCCGTGGTTCAAATGTTTTAAGTGGCAAACGTACCTATATCAGTCAGCGGTATCAACTTTTACCTTCGGCCAAAGACAGTCTGCGGGCCCCGCTTTACATAAACAATACGTTTACCTACGAAACCAAATACTTTAATTTTAAGACCCCTCGCCCCAATACCTATTACGGCACCCCATTAATCGAAGAAAAGCTATCGGACCGCTCACAAGTGCAGCGTTTTGAAAACCGAACCAGCTTGAGTTATCATCACCCAAAGCTAGGGCGATTGGAAGGCGGGGTTCATTTTTACCAATGGTCCTATTTTTTTGAAAATGATGCCTACGACAATGCCCCTTCAGATACCCCGGTAGAGGCAACGCAATTGGCCTTGGTGGGAAGTTGGGACACCCAAGTGGCCGGATGGCAACTCCAGGCCCAGACCCACTTTGCTTTGATGGATGCCTATGCTACCGATGACCTTAGGGTTGACCTGACCAAAACTTTTTTCCAAAGGCTCCAGCTCAAAACGAGTATAGACCTTAGAAGTCAAGCCCCCAATTTTAATATGCAGCGTTACAAAAGTGATTTTGAAAATTACAATTGGGACAATAGTTTACAAAACCAAAACAGCACTGCTTTGGGTCTGACCCTTTCAGACACAAAATGGGGAACGCTCGAAGGACAGTGGAGCCGGATTAAAAACTATACCTATTTCCGCAATACGATATCCCTCAAGGATTGGGGTGCCGAGCTCAACGCGCTTCCTTACCAAGCCACCCTGCCGATCGACTACCTGAAGTTGCGGTTTTCCCAAGCCTTGCACTGGGGCAAATTTTCGTTGGTCAATACCGTTCAGTACCAGCAGGTCAAACGCTCAAGCCCTACCTCAGATTCGGTATTACAAGAGCCACTTACCCTCAACGTGCCCGAATGGATTACCCGGAACACCCTGGCTTTTTCGACTCCTCTATTCAATGATGCACTCTATTTACAAACCGGGTTAACCTTTCAATTCTTTACCGATTTTTATGCCGATATCTATCATCCGCTGTTGGGAGAATATGTTACCCAAAACAACACCCTTATCGGAGAATTCCCCCGGGCAGACTTCTTTATCAATGCCCGAATCCAACAAACACGCCTGTTTTTGAAGTGGGAGCATTTTAACAGTTCCTACACCGGATACGACTACTATGCAGCCCCTGCCAATCCCTACCGAGACGCCTCAATTCGCTTTGGATTGGTCTGGAATTTTTTCCAATAAAAAATTTTCAAAAAAACTTAGTATAAAGTTCAAGGGATTAAAAAAAGGGTTTTATATTTGCAGCCGTTTCTGGGATTACTACGGAGATTGTGGTAATCT
>Ga0255777_10004542_pt1 | contig 11436 bp, 16 predicted proteins | sample 101ome_15_FD_179975 | JGI IMG/M metagenome (GOLD analysis project Ga0255777, IMG submission 179975) | Coastal salt marsh microbial communities from the Groves Creek Marsh, Skidaway Island, Georgia - 101402AT metaG (version 2) | ecosystem: Environmental > Aquatic > Marine > Intertidal zone >...
GAGATGGTTTCTGCTGGTAAAAATCCTACTATGAAAGAAGTATTAGACGCACTGAAAGAAGAACTAAATAAATAAGGGAGACTATGGCAACTAATCCATTTGCTAATTATAACTTCGGTGATGAGGAAGAGGAACAAGTACAAGTAAATCCTTTTGCTGATTATGACTTTGCTGGTCAAGAAGATGCGTTAGCTACAAATGCCTTTGAAGGTTTTGACTTTGACACAATGACTGGTGGTCCATCTAGTGTTGCAGCAAGTCTTGACCTATTTAAACAACGCCAAGGTTTTGGTGGTCAAAACACATTACAACAACTTACTAATCTTACTGGTATTGATACTGGTAGTTTGCAGAATCTATTTAAAGGTATAGAGGAAGAGGGTGAGAAAGGTTTAGAGAACTGGAGACCACAATATATTAGTGAGTCTTTTATGAGGACACCTAATAAACCAGGATGGATTGCAGAACAGGTTGGTAGTCAGGCTGGTGAAACTGGATTTATCTATGGTATGGCGATGCTTTCTAACAAATTACCTGGTCCTCTTGGTAACATAACTAGAATAGGTACTGCTGGTACTATATATAATAGTATGCACGCAGAAGCATTAGAAGAGTTAGCAAGAAAGAATAATAAAGAAGTAAAAGATTTAAGTGAAGGTGAGAGAAGTACAGCAGCTATAGTTGCTGGTATTAATACTGCACTTGAAACAGTATTCCCATTTAGAAGTGTCGGTGGAAAACAGTTAATTAAATTCACAGGCAAACCTAATCAAGACCTTAAGAAGATTGAGAAGGTATTAAAAGAAACAGAGAAGCAAACAAGAGGAGAGCAGGCTAAGATATTTGGTAAGACTTTAGGTAAGCAAGCAACAGCTGAGGCTATTACTGAGAACCTAGAGGGTATCGTTACGTCTATTGCATCTGACCCAGGTATTGGTCAAGAGTTTACAGCAGCAGGATTAGAAGAAGCAGTTGATAGAACAGTAGGTGGTTTCTTTGGTGGTGGTGCATATGGTGCACCTATGTCTGTCAGTGCTGCAAGAGCTAAGAACAGACAGCTTAACGCAATGAATGAAGTTCTCAAAGCAGAGAACAGAAGTAGGTTGTTAGATGCTGGTAGAGATTATGAAAAACAATATAGAGAGCAGGCAGCGTTAGGTCCAGTAGCAGAGTTTGATGTAACACCTGTATTGTTTGAAACAAAAGAATATGCACCTAGCTATTTATCTAATATGACTAAGCTAGGTAGAAACTTATTATTTGGTAGAGCAACAAATGTATTCCAGGATGCACTAAGTAAAGCTAAGACTGGTCAAGATGTATCTATATTACGTAATGATTTGTTTAGTATGTTTGGTGATGTTGAGTCTATATCTGGTGAGACACAAACAGGTGTATCATATGATACATATAGAGCACAACTGTTGGGTAAATACAACAAACCATTTGAAAAAATACTACAAAAATGGAGTAGAGGTGTACCTGGTACTGGTCAAATGTTTACAAAGGTTGACCCTAAGATTGATGCTTACATTACTGCAGTACTTACTGGTAAGGGTGACATCAACGCACTAAGAGCAGCTACTGGTTTATCTACAACACAACTATCTCAACTTGATTCTGATATTGTTGAGTTAAGAAAGATACAAGATACAATATATGAAGATGCTAAGTCTACATTAAAAGATTCTGGTCTTGACATCGGATACCAAAAGGATTACTTGAATCGTGGTATTGATAGAGATGCTGTCAAGAATAACAAAGAAGGATTTATTAAAAGTGTTGTTGAAGATATTGGCTACACTAAAGAAGAAGCAGAGGGTGTTTGGCAGAAGATAGTAGATGGTAAAGACCCTAACGTATTATCATCAGAGCAGATTAGGTCTAAGAGAAAACCAAGAAAAGGATTAGGTAAAGCAGGCTTTGAAAAGAAACGTCAGAAGAATTGGGAAAAACTAAGTGATGAGTTCAGAAGTAAATCAGCACTAGCATCTATACAACAATACATTGTCAACACATCATCTCGTATTGCATCATCTGAGAAGTTTGGTGGTGACAGAGCAGAGAAATTAAACCTTGCACTTAACAAAGCACTGAAGCGTGGTCTATTAACTAATGATGAAGTACAGCAAGTGTGGGATATGTATGATGCAGAGCATAGATTGTATGGTCAACCTACTACACCAGAAGGTCAAGCGGGTGTAGCAACATCTCGTGCTATATCTAACTTAGCTGCAATCAAACTACTTGGTCTAGCTACACTATCATCTCTTCCTGAATTAGGTTGGATGCCAGCTCGTGTTGGTATAGTTAATATGATGAAGGCAGCACCTAAAGCCGCTGGATATTTTATGAAAGGTTTTCTACAGACAGCGTACCCAGGTGGTACTGGTTCGTATGTTAAGAATGCTTTTGCTAAAGACTTGATACAGACATTAGGTATGGCTATGAGTCCTGTAGTCAACGAAAGAATTGAAGCGTTGATGGGTGGTGATGTTAATCCACTAATGAACAAATGGTTTAGAGGACCACCAGGAATGTTCCTTACTCAGTACACAAACTTTGTGCGTGCTTGGACTGCATCTGCTGCGTTACAAATGATTCAGAACGAAGCTAACAAAGTAATGAAAGGTAACTTAAAGGGTAAGAATAAAGTAGCACTTGAAAGAGAACTTAGAGAGAACGGTCTAACACTTGAAGACTTTAGAAATATGGTTAGACTAAATAATGGTAAGGTAGACATACTTAACGATACATTCTTAGAGACTAGGTTTACTAAGGAAGATGGTACAGAGGTAAGTGTAAGAGATGTGTTAGTGCCTTGGATAAGGAAAGTAACTACTGATGTAGCACTAGAACCTAGACCAACTAACAGACCACTATGGATGGCTAACCCTAAGTTACAGGTTGTCTCTCAACTTAAGTCTTTCCCTGTTGTATTTGCTAACAATATATTAAAGAGAACATACAGACAACTTAATCCTAAGATATGTACACCAGGACTACAAGGTAATATGGGTGTAGTTGCATCTGTTGCTGCTGCATTGGGATTAGCTGCACTAGTATTAGAGATGAAGAGAGTAATTAAAGCACAAGATAAAGAACTAGGTGTTGTTGATTTATTAGCTGGTGTTGGTGTTCCTTATATTGGTACAGATAGTTTTGCACAAGCTGCATCACTACCTGCTGCATCGTTCTTAGACAGTGTCTTTATGCCACTCTTTACTTCAGATAATCCATTGTCTGATACAACAGAAGGTGTGATGGATATAATTGTTAGAGCATTTGGTGGTGCTATATTTGCGGAGGAATTAAGTGAGTAAGTGTTATAACCAAATAAAGATAAATGAGTCTTTCTCTGGACCAGCTGATATGGCGTTCGGTAAAGCATTTGCTGAGACTGAAATGCCTAAGGATAAAGATGAAGCATTAAAGAAATTCTATGAAGAACTAGCTACTAATCCTTATGAAGAGTCATTTAGAGGTACAAAAGAAGGACCTATTAATTTCTAACTTAATGTAGCACAACTACAATCTATATAACCTACTCTCTTTTGTTTATGATATTTGTTGGTAAAGTCTGTATTGCTAGGCATACCTCTGTCTTCCCAACCAAAGTCATAGTTCTCTCGGTGTAACTTACTTACGTTAAATACATACACACCTTTTGGTGAAGCAACACAATAGATAAACTCTTTACCTTGCTTCTCTGCTTCATCTTGTACAGCAATAAGTTTATCATATTCGATTAGTTGTGTGTCGTAGTGTGTACGTCTACACTTTAGTTCAGCCAGATATTTATCTGACTCTGCATCCCATCTACAATATTGGTCTTTGTCTGTACCCTTGAGGTCTAAGTTAAATGAACAGTTAAGTATATCTAATAAATCTGATTGTGTCACAGTATCTCCTCTATTGTTTCCTCAGTAAACCATCTAAAGTTATTCTTCTCAGCCCACTCAGCGTGTGTTAATCGTGTACCATCCTTACGTTTCTTAGCGTGAGGGAAGGCACAGTTAGGTTTTTGAAATAAGAATACTAACTCTTCATTCTTCTTAAGTCTTTTCCTTATCCATACATATTTGGTAGCTTCTGCTCTATCCATAAACCTACCTTTAGATTCTATGTATATGTCTTTATGTTTAAAGTCTGGTGTATAGTTATGTTCGATAACATATTCGATAGGAGAAGGGTGATGTTCACACTTCTTTAACACACCCTTTTGTAGACTCTCCTCCCATTTAGAATCAGCCTTACGTCTCCCACCTTTCCATCTATTGTTTGGTCTCATATAGCATTTTTATCAAACAATTCAAATGAGATATTACCAGAGAAAGACCTACGCTCTTGCTTCTTATCTTTGAATGGATATACTGCGTGACCAAGATAAGCAGGGAACATTAATAGTTTACCTACCTCTGGTTTAAATATTCTTTGGTATCCAGAGAATGCTGTGTATCCACCATAAGCAAATAGAATATCCCCAGATTGAAACTTCTTGTTCTTAATATATCTATGTTTCTCTTTCTCATACTCTTTAGTTAAGTCTGGTACTTTAGTATAGAACACAAATGATACATCACCGCTGTGCATATGTAGTGGGTTGTAGTCTCCACCATACTGTGATACAGACCAGAATTGTCCTATGTTAACCTTTTTAACATTAGGTGGGTTGACATATGAGTGGTCAATTAAATCTTTAAGATAACCCATCAGTTCTTCCATTAATGTATTGTCTTCATTAAGGAAGTCGTGTACGTCTGTCTCTTGGGTTATATCTCCAGCAAGATGTGGACCATTATCTTGGTCTTTAATCTTCTGTTTGTCTTTGTTTAGGTTGTCAAGATATTTATTTATCTTGTCTACATTCTCCATAGATATCCAGCCCTCTAGTATGGGTGGAGAAAATGGTGTGTGTATCTTAGTGCTTTGTGTCATCGTCATCATCCCCAAATAGTTCATATTGGTAATGGTCACCAGTGTTACCATTCTGTCCTATGATGTCCATACGTTCCTCGTCCCACTCTTCACTTAAGAGTTTCGTGTAGTATTCTTCGAGAGCAGTTGCTTTAATTCTTTCAACGAGTTGGTTGTACTTTTCTTCTGCCTCGATTCTTTTCTTCTTCTCAAATTCGTACTTGGCAACCCAAGAGATGTAAGAGTTCTTTTGTAACTCACGCCAGCTATCCATCTTTATCACTCTTTCTATAACACCCTGTCTTATCACAGTCGTGCTTACCACACCAGTATGCAAAGAAAATTGCACACGCCATTAATACACCAATAAATATATCAGCTAACATTATTGATACCTCTTATACCAAACTCTTCGACCATTCTTTCTGATGTCGATAGTCTTACAGTATTCAGTAGCACCACGCTTCTCAGCAGACATAACATACATATAACAAGACCATACATCTTTGCACACAAAAGTACCACCACCTTCTATTCCATCATTCTTTACTACATCCATAGTAATTAAATCTGGTGCAGGAAACTGATACACATTTGGTTTATTCCAATCGTGATTAGCAAATGATGCTGTAGCTACTAATAATAGACCAATAAAAATCATAGCGGTCATTGCAGTATAAAAATTACTTTCATACTTTTCTTCTAGAAATAATTCTAATCTAGTCTTTTTAATTTTAGGCATATCTTCCTCCAAATCTCATAGGTATTTCTTTACCTGTATCATCAACAATTAATACTTCAGTATATTCTACTACCTCAGCATCCTTACCTTTACCTGTTTGTGTTCTAACAACTTGTACATCTTTGACAGTATATTTAGTTTTATCTACCATCCCCATTCTCCTTTCATACCAGCAGCTGAGTAATCAGTTACTGTTCCTTCAAAAAAATTCTTGAATGAATCACCAGCGATAATCCACTCAACCCAAGGTAAAGGATTGTCCTTCACCCCATAGTTTGCTTTCAGTCCTAACTGTATTAGTCGTCTGTCAGCAAGATGTCTTATATAATCTTTGACTTCACCTTTTTCAAGACCCTCGATACTTCCCATTTTATAAGCCAAATCGATAACCTTGTCTTCCAGTGAGACAGCAGTTTTAACCATTTCATATATCTCTCTCTTCAGTTCATCCGTCACCACTCTTGGATGTTCGTTACAAAATTGTCTAAACAATCTAGACATTCCCTCAACGTGCATTGACTCATCACGTATACTCCACTCAACTACCTCACACATACCCTTCATCTTACCGAAGCGTTGGTAGTTAAGTAGCATAGCAAATGCAGAGAACAAAGACATACCCTCATTGATACAGGTTTGTGCTAATGCTTTAGCTAATCCGTGTAGTGTGGATGTATCATTGTCTTGCATAAACTCTATCTTATCTTTCATTTGTTTGTAGTCAAGAAAGGCAGAGTATTCTTTGTCATCAAAACCTAGTGTGTCATTCAGTAGGGCATAGGCACGTTGGTGTGTGCCTTCCCTGTTTGCGAATGTCATAATCATATTCCTAATCTCGTGGTTACGAAACTTAGGTAGATACAAATCACAGTAGTTCTGTGCTACCTGCACATCAGACTGTGTGAATAGTCTGAGTATCTGGGTGATATGGTTCTTCTCTTCAGGTGTTATATCACCACGCTTCCACTGGTCTACATCCTCCTGTAGTTTAACTTCCCATATACCCCAGTGAATCTTCTCGTGTTCTTCAGCAATATCCATAGCCCATTGATAGTTGAATGGTTTGTAGGTTAGTGCCGCTTCCATTACCCCTGACAACTCAGACATTCTGTATCCTCCTTAAATGATTCTAGTTTAATTCTCTCTACCTTCTTACCTATCTGTTCAGCAGTAGCACCACTGTTAGTACGTAGATAATACAGTCCTTTTAATTTCTTCGCCCACGCTGCGAGATGTACTTTGTTCACGGAAGCCTTCTCGCTACCCGCAGGGAAGAAAAGATTTACGCTTTGTCCTTGACATATCATTGGTTGTCTAGTTGCAGCGTGTTCCACTACCCATAACTGGTCCAGTTCAAATGCAGTTTTAAATACATCCTTCTCCCAGTCAGATAGATAATCTAAATGTTGGACTGAACCTTCGTGATGTATTATATCAGACCATTGCTCTTCCAACCAATCTTTTTCAAAACCTAATCTTAATCTGTGTTCGTTAAGTACACGTGCTAGATGTCTGTTCTTAACTAGATGAGACCCAATACGTGTCCTATGAGTATAAGCATTAGACTTAATGGGCTCAATAGAAGCAGAAGTACCGCAGATAATACTACTATTAGCATTAGGGGCAATAGCAAGTAGATGGCTATTCCTTCTCCCACTTCCTTTACCATCTGGGTATTCTCCACGTACCTTAGCCAATCTCTTAGTCGCTTCAACTGCTTGCTCCTTAATTAAGTTAAACATCTTGATGTTCTGTCCTGTAGCTTGTGCACTCTCCCAAGGAATATTCTTCGATTGTAGGTACGAATGGAAACCCATAGCACCCAGCCCTAGGCTACGCTCCTGATATGCGGAATGTGATGCCCTAGCGAGCTCGTGAGGTGCGTTATCTATGAACGCTGTTAGCACATTATCTAACATCTCAATTAAATCTGATACAAGTTCTGTCCCTTTCCATTGGTCAAACTGTTCCAGATTGAGGGAGGATAGGCAACATACTGCCGTCCTATTCGCATCTGTGGGAAGATGTATCTCATTACAGAGATTGCTTCCCTTAATTCTGAGTCCTTTGTCTTTAAGTTCTGTTGGTAATTGTCTGTTTGCTTCATCTATAAAATTTAAGTAAGGTTCACCAGTTCTAAATCTAACTTCTAAGAGTCTTTGCCATAACTCTCTTGCACGTACTGTATCACGGACTTCACCATTGCTAGGGTCAGTAAGACACCAATCACTATCATTGACAACACAATCCATAAAGGCATCAGTAATATTGACAGCGTTATTAATATTAAAACACTTCCTATTACTATCACCTCCAGTAGGTACTCGAAGATTCGTGAACTCAATAATGTCTGGATGTGAGATGTCAGTATATGCAGCATAGCTTCCCTTCCTTGTTCTCCCTTGTTTGTATGCAGTCATAGCACTATCTGCAACTTTAATAAAAGGTATTGGTCCAGGAGCTTTATCACTCACAGGTCTAACGTCACCCCAGTGACCACCAACACCACCACCTTTAACACTTAACCAAGCTAACTCAGATTGATGTTGTATGAGACCGTTAAGGTCGTCAGGAACATAACTAAGAAAGCAAGAAATAGGTAGTCCTTTAACTTCTTCTCCTGGCATTGGAGCGTTAGACAGTATAGGACTACTGAACATAAACCACCCAAGACTAACAGCATCATATAACCTCTGTGCTAATTCTAAATCATTATTACTATACGCAACACAAGCTCTAGCATATGCTTCTTGTGGTGACTTCTCTTTACCTCTAAGATAGTAGTTAGTTACAAGCTCACGTGCCTGTTCAGACATCTTCTTGTCTCTCTTTCTATCTATAATAATACCTAAGTAATTACTTCTCACGTGCCTTCACCTCTATCTCTACCATCTCTTCACCATTGTCATCATAGTAAGAGAAGTATGTTAAGTCTCCTCTGTTGTGCATTAAGATTGCATCAGTCATTCCTTCTCTGTATGCTCTCTTGTCTATAAAGTATATTACTACTGCACCTATTATAACCCATATCAAACTAACTAAATATATTTCATTCATAAAATTCCTCAAACCTGTGCTTCTTATCTAGTAACTTCTTCTCGAAGGCATCAAGCAACTCCTCTGGTTCAATCTCTAGTTCATCACAGATAAGACATACATCATAGTTCTGTGCGATTCGTTGCTTAAGTTCTTCAAGTGTAATCATTAGAAGTTTCCTTTCTCTGTATCTACGTAGTAGTTAGTTATCTTACCTCTATCTACTGCCTCTAGGTGTCCATCATAACAGTGTTCTTTGTATCCACAGAATGAACAGGTCATAGATAGTCTTTCCCTACCAGACTTCTCGAAGGTTGTAGCTTTAGCTATCCTCATTGGAGGTGTGTCTAGTTCCATCTTAGCCTTGAGGTCAACGATGAATGTATCAATGTCTGTCTCAAGTTCTTGCTTACATAGTTTCATCTCTGATTTATTTTTATTGTAAGCAAGGAAGTAAGCAGAGTCTTTACCTTCTGCCTTACCATAAGCTGATAGTTGTTTGATGTAACCAAATGTATCTTCCTTGATTCCATCTTCAGCAAACTTATTGTCATATGACCAAGCACTTGCTGTCTTCACATCAACTAACTCACCATCTATATGACAATCTTGTGAACCATTGATACCTTCTAGTGTATGTTTTGCTTGTTTGTTAGTGACAGTATGTCCTGCTAACTCAACCAACCCTAGTATCACTGCTTCCATAATGTGTCCAGTAAGGAATGTAAGATAGACATTACCCTCAATCTCCTCAGCATCATAGCCTTTGCATTGATACCACTGTGCTCTCTCACATCTACCAATGCCTGACATACGAAGGTGTGTCTGCTTTTCTCTTGGTGTTAGTGCATCTACTACTGCTTCACTAACTTCCTTACCTATAGTATCAGCAACCTTTTGTAGGTCACCTTCTACTTCCTGTGTCAACATTAAGTTGTACACATCTCTTACTACTGTATCAATAGTTTTCATTTATACTCCTTGATTAGTCTCTCCAAATACCACTTTGCTTTGTGTAAATCTTCAAGACCATTCTTCTTCTTGTAACGTGATATATATTTTACCACATTTCCTTCCAAGTAATTCATCTTTTGGTCCAAAATATATTCAATTGTTTCTATGTTCCCTTGTTTGTAGTGGTTAGGGTTGATATTATCTTTCATTTGCTCTCCTTAAATACTCTAGTGCTTTGTTTATACCTTCTAGGTTATCTTCAAATATACCTAATCCTTTGTTACAGCTTTTACACAATACCCCTCTAAATTTCATAGTATCGTGACAATGGTCGTAACATAGATTTTCTTTAGTTCCACAAATTTCACAACAATCTGAAGTTGACATTTTTTTATTATAGTCTTCGACAGAAACATTATATATTTTTTTTAATCTGTATTTTTTATTAGTCAAATAGTAAGATTCTGGTTTGTTTCTTCTTCTGTCTCTATCATATTTGTTTTTACAATTTTTACATTTGTTTATTCTATTGTGTTTATTTTTTTCTTTGTACGCAAACAACTCTAGGTCTTCTTTAGTATGTGCTTCAAGTCCACAAGTATTACATTTTCTTAGGAAGTTAGTGTGTTTCATTCCAATCTCTCCCTATTTTATATTCACCATCTATCGGACATCTTAGTTTGTAGTAGTCCGTTGTTGCTTTCATACTATCTACAATACATTGACCAATCTCTTCTGCATCTTCTGGTCTACACTCTACCTGTATCTCATCGTGTATCACACCAAGTTGTTTGAATGGTAACTTACATTTATTATGGAATATTATCCACGCTCGTTTAGCAATGATAGCACCAGCAGATTGAAGTAAGAAGTTAAGTGCTGAGTGTGCAGACCTAACTGGTATCTGTCTACCATCTAGTCCTTTGATGTATCCACGTCTACTAGCTCCTTCAACCCTTGTTCGTAGAGTTTTAAGTGCTGGCGTATTAGAGAGGAAGTCTGCCTTAAGTTTTCTGCCATCTGCTTTTGTTCCTCCGACAATACTTCCGACCTTCTCATCACCCGCTCCGTACAAGAAAGCGTAAATGAATGTCTTCGCCTTATCTCTTGATTGAAGTCCTGCAGCCAGTTGATTTGCTGTGTGTATATCTCCGTGTAGTATTTCATTTGTATACTCCTCATCATTCATATAGTGTGCTAGACATCTCAACTCTAGACCAGCCAAGTCAGCACCAACTAGTACGTTGCCTGGATGTACAGTGAATAGACTTCTCATCTCACTACCAAACTCTTTGTTACTTGCAGTAACTTGCTGTAAGTTGGGGTTAGATGATGACATCCTGTTGGTAACTGTACCTATCGTGTGTACTCTAGCGTGGATAGAATTAGTTTCTCTGTTATACTCCTCCAACCAACTATCCACCTGACCCTTACGCTTCTGTAACATAAGGTATCTGTTAATAAGTTTAGCTTCTGGTATATCTACATCAGCTAATACTTTCTCATCTATCTTAGGTTGACCTGTCTCAGTAAACTCAGTAGGTTTCCATCCAGCATTTATAAGATGCCTTCCAATATGTTGTCTACTATTAAGATTAAAGCGAACACGTGTAAAGTAACCATACTCACCATCATCATTCGTATGACAACCCAAGTCAACCTCTCTTTGATATGCAGATGTCCTGCGTCCATCCTTCTTGAATCTATTCTTGACTGGTGTCTTTGGTATCCAAGTCTTGAGTGGTTTGAAAGTAGCGAGGACTTCGTCTTCGACCTTCTTAAGTTCT
>Ga0255777_10004544_pt1 | contig 11432 bp, 10 predicted proteins | sample 101ome_15_FD_179975 | JGI IMG/M metagenome (GOLD analysis project Ga0255777, IMG submission 179975) | Coastal salt marsh microbial communities from the Groves Creek Marsh, Skidaway Island, Georgia - 101402AT metaG (version 2) | ecosystem: Environmental > Aquatic > Marine > Intertidal zone >...
CGGGGGCCCGGTTCCTCCGCGGGGGGCAGACGATCGAGCAAAGCTCGCCCATGGAGAAAGAGGTTATAGGGGACCACGGTGGTGCCGATCAGGGCCAGGGCGAGGGCGCCGCCTTGCCCTGTGGGGGCGGCGAGGGTCAGAGCCGGGATGCCCGCACCGAAGGAGGCCAGCGCTGCAAGGCAGAACACCGCCGCCATGACGGCAATCAGCCCCAGCAGGAGCCCTTCCAAGCGCGCCCGAAGGGGCGTGAGCAGCAGGAGTGCCGCCAGGGCCCCGAGCCCGGGCCCAAGCAGGGTAGGGGGCAGGGGCAGCCAGGCCCCTAGGCCAAGGGCTGCGCCCGTCAGGTTCCCCGCCTGGTAGGCCGCATTCCCAAAGCCGATGGCCAGGGCCGTAAGGATCACGCTAAACCAGCGAAGCCCCGGCGGCTCAAGGGTCTCCCGAATCAGGGCACCGAGATCCCGGCGCCGATCGATTACCAGCTGCACCAGCAGCAGCTGCAGCCCGGCGGTGAGGGCGAGGGACAGTACCAAAGCCCAGAGCAGGCCGAGCCCCGTGGCCTGCCCTGCCAGGGTGGCGGTGGTAAGCGTTCCCGGACCGAGAAAGGCCGCGGTGACGAGCCAGGCCGGGCCTCGCCAGGCCGGGCCTCGCCAGGCCGGGCCTCGCCAGGCTGGGCCTTTTATCATCGCCGTCCTCGCCACCAGCGGCGAAGGCCCTGGCTGACGGCGTGCAAGACCTCAAGCATGGCGTCGACGGCCAGAGCCAGGGCGGTACGTAAGCGTAGGCTTGGAGGTGCCCCCGCGCTTCGATCCCAGCGGCGGAAGAGACGCTCAAAGAAGGGCCAACGAAGCAGGGGGCGGCGAAGCGCTGGCCACGCCGCTGTGAGGCACAGGGCCGCAAGCACCGCGAAGGGCGGGGCTGGCCAGAAGGGCAAAAGAACCCCCAGGGCCGCGAGAAAAAGACAAAACAGGCCAGCGCCTGCCCAGATGAGTCGAAGGGCCATGCTACGCTCCTTGGGCCCGCCGACTGGGGGCCGGGGACCATGGGGGACAAGTCTATGAAGAGCGTCAGCAAGGGTCATGCCAGAGAGCATAGCGCGAAAGGGCAGGGGTTTTCGTGCTCATGGCTGGCGGAGGTGGTGAGGCTCACCACCTTCCGGCGGAATTGGCTCCGTGGCTAGCCTTTGGGCCGTGCTCCTCGTCGCCTTGGCGGAACTGGGCGATAAGTCTCAGGTGCTAGCGCTTATGCTGGCCATGCGCTATCAGCGGCCCGGGGTGCTGACCCTGGGCATGGCGGCAGGGATCCTCGCCAATCATGGCCTTGCGGCTTGGCTCGGTGCCTCCGTGCTGGCTTGGCTGCCCGCGGAGGGCATGCGCTATGGGCTTGCAGCGGCCTTCCTGGCCATGGCCCTTTGGCTCCTCTGGGAGGGTGACGAAGAGGAAGAGACTTCCGCGGAGGGCGAGAAGGGCCCCCTCGGTGCCGGTTGGCTGGGCGCCTTCACCGCCGCTGCGGGACTCTTCTTCCTCGCGGAAATGGGCGATAAGACTCAGCTGCTGGCCCTGGGCTTGGGGGCGCGTTTCGAAAGCGTCGTGCCCGTGGTGCTGGGCAGCGTGACCGGCGTGCTCCTCGTGAATGCCCCCCTATTCTGGGGTGGGCAGTGGCTCGCGGCCCGCGTCTCTATGGTTTGGGCGCGCCGCGGCGCGGCGGCCCTCTGTCTCGCCCTTGCGGCTTTTACGGTGTGGCTGTAAGGCGGGTGCGCGCCGTGGTTTGTGCCTCGAGGACGGCTCGATTCCAGGTGACCGTACGCAGCGTTTCCCCGGCGAAGGCCTCGGCCTGGTCCGCGTAATGCGGGCTCCTCGGGCGCGTACTGGCGCTACCGAAATTGTGACGGGTCCGCAGCCGCGGCGTGCCGTCGGCCCCCCACTCCGCAAAAATCATCAGGCCGTCCCCAGCCACCGCCGTGAGCCGGCCATCGTTCGTTTGTTCCCGGCCGTAAATGGCCCTAAGCACGTCGGGGCCGCCGGCGATGGGGATATCGATAGCGCCCCGACGTAGCCGATTGACCGATCCCCAGGGGGGATCGAGGCGGCCGAAATGGGCCTGGAGCTTCTCTGCGCAGGTGAGTACCTGTTCTTCGATGGGGGCCGGCGCGCGGGGGGCGCGTTCCGCAAGCCACTCCTCCGAGAGCACGCAGACTCCAAGGGCGGCTCCGGGGTTGTCGAGATCGGTGTTCCGATCCCAGGCAGCGAGGACGGCCTTCGCTTTGGCGAGAAGCGATCCGGCCTCGGCGTCCAGGGCCTGGGCGCTATCCACATAGGCCATGGATCGGCTGTGCGCCGCATAGGCCTTATCGAACTTGATGGCTTCGAAGGCCTCAGCGCTCACCTTGGGGAGGCTCGCGAACAGCTCGAGGCCCCGATCCGCCCGGTTGGTCATGCGCGTGGGCAGGCCAAGCTCCTGTGGATAGGCGGTGGGATCCGGGTTGTCCCCTTCCGCGGTCACAGCGAAGGGTGACTGGTTAGCGCTCAGCACAAAGCCGCTGGCGGGGTTCAGCACCTGGGGATTGGCTCGGAAGCTTTGGGTTTGCTCCCAGATCAGATCGCTTCGGTCTCCGGGTAGGCGCTTTTTCCAGTCCCAGCCTGGCGCCCGGAGCGGGCTTCGGCTGTTGTGGACAAAGGCGATGTTCCCGGCGCGATCTCCATAAACGAAGTTGAAGCTGGCGATGGCATTCAGATCCATCGCGGCCTGCCAGCCTTCGAGGTCCGTGGCGCGGTTCATGGCGTACCACTGCTCGGGTTGGCGGATTTCCTTGTGGCCTGCAAAGCGTAGGGCGTAGAGGCCATGGTCCGTTTCCAGCACCGGACCGTGAACCGTACTGCGTACGGTCTGCGTGAGGGGCCAGTAGAGGGATCCGATGAGGGGCACCTTCAGGGTGATGGAGCGGGTCTCGAAGGGCACCCAGGCCCCATCCAGCTGGTAGTGGTCGGGATGGGCGGCGTCCGTGGTGAGCACGAACTCATCGACCAGGTCTGGCTGGTTGACGGTAACGCCCCAGGCCAGGTTTGGTGTGGCGCCGATGGTCGCAATGGGGGAGCCGGGGAAGAGGCCACCGTGCATGCGCCAGCCTTCCCCGCTTTCCAGGTGTACCTCATACCAGGCCACGGGGCCGCTCAGAGGTTGATGGGAATTGCCCAGCACGCGAGTAGCGCCGTCCGTGCTCCGCGCCGGGCTGACAGCGAAGGCGTTGGAGCCGATGGGCAGATCGCCGCCGAGGTAGGGCTCCGCCAGGAGGGGGGGCGCCTCCGCCACCGCTTCCGGCCCCGCCATGACCCGCTTAACGGCGCCGTCAAAGCCGTAGAAGAAGAGATGCTGGATGGAGAAGCCCGTGACCAGATCCTTTGCGGAAACGGGATAGAGCCGATGATCCACCTCCTCCGGATGACGCGCCGCATAAAGGTTGAGCCCCGCGGCGTAGCCTTCGAAGACGGCCCGAAGGTCCGGAGAGAGGCGGCTTTCATAGCCCGCTTCCACTGCTTCCCGGGCGCCGGTCCAGGCGATGAGATAGTCCACGGGGATCGCGTCGCGGCCGGAAAAGAGCGCCGCTTCCCCCCGATAGAGGGGGAGGATTTCCTCGAAGGTGGCGCGGTCATCTTCCATGTGGGCGTAGGCCAGGCCGAAGGCCACGTCCCGATCCCGCGCCCCAAAGATGTGGGGAACGCCGAGGGCGTCGCGAAGGATTTCTGCCTCATAGCCCTTGGCTGCGGCTTCAAAGGCCTCCGGATCGAAGGCGGCGCGCTGCTGGGCCTGCACCGCGAGGTCCAGGGCGATGAGGCTAAAGCCGAGGACGATGGTTAAAAGGAGGAGGCGTTGTCGCATGGCAGGCTCTTCTTTTTGGGCGCGGGACGGCGGCGGTAAAGGTCGCTAGCATAGCGCGGGAAATTCCATGTCACAGGAGGGGAGTATGAGCGAATATCCATTGCCCAATGCGGGGCACGATCTGGGTGGCCAGGTGGCTTTGGTGACCGGGGCGACGTCGGGCCTGGGGTGGCGCTTTGCCGAGGTGCTGGCGGCCGCTGGGGCGCGGGTGGTTATTTCCGGCCGGCGCGTGGAGCGCCTTGAAGCCCTCGCCGAGCAGCTTCGGGCCAAGGGCGCGGAAGTCCTTCCCGTGGCCATGGACATGACCGACCGGGCTAGCCTGCGGGCCGGGCTCGACCAGGCAGAGGCGGCCTTCGGGCGGGTGCAGATTCTCGTCAACAACGCGGGCATCCCCGATGCGCAGCGGGCCCATAAGATGAGCGATGAGCTGATCGATCGGGTCTTCAACACGAACCTCATCGCCCCCTGGGTGCTGTCCTGTGAAGTGGCCCGCCGCCTTATCGACGCTGGGGAGAAGGGCCGCATGGTGAACATCGCCTCCGTGGCTGCCTACAACTACAGCGGCAACGGGGCGGCCCTCTACTCCGTGACCAAGGCCGCGGTAGTGCGGATGACCGAAGCGCTGGCTGTGGAGTGGGCGAAGTTCGGCATCAACGTGAACGGCATCGCCCCCGGCGCCTTTGAGTCGGAAATGATGGACGGCATGCTCGAGCGCATGGGGGACATCGCCAAGTACTTCCCCCGGGGCCGGGTGTGCCCCTCGCCGCTCATGGATTCGACCCTGCTCTATCTCGTGAGCCCGGCGTCGGAAGCGGTCACGGGCACGGTCATCAAGATCGACGACGGCCAGGGTCCGCGCTAGTGGCTTCGGGGCGACGCGGGGTCCAGCGCCTCAGCCTGTTGGGGCTCCTGGGCCTTGCCCTCTTGGGCTGCGGCGCCGCCCCGGAACGGCCCGCCGTGGATTGGGAGATCCACGGTGGCCTGCTCATCGACGGCACAGGGACCCCGCCACGGCCTGGGACGCTGTGGCTCAAGGAAGGACGTATTCACGCCATCACGGAGCCCATCACGGAAGTTGGGGCCGCGCCCTATAAGGCGGCCCAACGCTTTGACGCCGCCGGGCGCGTGGTCACCCCGGGCTTTATCGACCCCCACAGCCACGGTGATCCCCAGGATACGCCGGCCTTCGAAAACTTTTTGGCCATGGGGGTGACCACCATCACCCTCGGCCAGGACGGTTCGAGCCCAGAGGTGGCGCCCCTGGCACCGCTGCTGGCGGAGCTTGATGCGCTGCCCCTGGGACCGAACCTCGCGCTGTTCGTGGGCCATGGGACGCTGCGGAACCTGGCGGGCATCGGTCGCGATCCGGACCCGAGCCCGGAGGCCATCGCGCGCATGCAGGCTCTTTTAGATGACGCCCTCGATCACACCTTTGGGCTCAGCTCTGGCCTCGAATACAACCCGGGGCTCTGGGCCTCGGAGGCCGAGCTCCTGGCCCTCGCGGAGGTCGTGGGGCGCCGGGATCGGGTGATCATGAGCCACCTGCGCTCGGAGGATGACGATGCGCTCTTCGAAGCAATCGATGAGCTGCTCGCCCAAGGTCGGCACGCGCGGGTGCACATCGCCCATCTGAAATCCGTGTATGGCCGCGGGGCGGCGCGGGGCGATGCGATCCTCGACAAGCTGACAGCGGCGCAGCGCTCGGGCCTACGAGTGAGCGCCGACGTCTATCCCTACAGCGCGAGCTACACGGGCCTGGCCCTCCTCTTTCCCCCTTGGGCGAAGGCTCCGGAGCAGTTTGAGGAGGCAAAGGCGACGCGGCGCGACGAGCTCGAGGCCTATCTCAAGGCCCGGGTGCTATCCCGGAATGGCCCGGAGGCCACGCTCCTAGGCTCGGCACCCCATGCCGGCCTCACCCTCGCGGAGCTCGCGGAACGTCTCGAAAAGCCCTTTGAAACGGTGCTGGTAGAGGACCTCGGGCCCCAGGGTGGGTCCGCTGCCTACTTCATCATGGATGAGGATTTGCAGCGCCGCTTTATCCAGGATCCCCGGGTGTCCATCTCGTCCGATGGCAGCCCCACGGGTTTCCATCCCCGGGGCCACGGAACCTTCGCCAAGATTCTTGAGCAATACGTTCGGGAAGAGGAGTCTCTGACCCTGTCGGAAGCGGTGCGCCTGATGACGTCGCTGCCGGCGGCCCAGCTGGGGATACAGGATCGGGGTCAGCTGGCCCCGGGCCTGGCGGCGGATATCGTGGTGTTTGACCCCGCCGCCGTGCGGGCCCGCGCCACCTACGCCGAGCCTCACCGCCTAGCCGAGGGCTTCGGCGCGCTCTGGGTGAACGGGGTGCAGCTGCGAAGCGGCGGCGCCTTCACCGGCGCCGCCGGGGGTCGGGTGCTGCGCCCGAGCCCCTAGGGCGCGCGACCTCAGCCGGTGCGCGAGCCGCCGTCGACCCGAAGCACCGTGCCCGTGGTGTAGCTGGAGGCGGCGGAGGCGAAGTAGAGCGCTGCGCCCACGATTTCCTCGGGCTCGCCGCCGCGTTGAAGGGGAATGGTGCTGGCGGCCCGGGCCGAGAAGGCTTCCATATCCCAGGCCTTGGAGATATCCGTGAGGAAAGGCCCCGCGGCAATGGCGTTCACCCGCACCTTCGGCCCGAAGGCCCAGGCGAAGGACTCGGTAAGGGCATTCAGCCCGGCCTTTGCCGCGCCGTAGGGCTCGGCGTGGGGCGACGGCTGCAGGGACGCAATGGACGAGATGTTGATGATGCTGCCCCCGTCCCCGGCGGCCATGTGCGTCCCGGCTCGGGCCATGAGGCGGAAGGGGCCCTTCAGGTTCACCCCCACCACCTTGTCAAAAAGCGCTTCGGAAACGGACTCTAGGTCGGGGTAGAGGGGGGACATGCCCGCGTTGTTCACCAGGATGTCGACCCGGCCGTAGTGGGCAATGGCGGCGTCGAAAAGGGCATCGCACTGATCCCAGTCCGCCACGTGGCAGGCCAGGCCGAGCACCTCGGCGCCGGTGGCGCGGAGGGCCTCCGCCGTTTCTTCCACCTGCTCAAGCTTCCGGCTGGCGATGACCAGGCGCGCCCCGCGCTCGGCGAAGGCGAAGGCCATGGCGCGCCCCAGGCCCCGGCTGCCGCCGGTGATCAGGGCCACCTTTCCCGTTAAATCGAAGTGGTCTTTCATGCTGCGCGTCTCCCTAGGCAATCGAGGTCTTGCATCCCCCAAGACAGGAGGGCCAGAGTAGCCCAATCGTTCCCCATCGTCCCCTGCGGAGGACCCATGGCCAAAAGCATTCCCGAGCTGACCCCGGAGCTGGCGGGCTGGATTGAAAAGCAGCCCCTGTTCTTTGTGGCGACGGCCCCCCTGTCCGCCGAGGGACACGTGAACCTGTCCCCCAAGGGACTCGATAGCTTTCGTGTCCTAGACCCCCTGACCGTGGCCTACCTCGATTACACCGGCAGCGGCGCGGAAACCCTGGCGCACCTCGGGGAAAATGGGCGCATGACCATCATGTTCTGCGCCTTCGAAGGGCCGCCGCGCATTCTGCGGCTCTATGGCAAGGGCACGGCGACGCAGGTGGGAACGGCGGCCTTCGACGAGGATGTCGCCCGCCTCGCCATCACCCCGGGCCCCGGAGCCCGGGCCGTCATGACTCTGAAGATCTCCCGCATCAACGATTCCTGCGGCTACTCGGTACCGAAGATGGCGCTGGTGGAGCCGCGGGACGTGCTAGATCGCTGGGCGGAGAAGCGGGGGGCCGAGGGGCTGGCGGCCTACCGGAAGAAGAACAACCGGCGAAGCCTCGACGGCTTGCCGGCCTTCGAGGATCGCTAGCTTCGCACCAGGGGCTCGGCCCCGTGGTCGATGATGAGCTGATGCAGCGCCTCGAGCACCGTATCCAGGCGCGCTTCATCCGTGCCCCGGGCTACGAGGGTGGTGCCGTAGCGGCCCTCATCATTGAAGGGGTAGGACCCAAGATCGATGTCGTCGAAGCGGCTCTGTAGGGCCGTAAGCGCATCGGCAATGGTGCTTTCCCCGAGGTAGGCACCGACGCTGCGGCTGCGCACCGGGCGGGCGCCCCTTAGGGTGGGGGCGAGCTTACTGATCATGGACTGCATCACCGCGGGAATGCCGGCCATGACATGCACGTTGTCGATGGCGAAGCCCGGGGCGCCCACGTCCGTGGGCAGAAGCCGCGCCCCCTCGGGCACGCGCGCCATGCGCAGGCTGGCGGTGAGCACCGGTTCGCTCATGCCTCGAACCTTGGCGTAGCCGCGGATGGTTTCGGCGATTTCCTCATTCATCACCAGGGGCACGGCAAAGGCTTCGGCAACGCATTCCGCCGTGATGTCGTCGTGGGTAGGCCCAATGCCCCCGGTGGTGAAGACGTAGTCAAAGCGGGCCCGTACGCTATTTAAGGTCTCGATGATGACTTGTGGATTGTCGGGGATGACCCGGGCTTCGCGCACGGAAACGCCCACTTCGTTGAGGGTCGTGGCCAGGTGCGCAAGGTTCGCATCCTGCGTTCGACCGGACAGGAGTTCATTGCCGATCAAAAGGACGCAAGCGGTAACGGGTTGCATGCTCATGACACCTCCGTAAATACGAAGCGCCAGTATACGCCCCTAGGGGGCACAGAGCGCCTCGAAGACCTTAGCCAGGGCGATGTCCTTCTCCGTGAGGCCCCCGGCGTCATGGGTGGTGAGGCTCACCTCCAGGCGGTTGTAGCTGTTCGCCCAGTCCGGGTGATGGCCTAGCGCTTCCGCCTCAAAGGCCACGCGGACCATGGCGGCCATGGCGCTGGGGAAGTCCGGGAAGGTAAAGCGGCGGCTGATCACCGTGCCGTCGCCTTCGAGGGTCCAGGCGGGGAGCTCCGCCAGGGCTGTGCTGCGGGCTTCATCGCTGAGTAGGGGCATGGCTTAGGGCGCCTCCGCAGGGGCTGGGGGAGCAAGGCCCAGGCGGCCCCGATCCGCCGTGACCAGGGCGAAGTCCGCGACCGCCTGCTGGAATGCCAGCTGGGCATCGAGGGCACGCACTCGGGCATCGGCGGTATTTTCTTCCCGAGCGTTTAGGATAAAAAAGCTGCTGGCGCCTTCGCGAAACTTCACCCACTCCGCGGCCTCGAGGGTTTCCGCAGCGTCCGCCTCCTGATCGGCGAGGGCCGCGAAGTCCGCCGCGGCGGCCACCGTTTCCTGGAGACGAAGGATTGCTAGGCGAAGTCCATCCGTTTCCCGGGCCTGCCGAAAGGTCACGGCCTGCAGCGCCGCTTCCGCTTCTTCCTGGGCGCCCCGGGCCTTGCGTCGCTGCAGCGGCAGGGAGAATTCGAGGCCCGTGATCACGTCGTTGCCATTTAGGGTTCGCGGGCCTTGCCCCAGATCCTTCGCCAGCTTCAGGGAAAAATCGAGCTCCGGGCGCAGATCGTTCTGGGCGAGGTTTCGCTTCAGACGCAGGCGCTGAGCTTTCTGCGCCAGGGCCTGGAGCGTGGGCGTCGCCTCGATGATGGCAGTAAGGCGCGCAGGTGCGAGCTTCGCCTCCGTTTCTGCGATGGGCGGGAAAGCTGGGGGGAGGGCGGCCGCCTCCACGGGCTGCATCGCCCCCTTCTCATCCCGTAGAAAGAAGCTCAAATCCGTGGCTGCTAGGGTGAAATCCCGGGCGGCCCGGCGGGCCAGCTGGCGCCGCTTTAGGAGGTTTTGCTGGTTTTCCACCACGGCGATTTCTGCGATATCCCCCACCGCGGACTGGGCCCGGAAGGCCCGATCGCGCTCCTCGGCGATGGCGAGAAGCTTTTCGAAGATGGCGAGCTTTCGCCCCGCAGCTACCCAGCGCCAGTAAGCGATGAGGGCATCGTGCTGGACGTCGAGCTGGGTTTGAAACAGGGAGGCGTCGGCCTCGGCGATGGCCAGGGTGGCGTCCTGCCGGGCGAAGCGCCGGTCATCTAAGGTTCGATCCTGGAGCAGGGGAATGGTGAGCCCCAGGCTCAGTTCCCCGCCTCCCAGAGTTTGTCGCTCCGTTTCGTAGCGGGGGAAGCTGCCGTCGCTGATGCGATAGGCCGCCGTGAGATCGCCGCCCAGGGTGGCGAGGGGTTGGGTCAGCTTAAGATCGGCGTCGAAGCCATTGTAGTCCCCGAGCACCCATTGCCGCGTGCCCTGGGAGAGGGTGCGGTCGAAGCCCCCATCGGCGGCGAGGCGACGGGCCACTGCGACCTCCCGCTGGGATCGGGCTTCAAGGATCGTGGGGACGGCTCGAGCTGAAGCGGCGAGTACGGCCTCGGCGGTGAGGACCGTGGCGCCCTCGGCGGCCACGCTCGGTGCGGTTCCGGCCTTGGCCGCGACACTCATCCCAAGGGCAAGCCCCAGCATCATGAGGCGCCGCCGCAGCTTCCCGCCCTTAGGCACCGGGCGTCGCTCCCACACTGTTTTCCGGAGGGAAGCCGTTCAGCCGTCGCCAAAGCTCATAGCCCACGGACACCGTGTCGAGCAGGATCCAGCCCCGGGCTTGCGCCCCAAAGCGCAGGTAGGCGTTGGAGGGCCAGGGCGCATCGTCGGGATCGGGTACCAGGAGCACGCGGAAGCGGCCATTGGGAGAGACCACCGGATCCACCGTGCCCACCACGGCGCCGAAGGTGCCCACGGCCACCTCGGGCCAGCCCCCGAATTGCACTGCGGGCCAGCCCTCGAACATCACCCGAGCCTTACGCCCGGGGGTGACGAGGGAAGCATCGAGGCCTGAGATATAGAGCTCGATGGCGGGATTTGACACCTTGGGGACGAACTCGGCGATGACGTCCCCGGCGCGTACGAGCGTTCCCATGTCTCCGGCCCGGATGCCGAGGATGGTGCCATCCCGGGGGGCGACCACCTGCTGCGTGGTTTGCCGGGTGACCGCCACCCGCGCCTGATTTAAGGAGGCCTCCGCCTCGCTTTCCTTGGCGCTCAATTCGTTCACCAGGATTTGCGCCCGTTCGAAGGCGACCTGGGAGGTGAGCCCCTGCTCCAGCAAGCGCCGCTGCCGCTCCAAATTCAGGCGCGCCGTGCGCGTGGCTTCCTGGGCTGCCTCGAAGGCCGCCTGGACCGCGCGCTGCTCCGCCATGAGGCGCTCCACGAGCTGGGGATCGATGTCCACAATGTCGACGATGGGGTCGCCCTGGCTGACGTAGCTGCCGTCCCGGACGTGCCAGCGGGCTAGGCGCCCGGAGGCGAGGCTGGTGAGCGTTTGGCTGCGCTCCGCGGGGTTTAGGGTCGTGACCCGGCCATCGCCGGCGGCGTTTTGCACCCAGGGGGTGTAGGACAGGAAGGCGACCAGAAGCAGTAGGGCCCCTAGGATCAAAAGTCGAAGGGTTTTCAGGGGGCGAGGCAGCTGCTGAGCCGCAAGCGCCGTGAAAGCTGCGCGATGAGGCTCGGCAACGAACGCATCCAGGGGCGCGGCGCCGAAGGATCGCCTTTTCGATTCCAAGGTCATAGCAGGGCTCCAGCGGGGTGAGCGGCGTGCTCCGCGTCGAGCAGGGCCTCAAGGGTGTCGTACGGCTGTCCGTAGCCGTCCCCTAGGCGGAGATACTGA
>Ga0255777_10004546_pt1 | contig 11430 bp, 6 predicted proteins | sample 101ome_15_FD_179975 | JGI IMG/M metagenome (GOLD analysis project Ga0255777, IMG submission 179975) | Coastal salt marsh microbial communities from the Groves Creek Marsh, Skidaway Island, Georgia - 101402AT metaG (version 2) | ecosystem: Environmental > Aquatic > Marine > Intertidal zone > Salt...
CCGCTCTTCAAACTTGGACTGGGAGGACGTCTTGGTTCGGGACGCCAGTGGCAAAGTTGGATCTCAATCGATGATGAGGTGGGCGCCATTTGCCACCTGCTCACCAGCGATCTGCACGGCCCGGTGAACCTGACGGCGCCAAATCCAGTCACTAATCGCGAGTTCACCGCATCTCTAGGAAAAGCGGTTCGCCGTCCGACTGTTTTCAGTGTTCCAGGGTTTGCTCCAAAGTTGCTCGTTGGTTCTGAATTTGCAGAACAGCTTCTTCTCACAGGGCAGCGCGTCCTTCCAACAAAACTCGAGGAGTCCGGATACGTGTTTGCCCATTCAACGTTGGATGAGGCTTTCGCCGCCCTACTCTGACCAAGATGCGTTCTTCGTCAGATCAACCGGTCGTCATTGTTGGTGCTGGACTTGCCGGCCTGTCGTGCGCTGCAACCCTTCACCGTGCCGGTCTTCCGGTGGTGGTGATCGAAGCAAGTGATGGCGTTGGTGGACGTGTGCGTACTGACGAAGTTGACGGATTTCTGCTCGATCGCGGCTTCCAGGTTCTCCTCACCGCGTATCCAGAGATTCAACGCCAGTTCAATGTTGACGCTCTGGAACTTGAGGCCTTCGACCCTGGGGCGCTGATCCATACCGAACGTGGTGAATTTGAGTTAGGCGACCCGCTAAAGAAACCGTCCTCGCTTGCTCCAACCTTACGCACTGCGCTCGCGAGGTCAGTTGGCTCACCGAGTGACTTCGCTCGGCTGTTGGCCTTGAGGTATCGACTTGCACGCACCGACGTTCCCGATCTTCTCCGGGGGCCAGATGTTGCGACTATCGATGCACTCACCACCCTTGGGTTTTCAGGCGGATTCATCAATCGATTCTTCCGCCCCCTTGTTGGTGGAATTCAATTAGACCTTGGCCTCAATAGCAGTGCTCGAATGTTTGACACCATATTGAAAATGCTGTTCACCGGTAGCGCTGCTGTTCCGCGTTACGGAATGAATGTAATTTCCCAACAGCTCGCACAACAGATTCCTGAGAACTCGATTCATCTGCAGGTGCCGGTTCGCTCGGTTTCGCCACAATCCGTTCGTGTCGACTCCGGCGAGATCAGTGCATCCTCAGTTGTCATCGCAACCGACGGAAATACCGCTGCCGATCTCCTCGATCGACCTCAGACCTCGCCACGGTCAGCCGGCTGTGTGTGGTTTGACGCTCCCGAACCACCCACCAAACGACGGCTGATTGTTCTCGACGGCGAACGTTCTGGCCCCGTAGCAAATGTGGCCGTGATGTCAAATGTGTCGAGTCGTTACGCACCCCCGGGCCGACACCTCATCGCTGCCGCTGCTCCTGGGTACGCCGAAGCCGACCTCGAACAGCAAGCTCGGGCACAGTTGACATCGTGGTGGGGCAACGCTGTCGATGGGTGGACCACCCTTCGAGTCGACCACATTGAGTACGGTCAACCAGATCAGTCACCTGCCTTTTCGCCTAAGAAGGCAATTGAAGTAACAGATCGTCTCTTCGTCTGCGGTGATCACCGTGACACTGGTTCGATTCAGGGCGCTCTCTACTCCGGCCGTAGATGCGCCGAGGCAGTGCTCAACGCGCGCAAATAGAGATTCACCTCATTCAGATTTCAGTAATCGCTAGAATTTCCGGCATCAGGCCACTCTCATGAACACGCCATCATCTTTCTCACTTCCGGCTGGGTTTCGAGCGATCGTGACCAATATCGGCATCAAAGATTCAACCGACGATCTTGTCGTCGTAGCAGCCGAGCATCCGGTTGCAGCGGCGGGCGTGTTCACCCAAAGCCGCTTTGTCGGCCCCAGCGTGACGGTAAGTCGGGACCACATCGCCGACCAGCAGGCAATTGCCATGGTTGTTATCTCAAAGAACGCAAATGTGGCCAATGGCGAGCAAGGAATGTCAGACGCCCACGAGGTTGTTCAACACGTGACCAAACTCATCGGATGCGAGGAATCAGATGTTCTCATCGCCTCCACTGGAGTCATCGGTCGCCCGTATCCGATGGATCGGGTGAGGGCAGGATTTACTGCAATTGCTAACCAGAAGTGGACCGCTAATCTCAACGATGTTGCCAGAGGCATCATGACCACAGATACGGTCGAGAAAACTTCCGTCGCGTCAATCCATGGCACTGGTGCCGTCGTGGCGGGGGTTGCAAAAGGCGTTGGAATGATCGAACCAAATATGGCGACGATGATCGCGGTTGTTCTGACAGACGCTGACATTTCGCCCACAGACCTCAATTCCGTGTTTAGCCGTGTCGCCGATTCAACGTTCAACTGCGTATCAGTCGATGGCGATACCTCGACAAGCGACACCGCTGTCCTGATGGCTTCCGGCGCCGCAGGCGAGGTTCCCCTCGATGCGTTTGAGGCAGCTCTTCTGCAGGTGTGCACCGACCTTGCGCGTCAGATTGCAGCCGATGGAGAAGGAGCAGAAACCCTCATTGAGGTCATCGTTGATGAGGCGCGAGATGCTGACCAGGCACGTCGAGTTGCAAAATCAATTGTGAACTCGCCACTTGTCAAGACCGCTGTCCACGGCGCCGACCCAAACTGGGGACGCATCGCGATGGCAGTTGGCAAGGTCAATGACGACGACATCGATCAGAACAACGTGGTGATTCGGATTGGCAGTAAGGAACTATTTCCTCGTCAAGTATCTGAACGAGAACTCGAAGAACTGTCGTCATATCTTCGTGGAGACGAAGTGCTCATCCACGTTTCACTAGGAATTGATGACGGATTTGCCAAGGTGTGGGGCTGTGATCTCACAGACGGCTACGTCCGCATTAATGCGGACTACACCACCTGAGTGTCAAAAGTCGACGATCGAACGCAATGTGGGCGCCGGCCCTGAAGCCGACGCCAAAACATCACTTCGGTTGCATACGAATGCCACCATCAACTCGGATGGTCTCGGCATTCATATAGCTATTGGTGATGCATTCGACCACCATTGATGCGAGTTCGTCAGGGAAGCCGAGGCGCTGTGGGAACAAGACTCCGCGCTGAAGGTTGGCCTTGAATTGCTCACTGGCTTCACCCTCACCGTAAATTGGTGTGTCGATCAAGCCTGGCGCAACTGTGTTCACGCGAACACCAACAGCTGCGAGGTCACGAGCGATCGGGAGTGTCATACCCACGACACCACCCTTCGAGGCCGAATACGAGGCCTGACCAATCTGACCGTCGAAGGCTGCGACAGAAGCAAGGTTGACAATTGCACCGCGCTCACCAAATTCATCTGGCTCGTTACGGCTCATTGCGGTAGCGCCAAGGCGAATGCAGTCGAACGTTCCGATCAAGTTGATGTTGATCACACGGCTAAATGCCTCAAGGTTTGCGGCGGAGTCGTAACTACCGTCCTTGCCGACCGTGCGCTGCGCCCAGCCAATGCCAGCCGAGTTCACGAGTGCTTTCAACGGCCCCATGCTGGTTGCCATCTCAATGGCGTTGATGATGTCATCGGTATTGGTGACATCAACTTTGCAGAAGGCGCCACCGATCTCGTCGGCAACTGCGTTACCCGCTTCCTCCTGAAGGTCTGCGACAACCACTTTTGCGCCCTTAGCTGCCAACTGACGGGCTGCTGCTGCGCCAATTCCAGATGCGCCACCGGTTACTACTGCACTACTTCCGTTGAGTTCCATGCTCGAACGATAGGCCATGAGCACCCAGTTCCACCCAATTGAGGTTCGAGCGTCAGGAGGTGATGAGACCGTTCACGTCGACCAATACGTCTGCGGCCCCATACAGGTAAACACAAACACGCCCATTTCGATCAACGGGCGAGACGACTCCCCCAGCAACTGTGCTCGATTTAGTGAAGTTGAGATTCGAGACGTACGGACGTGCTCCACAGGGGTACACCGTCGCATACCCTCCTGAATTCTTGACTGTGGCGCCAACAATTGTCAGATTGAACGAGGCGGCTACGACACGTTTCCCGTTAATTGATACCTCGGGTGCAACCTGCACTTCAAGCGGGCCACCCGTCCCATCGATTTTCCCGACCTTGGAACCTCCTCGTGTGTCGACAACGCGGCTCGGTGTACGTGCAACAAAACCCGCTCCATCCAGCACAACTCCAACAACGTCAACGACGAGTTGTGCTTCATCATCAACTGCGAAGCAAATAAATCCGTCATCAGAAACAGGGACGATCGCAGCATTTGCAACCGTTTGCCCCGACACGAAATTGAGCGAACTCGTATAAGGAACATCCCCGCACCCATACGCCGTCACATAACCTCCACCTGGCGTTGACGTACTTGTCACGGTGATATTGACAGCTACTGCTGAAACACCGCTCTCGGGAACCTCACCGAAACCGGTCACTTTGACTTCGACTGAGTCATTAGAAATTGGACCAGATTTTCCGATACCGGTGCCGTTCCGGCTGTCGATCAATCGTTGAGGCACAAGTGCTTCGTAGGCCGAGCCCGTAGGGATATAGCCGAATACGTCAATGAGAAGGTGAGCCGAACCAAAGACATATAGACAGATCGATCCAACATCAGAAAGTCGGACAAGAGCCGAGTTCGCGATTGTCATTCCGTCTCGAAAGTTAAGGGTGCTTGTGTAGGGCAAATCCCCGCACGGATAGGCCGTTACATAACCGCCACCCCGACCGATGCGCCCGTCAACGGCTGTCACGTTGACCCAAACGGCGTCCATTCCGGTGCCAGGAAGAGAACCCTCTCCGGCTAGCGAAATCTCGATGCTCTCATTTTCTATACGCCGTGCTTGTGACGTACCGAGCCCACTACGAGTATCAAGCAATCTGTTAGGAGAAATCGGGACAAAATGCTCTAGATCGCCCGCGTTTACCCACGATGGATCCGCTATCGACAGAATTTCATCTCGAAGCCAGAGAGCGAACTGTGCCTGCCCGGTGGTGGTCAGATGAACGCCATCGGAATACCAACGATCTTGTTCGGGGGCATCACTCGCTGCATCCCAGTCAAGAACAACGAGCTGTGGCCATCGGCCCCGAGCATCACGAACTGCGTCATTCGCAAGGGCGTACCGAGGCTGTTCGCCACTCAAGCGACGTTCAGACATTGTGAGCCAAGCAATCTGAGAAACGCCACGGGCAATCAACTCGGTCATCATCTCATCGATACGAGCGCTCATCGCTGAGGCCTCGTCGTTGTAGCCAAGTTCCACAACGACAAGGTCAGTTCCAACAGGAACAAGACGCGCCGCCCCAATGCCATCAGGCTCAATTGAGCCGCCCACCGTCCGACGAGAGGATTTCGCGTCGTAGAGATCTGATGCAAACACTCCGTTCAACATCAGTGGCAACTCTTGGCCATAGCTCTCTCCGACGATGCTCTCACCAACCGAGTCACCGATAAACGCAAAACTCGCTGAAGACTCAACGCCTCGTCGCAGTGGTGTGAGAGTAAAGCCCGGGCTTGGAAGACCAAACGAGTTACGGAAGGACCAGTTGCTGACAAACTCGTCTGCCCCTCCGGCTTGTGCCCCACCAAGACGAACCCGGTTGGCATAGATACCCTCATACGTTGACTCTGGGTCGACAACCGTGGTGACACGACTGAGGTCTGCGTTGGGGTAACGACTTAGCACCTCGTCGCGCGAGATGATTCGGGTCCAGCGATGGTTTGGGTTAAGTGCCACCGCATCGCCAGTGTCTGGAACACTCGGAAAGTAGCCGCCTGCGGTCTGCGGACCATTTGAAGCCGAAAATTCGGTAGAGACAATTTCGTCGGCTGGCATATTGCGGGCATTAACCGCTTGCCAACGCCGCACCTTTCCCGCCGTCTCTGAAATTGCGGTATCGGTTTGGGGTCGTTCGAGGGCTGTCACCGACGCAGTAGCGGTCGCTCGAGTTGCGGCCCCTCCGTACACCTGGCATGAGGAGGTATCGCAGGTTCCGGCATAGTCATAACGACCTTGCTGCACCCCGTACGAACGAGCGGCAACAGCTTGCGCTCGCAAGGCGTGCATTCCTGCCCCGTCACCTCGGTCTCCCCACGAGGCTGAAACTTCACGAGGAACCACTCCTCGCAAATAATTTTCGACGAGAACATCGTTGACGACGCGGTTACCGCTTGATGTGTCTCGAAATTCCAACGCCCCACGGTAGTGCGTAACAGCACCCGAACCGGAGCATAGGCCGAGCACGTCGCCCGGGCCGGCAGACGATTCGTTCGCTGAGGTACTGACCGCAACAGGACCCGCCGCAGATGAGGCAACCTGCGTCCACCCGGTAGTGGAGGTTGAACCAGCGATGAGGCTACGAGCCCTCACGGCATCATCAAGATTCCAAACCCCGTCCACTGCCAGACCCTGTGACGTCTGGAACGCTCTGACAGCAGATTCGGTGAGTGGACCAAAATCGCCGTCAATTCCGCGCGGATCCCACCCGAATGCCGTGAGGAACGTCTGAATTTGACGCACTGATGTCGCCTCACTCGACCCTTGTGAGATCGGACCGTCAGGCACCACAAGTGTCGATGTCCCTGGGCAGGCAACTCCATCGCCTACAAACACGTCGAAGCGATTGCTTGCAACCTCTACAACCTTGATCGCAGGCGCCCCGGAGCCTGTTTGACCGCCAGTGCTCCATGATGCGGATGATGACGAAGAAATCACCCCCATCCATGAGGCCCCATCGAAATCGGTAAGCCTCACTCGAATCCGCTGGTTGGCGTCAATATCCCCGAGATACGTGCCGCCGTAGTAGTGGTCGAGGATCCACTCCCAATTTTTCCCTTGTTCAACCGCCCATCCGTAGGCACCCCATTGGCTAAGTCCTCGGCCATGACCATTTCCAGTGCCTTCAACTACGAACGCAACTATTTCATCGACCGGTTCAATTGCTGACACCATGCCACCGTTAGTGCTGAACATCGAGACTGATGAAACGCACAGCGCCCCTAACGCAGCCATCCATCGATGCACGGGTCGCTTCATTGCTAGAACGCTAGTCAGCCGTCGAACGAGATTTAGGTCACGAATTCGCGGACCGCTGAGCCGCAGCGACGGCGAGTTCATCGACAAGATCGTTCATCGGGTGACCGCTATGACCCTTAACCCACTCAAAACTGACCTTATTTTTCGTCACCAGTTCAATGAGCGGCTCCCAGAGGTCAACATTCGCGACTGGTTCACGTTTTGAGTTCTTCCAGCCGTTCTTTTTCCACTTCTTCCACCAACCATCACGAAAGCAGTTCACGACGTAAGTTGAATCAGAAACGACATGAATGAAGCTGTGATCCCCACAGAGACTTCGAATCGCCTCGAGTACCGCCGCAAGTTCCATTCGCTGGTTGGTCGTATTCACCTCTCCGCCAGCTCCTGAGGGCGAGCCGTTCGGAGCAACCGCCCAAGCCCAGCCACCTGGGCCTGGATTTCCGCTGCAGGCTCCATCGGTATACACCGTCACCGGCTGACTCGGCGTGTCGGCATCAATTGAGAACAATGAGGGCTGATCGGACACCTTCACATCCTGACAGACAGCAGTATGCGACTGCGGATTATCAACCGCTCACCAACGTGGTACCGATACATTGCGCGTATGTACAAACGAGGTCGTCTCGTCTTGCTTGCGATAGCAATCATCATCACGGCTACCCACCTAACGACCGTCGCAAATGAGGTATCTGCAGCTTCGTCTACGAAATACATCGTTGACGAAACCGCTCGGCCGCTTGGCGCAATCAGCGTGATCGGCGATTCTGTGTTGCTCGGTGCATTGACCTACGGACCAAACCTTGTCGAGCGGCTTGCTGAGCAAGGCTGGGGCCCAATAAGGGCTAGGGCAGGAATGGGGTACTCGACCGGCCACCTCGCAGTTCCGGAGTGGGGGAAGGTCAGTGGATGGCTGGAGAAGTGGCGTGAAGAGGGTTGGGACTCCCCAAATGTCATTGTCAATATTGGTGTGAATGACTCAGGCCTGTGTGGCGCGAGCTATGAATGCTCCGTCAACTCGATCAACTTCTTGCTTGATGAGATCGGCGAGGATCACCGGGTCTTCTGGCCAAATATCACCCGATCAGCGGCTGGAGCACGCGACTATCAGGCAGTCTGGAACACCGCTCTCAACGATGTAGCGGCGGTGCGTTCCGAGCTCATCGTGTGGGACTGGGCAACGCTCTACGCAGGTGGAGGCTTCCCATCCGGGGACCGCATTCATCTCTCACCAGACGGTTACCGCGAACGAAACCGGCATATTGCAGAAGCTGCGACGGCGACGATGGTGTCGACCACCTTGTCTGGCAATCACGTTGCATTGCCGAATGAATCCAGCGACCCATCCGCCTTCTCGCCGGTCACCCCGATTCGTGTTCTTGATACGCGCCGTACTGGAACGACTTCTGGCAACAAAGGGGTTGTGAGAGTTGATCTCGACGGTGTTATGCCCGTCGATACAACGGCGGTCGCAGTCAACCTCACGACGACAGGAACAGCACAGTCTGGTTTTTTCACCGCGTTCGACTGCGCAACGAGTCGTCCTAATGTCTCACATCTCAATCACGAGGCCCGACGCAATCGAGGAGGGTTTGCAATTATCTCGATGCCTATGTCTCGGGAGCTTTGCGTCTATTCGCGCGCCGACAGTCACGTCATTGTCGACCTGCAGGGATCGTTCTCGGCAAACGCACCACTCACGTTTGCGACGATGACCCCAAATCGAATTCTCGACACCAGGAGAACTGGCCGAGCCGAGATCTTCAGCCCAATTCGCGTTTCAGTATCAACCAACGCACGTGCGGCGAGTGTGACACTCACCGTTGTTGGAGCAGACGAACCAGGGTTTCTATCGGCCTATCCGTGCACGAGCACGATCCCCAATGTGTCGAATGTGAACTACCTCACCGGCGAACCTGTCGCCGGATCGGCCTTTGTTCCCCTCACAGACGGCGAGTTCTGCATCGTGACATCATCCTCAGCACATGTCATCGTTGATCTCAACGGCACATTTTTTGAAGATGCGCCGCTTCGGTTCGCCAGCTCGAACCCTCGGCGTCTGCTCGATACTCGCTCAGGTATCGGTGGATGGACTCCGATTCACGCCAGGAACGCCCGCATCGAACTGCCGGCAACACCAACAAATGCCAAGGCAGTGACTGGCACGGTCACCATCGTCGAACCACTTTCGCAGGCATTTCTTGTTGCTGAGCCATGCGATGCAACGACAGACACTTCTGTTGTGAATTCGATAGCCGGCGGAGTGCTTGCGAACACAGTGACAATCCCTGTCAGCGATGGTGCTGTATGCATCACGGCGAGTCAGCCAACTCATTCCTTGTTTGACGTGAGCGGCTGGTGGGTGCCCTCGCAAGATTCGTAGTGAGGAGCCAGCACCAGTCATCGATTCCTGCGAGAATGTGTCCATGATGTTCGACGGGCACGTCCACCAACTTCCCGATACAGATCCGACAGAAACCGAAGAATGGCTCGACAGCCTCGAAGCCGTTGTCGACGCAAAAGGCAAAACTCGTGCCAGGTTCATCTTGTCGAAATTGCTTGCTCACGCAAATTCTCGGCAGGTGAGTTTCCCTGCGACGGTCAGCACCCCATATGTGAACACAATTCCACGCGAGCAGCAGCCGTGGTTTCCTGGCGATGAGCACATCGAGCGGCGCATTCGGGCATTTATCCGCTGGAATGCCGCGGTGATGGTGGTGAAGGCCAACAACGCTGCCGACGGCATCGGTGGCCATCTGTCGACATTTGCTTCATCGGCCTCACTCTACGAAATCGGGTTCAACCACTTCTTCCGAGGCAAAGACGCTGAGGGGCTGGGCGATCACGTCTATTTTCAGGGCCACGCTGCGCCAGGGGTGTACGCCCGGGCGTTTTTGGAAGGGCGGCTTGAAGCCGAAGATCTCGACCATTTCCGCCGAGAAATTGGACGGGGCGGGCGCGGTCTCTCAAGCTACCCACACCCAAGACTGATGCCTGATTTCTGGGAGTTTCCCACCGTGTCGATGGGCCTTGGCCCCATTACTGCGCTCTACCACGCTCGTTTCAATCGCTACCTTCTGAACCGCCAGATGGACGACACCTCCAACAGCCGGGTGTGGGCCTTCCTCGGCGACGGCGAGACCGACGAGCCCGAGACCCTCGGCGCAATTTCTCTCGCAGCGCGTGAGCAACTCGACAATCTCATCTTTGTCGTCAACTGCAACCTGCAGCGACTTGATGGCCCGGTGCGCGGCAACGGAAAGATCATCCAAGAACTCGAAGCGGTCTTCCGTGGGGCGGGCTGGAACGTCATCAAGGTCATTTGGGGCTCGAAATGGGATGAGTTGCTCGCCCAAGACAAAGACGGCGTGCTGCTGAACCAAATGAACATGACGGTGGACGGCGAGTTCCAGCGTTATGCCGTGGAGGAGGGCAACTACATTCGGGAAAACTTCTTCGGCCCAGATCCTCGCCTTCGTCAGATGGTCTCGCACCTCTCTGACGATGAGCTACGAAGCCTTCCCCGCGGTGGCCATGACTACCAGAAGTTGTATGCGGCATACCGGGCAGCAACAGAGAATCTCGGCAGTGGGCGCCCGACAGTTATTTTGTGCAAGACGGTGAAAGGTTGGACTCTCGGTCCCGGATTTGAGGGCCGCAATGCAACTCACCAAATCAAGAAGATGACGAAAGATCAGTTGCTTGACCTGCGTGACCGCTTACACCTTCACGACGAGATTCCTTCCGCATCACTTGAAGGCGACGACCCTCCATACTTCCGACCGAGCGAAGACTCCATCGAATACCAGTACATGATGGACCGCCGCCGGGCGCTCGGCGGCGTCATGCCAACCCGGCGAGTGACGACTCGGAAACCGCTGTCGCTTCCCTCTGACGACGCCTTCAAGGAGCTCCGAATGGGCTCTGGGGAGCTCCCCGTCAGCACGACGATGGGCTTTACGAGACTTCTGCGCAGCCTGTGCCGAGACGAACATATCGGCCGGCGTGTTGTACCCATCATCCCTGATGAGGCACGAACCTTCGGCATGGACGCCTTGTTCCGCGAACTTGAGATTTATGCATCCCAAGGCCAAAAGTATGAGCCAGTTGATCACGACCTTCTGCTGTCATACTCCGAAGACTCAGATGGCCAGATTCTTGAAGAAGGAATCACCGAAGCGGGGTCTCTCGCGAGTTTCATTGCCGCCGGTTCGAGTTATGCCACGCGCGGTGTGCCAATGATTCCGTTTTACACCTTCTATTCAATGTTTGGTTTCCAACGGGTTGGTGACCTCATCTGGCAGGCCGCGGACGCTCGCGTCCGTGGCTTCCTCATGGGCGCCACTGCCGGACGCACCACGCTTTTGGGCGAAGGACTGCAGCACCAGGATGGGCACAGCCTTGTGCTTGCCTCGACCGTGCCTGCCGTTCAGGCGTATGACCCCGCATTTGCGTATGA
>Ga0255777_10004549_pt1 | contig 11419 bp, 12 predicted proteins | sample 101ome_15_FD_179975 | JGI IMG/M metagenome (GOLD analysis project Ga0255777, IMG submission 179975) | Coastal salt marsh microbial communities from the Groves Creek Marsh, Skidaway Island, Georgia - 101402AT metaG (version 2) | ecosystem: Environmental > Aquatic > Marine > Intertidal zone >...
TAATCAGTCCGTCGTTAAATCGTTACCACCAGCGCGAGCGCAACCGCCATCAGCGCTAATCCAGTCAGCCGATTGATCCAGCGTCCTGTGACGTCATCACAGGCCCATGCGCGGGCGTGATGAGCCAGCCAAACCACGGTCATCGGTCCCATCAAAACGCTGATAAACATGACCGTGACCACCTGCATTCCGGTTGTGACATCAAGGCCATTGAGGTCAATAAATAGCGGTAAAAACGACAGGTAAAATACCATGACCTTTGGATTTGTGATGCTGATCATGAACCCCGTGGCGGCGGAGACGATAACGTTTTTTGACGACAGGGGGCTTGTTCCCACCACCAGCGGCGGGCTGATATATTGCCGATACCCCAGCCATGCCAAATAAGCCGCCCCCAAAATGCGGATTACCATCAAGAGCGAGCCAAGATGATCGGCAAAATTGGCAATCGAAACCATCACCGCCAAGAGGTAAATCATATCGCCCAGCACCATCCCGATGGACATGGCCGTGCCAGCCGTCATCCCGCGGTTAATGGTGACGGCCAAGACCGCCACAATCCCAGGGCCAGGGGTGATGGCAAAGATAAAACTTGCGAGGGCAAGCGTGACAAAATTGAGTTCAATCATGAGATGGTAAGAAGAACAACACTAAGAAAAAAAGAGATTACCCGCGGTTGGTCAATGGACCTGATGTGATGTATTGGCTAAAGCGCTCGCACCAAATCAGCACCCCTTGATATTGGTTTATATCAACCGATGGGGCGATTTCATAAGAGAAATTTTTGAAGCCTTTGACGCGCGCGATTTCAACGCTATCGTTCTTGATCCGCCGAAACTCACGTTCGGTTTCAACATAGCGTGGGGTCAAATAAATACGGTAATCAGGGCCGGGGGAAACCTCGCCTTCGAGCGTCACGCGGGATTTCGATAAAAACAATGTGCCTTCGCCCCAATGCAAACCATCGCTGTCTTTACGGTCGCGGACGAAAACAGCTTGGCGTTCGGCGGCCTCGGCTTCAGCCAAGACAAGGGTTTGATCAACCGGCGCATCAGCGATCAGGATGGGCAGATAATACACCCCTAAGCCAAAGCCAATCACAAGACCAGCAATGAATTTTAGCGATAAGGCCAAAATGATGTGGCGGCGAGCAAACTCAAGCAAACGGCGCATTTTGTTCTCCTTTGCTGAGAAGGCTAACATAGAAAGGTTAATATTTCGTTAACGCGCTAAGATAAAAATGCCCTGATCAACCAGAGCGCAATCATGCCCGTTGAGATGGTCACCAAGACATTGCGCGTCAAGGCCGCCGCGACCATGGCGATGATGAAGGCTGGAATTTTGGGATTGTCCAAGAGCGCGACTTCACCAGCCACCAGCAAGACATCAGGGATGATGATGGCGGCCAAAACCGACGGCGCGACATAGGCCAGAAACTGCCGGAAAAACTTAGGCAATTCCCGATCGCGAAACAAGCCGATCATGGAAAACCGCGCCGCGAAGGTCATCAACCCAGATGCAATCATCACCAGCCAGATCATCACGCGCCTCCCTTAGTTTCGCGTTTAGGCATGATCTGTTCCGCCAAGTAACCCGCCACCATGCCGATGATGCCAGCGATGATGATCCAAATATTCCATGGCCAATCTTGGCCAAGGATGGTTACGGTTCCTGCAACAATCAAGGCGATGAGCGCGGGGGTTGACCGAATGAGGGGTAGGGTGATGGCCATAAAGGTGAGCGGAATAGCAAAGCCAAGATTTAACGATGGCGGTATCAATTCCCCCAGCCCTACGCCAATGGCGGTTGTGATTTGCCACATGATCCAGAGCAGGCCGCCCGTTCCCAGCATATGATAATGCATGAACGACGAGGGGGGCTGTGTTTGCATGCGGTGAAGCGAGACAAAAAAGGCTTCATCGGTGAGCAAATAGGACAACAGGATGCGCCATCGCATGGGCAGATCATTGAAATACTGCGTTAAACTGGCGGAATAGAGCGCGTGGCGAAGATTCAAAATCCCCACGGTAGACGCGATCACCAAGCCGCTTGCCCCAGCGCTGGCCATTTGCGCGAACACCACTTGGCTGGCCCCGCCGAAGATAATCACCGACATCGCCATGACCACAATCGGATCAAGGCCCGCTTCTGTGCCGAGCACGCCAAACACCATCCCAAAAGGCATGACGCCAAGCATCAGCGGCATCTCCGCTTTGACGCCATCCCAAAATTCTTGGCTTGCGGTTTTGGAGGGGCTTGGGTCAGTCATCGAGATTGGTCATTTCGATCAGGTTGGGGAAAGACGGATTGTTTTTGGTTTCACTGGGGTTTGTCCCCATTAACCTCATTTTAGCGGTTGCGATCATGGCGCCAAAAGACCGGCGTTTGGTCATGGAATCAAGAAAGCGATTGAAACGCCGCTTAATCTCATGGCTAAGCCGGTCGACTGGCCATGTTGGTTTTTCGCTTGGATAACCAATGGTGCTGTTGAGATCATCTTCTTGAACAAGGGCAGGCTGCACGATTAAGAACGGCATGCCGTGTTCCCACCAGCGGTTCATCAGCGTGTCGACTTCATAAATAGCGGGAATAGAAAGATTGAGCAAACGTTGTGCCGCCTTTTTGGTGATGACATAGCCCGTCGCTCCAGAATTGTTGAATTGCGTATGGGTGAGGCGATGGGCTTCTGACAATTGAGCGATATCAACCAAGGGGCGCGATAACCGGCGCTCAAGGCTGATGATATCAAACCGGCCTTTGAGGCGTTTGATCCGATCCAAAATCATTGGCGTATCCGGCGATAGCATCGCGTCATCTTCCAGCACCAGCGCCATATCGGCTTTGCTGTCGAGCAACATTTGCCAAGCCTTGCGGTGGCTCAACAAGCATCCTAACGCGCCTTCAGACATCGGCGCGGCAAGGTAATCTTGACGTTTTGCCGAGATCAGCCGCGCTTGTTCTGCGGGTGGGATGGTCTTGCCCAGCACGGCGTCAATAAAGGTGAATTTAAGACCGACATCATCAAGACGTTTGGTCATATTCTGGCGGCGGTCTTGCGAAGACTCCAGCGCGATGACATAGATCGGTATCATAAATAAATCACTGGTTGCATAGGTTGTTTCATGGCGCCTGCCGTGGTAAATCGGTGTATCATTTTATAGGAATAAGCGCTAGCCCATGTCGACTATATCTCTTGCTGATCTCTCCCGCCTTTCGATTGCCGATATTGATGTCAGCGGCAAAGTGATTTTCTTTCGCACGGATTTGAATGTGCCGATGGCCGAAGGGCAAATCACCGACACCACCCGCATTGATCGCACCGCCCCGGGCATTGCTGATCTTGCCGCGCGGGGGGCAAAAGTCGTGGTGGCGGCACATTATGGGCGGCCAAAAGGCGAGCGCGTTGATAGCATGTCGCTTGAGCCGATTGCCCCGGCCTTGGCCAAAGCCATTGACCAAAACGTGGCTTTTGTAAGTGATTGCATTGGCGCGGAGGTCGAAGCGGCGGTCGCCAGCATGGCGAATGGTGATGTTCTGTTGCTGGAAAACTTGCGCTTTCACCAAGGCGAAGAAAAAGGCGATGCTGATTTCGCCGCGGCTCTCGCCAAAGGCATTGATCTTTATGTCAATGATGCTTTCTCCGCAAGCCACCGCGCCCATGCGTCAATTTCGGTGATCGCTGGCTTGGTGCCGTCCTATGCGGGGCCGTTGATGGCGGCGGAACTGACCGCCTTGGCGGCGGCGCTGGAAGTGCCGAAGAAACCCGTTGTGGCGGTGGTGGGCGGCGCAAAAGTCTCAACCAAATTGGCGGTGCTGAATAACCTTGTCGCGAAAGTCGATGCTTTGATCATCGGCGGCGGCATGGCCAACACTTTCCTCTTTGCTCAAGGGGTCGATATTGGCGCGTCTTTAGCAGAAACGGATATGGCAGACCAAGCGCGGGCGATCTTGACCAACGCTGACGCGGCAGGGTGCCGGATTATTCTTCCTGTCGATGTGATCGTCGCTAAAGAATTCAAAGCCGGCGCCGACGCACGACATCTCACGCTGGGCAAAGACCATCTGGATGCTGATGACATGATCCTCGATGCAGGGCCAGAAACCGTGGCGCTTGCGGTGGATGCGCTCAATACGGCGAAAACGCTGGTCTGGAATGGCCCTATGGGCGCGTTTGAGATTAAGCCTTTTGACGCCGCAACGGTCGATTTGGCGCGGCAAGCGGCGATTCTGACGCGGATGAACGGCTTGATTTCAGTGGCGGGTGGCGGCGATACTGTCGCGGCTTTGGCGGCAGCAGGCGTTGACGATAAATTCCATTATGTCTCCACCGCTGGCGGCGCTTTTCTCGAATGGATGGAAGGCAAAACCCTGCCCGGGGTGGCCGCGTTGTTGGGGCAAGCCTAATGGCTTTATCGCTAGAGGCTGTTGTTTTTGATCTTGATGGCACGCTGGTGCATTCGTCGCCGGATATTGCCCATCATATGAATGTCGCCTTTTCATCATGCCTCAATATCGAAGGGCCGTTTTCCGAAGATAACGTGGAAATGTTGATCGGCGGCGGGCTGAAAGATGTGATCTCGCGCGGCTTCGAAAAGATTGGCCATCCCGCCGATGATGCGCTTTTTAACGAAGTGTTGACAACCTATCGGCAAATCTATCTGGACGCGCCGGTGATCAAAACCACCCTCTATGAAGGCGTGCTGAAGACGCTCAGTGATTTGCAGAATCGCGGCATTGCCATTGGGCTTTGCACCAATAAAACCGAAGCCACCGCAAGAAAAGTGTTGGATCATTTCGATCTGACGTCTTTTTTTGGCGCGATTGTCGGTGGCGACACGATGCCAACCCGAAAGCCTGAGCCGGAATCACTCTTGCATGCGATCGATCGCCTCAAGGCGAAGCCCCATCAAGCGGTCATGGTCGGCGACAGCAAAGCGGATTTCGGCGCGGCGCGAAACGCGAAAACCCCGATCATCTTGGTGGATTGGGGGTATTCAGCGGTGGATATCACAAGCCTTGGCGCCGATGCGCTGATCAGCCATTACGATCATTTCAATCCGGCTTTGGCAAAATGCGGATTTGCCGTCTGAAAAGACTTTTTTTGGCCATGATCGTCCTATATCCATAGAATAACCTTGGATGAGGAGAGACGCGATGTTTTCCATGTTCACCAAAAAACTGGATTTGCCCACTGAAACCGATGCGCTGGTTGGGCGTGATGACCCCATCCTGTCGCCGCGCCCCCATGCGGTCACTGGCCGAACCATCGTCCCGCCCTTTCCCGAAGGATTGCAAAAACTGCGACTTGGCATGGGATGTTTCTGGGGGGCTGAACGGCTCTTTTGGCAGACCAAAGGGGTATGGACAACTTCTGTCGGCTACGCTGGCGGCTATACCAAAAATGCCAGTTACCGCGAAGTATGTTCAGGCGAGACAGGGCATACGGAAGTCGTTGAAGTGGTGTTTGATCCCACGGTGATCGATCTTGACGCGATTTTGAAGATTTTTTGGGAAAGCCATGACCCCACCCAAGGGATGCGGCAAGGCAATGATATCGGCACCCAATACCGATCCGCCATTTATGTCGACGATGACGCCACGCTAGAGGCGGTGTTGGCCAGCCGTGATCGTTATCAGGCGGCGCTCACCGCAAGGGGATTGCCCCAGATCACCACCGAAATCGCCAAATCAGACACTTATTTCTTGGCGGAAGATGATCACCAGCAATACCTCTATAAAGTGCCTCATGGCTATTGCGGTTTGCGCGGCACAGGCGTTGATTGCCCCAGCGCGTAATGGGGGGATTTTAGGGCGGCTAATTCTTTGCCCATTTTTGGCAATCAAGGCTTGACGCCCTAGGGAATATAACGCTATACACTTCCAATCGCTTGGCGGAAACGCTGAGCCACGTTATTTTGAATTAACCACGAACCCTTAGAGTAAGCCATGAAAGTCGCTAGTTCACTGAAAACACTCAAGTCTCGTGACCGCAACTGTCAGATCGTTCGTCGTCGCGGCCGTGTCTATGTGATCAACAAGAAAAACCCACGCATGAAAGCGCGTCAGGGCTAATCTGATCGTATTCTTGATGAAGCCCAGCCTTGCTGGGCTTTTTTTATGCGGTAATTTCAGCACCCTGATGGGGGTCTTGCTTGATCCCTTGATTGATTCTTCCCCTGTCCTTTTTATAATGAGGGACTAAATTAAAACCAACCCATCCGCAGATCGAAGCCTTTGAGGTGTCCCCATGCAAATGCCAGAGCCAGATCAAGAGATCATCAATCAGCAGGCGCGGATCGCCGCTGATTTGACCAAATTATTGGGGAAAGACGGCGTCGTGGCGGATCAAAACGCCATGAGTGTTTTTGAAAGCGATGGGCTTAACGGCTACCGCCAAACGCCGATGGTTGTGGCGCTCCCCGCCAATGCTCACGATGTGTCTGCTGTATTGAGTTATTGCCATAAAGAAGGCATCAAAGTCGTGCCGCGTGGGGCAGGGACGTCTTTGTCTGGTGGGGCTTTGCCTTTGGCTGATGCGGTCTTGCTGGGCTTGAGCCGGATGAATCAAATCCTAGACATCGATTATGAGAATCGCGCCGTGGTGGCTCAGCCGGGGGTGACAAATTTGGCGATCACCCACGCGGTGGAAGGCCAAGGCTATTATTACGCGCCCGACCCTTCGAGCCAGATCGCTTGTTCGATTGGTGGCAATGTTGCTGAAAACTCTGGAGGCGTTCATTGCCTGAAATATGGGCTGACCACGAACAATCTTCTGGGCATTGAAATGGTCACCATGGAGGGCGAAATCATTCGCCTTGGCGGCAAGCATCTGGATGCTGAAGGCTATGATTTGCTGGGCGTGATGACGGGGTCTGAAGGCTTGCTTGGCATTGTCACGGAAGTCACGGTTCGTATTTTGCAAAAACCCGCGACGCGCAAGGCCCTGCTCATTGGGTTTTCGTCCTCGCTTTCCGCAGGGGAGGCGGTGGGCGCCATTATCGCCGATGGAATTATTCCCGCTGGCATGGAAATGATGGACAACCCCGCCATCAACGCCGCGGAAGATTTTGTCGCCGCGGGTTATCCCCGTGATGCGGATGCGCTGCTCATTGTTGAATTGGATGGGCCAGAAGCCGAGGTTACCGCGCTTACCGATCGTGTGGCCAAAATTGTCGAAGGCAAAGCCGCCACCTCGATCAGGGTGAGTGAAACCGAAGAAGAGCGTGAATTGTTTTGGGCGGGGCGAAAGGCTGCTTTTCCCGCCATTGGCCGAATTTCACCAGATTATTTGTGCATGGATGGCACCATCCCCCGCCGCCAATTGCCCGAAATGTTGAGCCGTATGTCGCGGATGAGCCAGCAATATGGCTTGAGGGTGGCGAATGTGTTTCACGCTGGTGATGGCAATTTGCACCCGCTGATCATGTTCGATTCAAACGCCCCCGGCGAGTTGGAGCGGGCAGAAGAATTTGGCGCGGATATTTTGAGGTCATGCGTTGAACTTGGCGGCGTTTTGACGGGCGAACATGGCGTTGGCGTTGAAAAGCGCGATTTGATGCATGAAATGTTTTCCGAAGATGACCTCAAACAGCAACAACGCTTGAAATGCGCTTTTGATCCCGGGCATTTGCTGAATCCGGGCAAGGTTTTCCCCGTGCTTCATCGTTGCGCGGAATTGGGCCGATTGCACGTCCATCACGGCAAACTGCCGCATCCTGATTTGCCGCGTTTTTAGAAAGCCCTGTTGATGCCCATGATTGAAATTCGCGATCATCGAGACCTGCTCGAGGCCATGCAAAATGCTGTGGCTTCCAAGACGAGCTTTGATTTGCGCGGCAGTGGCCGTCATGTTCATTTCGGGCGCCCCATGGAAACGGATCAGATATTGTCTCTCAAGCCGATGTCAGGCGTGGTGACCTATGAGCCTGATGAATTGGTGCTGATCACCCAAGCCGCCACACCATTGGCGACAATCCTGAAAACCCTTGATGACGCGGGGCAGATGCTGGCTTTTGATCCGCCTTTGGGCGCGCTTGATCCCGCCGATGCTCAAGGCACGATTGGCGGCGTCATGGCCACCAATCTGGCGGGGCCAAGGCGGATGGTTGCAGGCGCGGCACGGGATTATTTGCTGGGCTTCCAAGCCATTTCAGGCCGGGGGGAAGCCTTCCAATCGGGCAGCCGCGTGATGAAAAACGTCACCGGCTATGATCTGTCAAAATTGATGGTGGGGTCTTTTGGCACGCTGGCGGTGATGCATGAATTAACGCTGAAAACCATGCCTAAGCCTGAAGATGGATCAAGTTTGATCGTTCCAACAAAGACCGTCACCGAAGCCGCCGCGGTATTGCGTCACGCCTTTGCCAGCGCTCATGAACCGACGGCAGGCGCGATACTGCCGGCCCAAGCCGCCCGAAACTCAAGTTTAGATGTGGTGAAAGACGCGGCTGATGGTGGCGCTTTGGCGGTCATCCGCATCGAAGGTTTTGAAATTTCCGTTCAAAATCGCCTTAAGGCCCTGTCTGATCTTTTGGCTGGGCATGGGGAGCAGATGGTATTACCGGCGGCGAAGTCGACAATGCTGCAATCGGAAATCCGAGAGGCTAGCCTTATCCCTCATAACCAAGACCGCATGTTGCTGAAATTATCATGCCCACCGGCTGAAGGCGGCGCGTTGCTTGAACGCATTCTCGCCATGCCTGATGTTGAGGCCTTTGGCGATTGGGGCGGGGGCTTGCTGTGGATTAGTCAGCCTGTTTCAGCGGAAGGGGTGGCGTCGCTTAGGGCGCTCACGCAATCTTCCGGCGGTCATGTGACGGTGATGACGGCGCCGGAATCGCTGCGCCAAACCTGCCCAGTCTTTCACCCGCAACCCGAGGCTTTGCGCGCGTTAACCGCAAGGGTCAAGGCAAGTTTTGATCCGCTTGGCCTCCTCAATCCAAGCCGTATGTATGAAGGGGTTTAATCATGCAAACACAATTTACCCCGGAACAACTGACTCATCCTGATATCGCTGCGGCGGATGCGATCTTGCGCAAATGCGTGCATTGCGGGTTTTGCACCGCCACTTGCCCCACCTTTGTATTGACAGGGGATGAACGCGATAGCCCTCGCGGCCGCATTTGGTTGATCCGCGACTTGCTTGAAAATGATGATATGCCGGGCGATGTCGCGGGGCATCATCTCGACCGTTGCCTGACCTGCCTCAGCTGCACCTCGACTTGCCCATCTGGGGTCGATTACATGCATTTGGTGGATATTGGCCGCCGCCACGCCGATCAGCGGCGCCAGCGTGGGGTGATGGATCGCCTCTCCCGATGGCTGTTGGTGTCGACATTGCCTTATGCCAAGCGGGCTTATGTGATGCTGATGCTGGGTTGGTTGGCCAAGCCATTCCGCGGCGTGATGCCAAAAGCCATTCGCGGGATGCTGGCTGCCGCGCCTAAATCCATGCCTCGGTTTGATCCCGTTGGCGCTGACGATCAGGTGTTTCATGCGCAAGCGCAACCGCCTAAGGCGAGGGTGGCGTTATTGGCTGGCTGTGCCCAGCGGGCGATGAATCCCGAGATTAACGCCGCCACCATTCGCTTGCTCAATCGTTTGGGCGTCGATGTGGTGGTGCAGAAGCAAGCCTATTGTTGCGGCGGGGTGGCGCATCATACCAGCGATGAAACCGCCGCTGAAAAAGCGATGATGGCCACCATTTCCGCTTGGGCAAATGCTGATCGGCAGAACGCCCTAGACGCGGTGATCATCAACACCTCAGGTTGCGGCACCACGGTGAAGGATTATGGCCATCACTTTGCGGGTCATCCCACCATGGCGGCTGACGCCAAACGGATTTCAGAAAAGGCGATGGATATCACGGAATTCCTAGATCGGTATGGCCTTGGCGATGTTGACCTCGAACGCAGTCAAGGGCTAACGGTGGCCTATCACGCCGCCTGTTCGCTTCAGCATGGGCAAAAGATCAAATCCGCGCCGAAAGACTTGCTTCGCCGCGCTGGTTTTGACGTCCGTGATATCGCCGAATCCCATCTTTGTTGCGGGTCAGCAGGGACGTATAACGCCTTGCAACCTGATCTTGCCGCGGGATTGAAAGCCCGAAAATTAAAAGCCATTAACGCGGCTAAGGCCGATATTGTGGCGGCGGGGAATCTCGGCTGCATCAATCAATTGGCGGAAAGCCAAGCGCCGATTGTCCATACCGTGCAATTGCTCGATTGGGCGACAGGTGGGCCAAAGCCGAAAGAATTGGCCCAAAGAATTAGCAGTGAGAATTAAAAGCCAGTTCTAATCAAGGCTGAAGAAATCATTGCCCTTATCGTCGGTGATGATGAAAGCGGGGAAGTTTTCCACCTCAATCATCCAGACGGCTTCCATCCCCAATTCAGGGTATTCCAGCACTTCGACTTTCTTGATCGCATCAAGGGCAAGTTTTGCCGCCGCCCCGCCAATGGAGCCGAGGTAAAACCCGCCATGCTTTTTGCAAGCCTCACGCACTTGCCGGCTACGATTGCCTTTTGCCAGCATGACCATAGACCCGCCCGCTTCTTGGAAGCGATCGACATAAGCGTCCATTCGGCCCGCCGTGGTCGGCCCAAAACTGCCTGACGCCATGCCATCGGGTGTTTTCGCAGGACCCGCGTAATAAACCGGGTGGTTTTTGATATAATCGGGCAATTCGCCTTCCGTTTCGAGCCGCTCCAATAATTTCGCGTGGGCGATATCACGCGCCACGATCAATTTTCCCGACAGGCTAAGCCTTGTTTTCACGGGATATTGGGTGAGGGTCGCCAAAATATCACCCATCGGTTGGTTAAGGTTAATGGCAACTGTATCATCATCGTCATCCGCCGTGACATCAGGCAGGAATTGCGCAGGGTTGCGCTCGAGTTTTTCGACAAAAAGCCCTTCCGGCGTGATTTTTGCCATGGCTTGGCGGTCAGCGGAACAACTGACGCCGATTCCGATGGGGCAAGACGCGCCATGGCGAGGCAAGCGGATGACCCGCACATCGTGACAGAAATACTTGCCGCCAAACTGCGCGCCAATGCCCATCTCGCGCGTCATCTCCAGAATTATCTGTTCCCATTCAAGGTCACGGAAGGCATGGCCATCATCATTGCCTTCGGTGGGCAGGCTATCAAGCGCGCGGATCGACGCCATCTTAACAGTTTTCATCGTGGTTTCCGCAGACGTGCCGCCGATGACCACCGCGAGGTGATAAGGCGGGCAAGCGGCTGTGCCAAGGGTGCGGATTTTCTCATCGATAAAGGCGCGCAAGGAATCGGGGTTCAGCACCGCCTTGGTTTGTTGATAAAGGAAAGACTTATTGGCTGAACCGCCACCCTTCTGAATAAAGGTGAAATGATATTCATCGCCCTTACCCGCGTAGAGATCAATTTGAGCAGGCAAA
>Ga0255777_10004561_pt1 | contig 11396 bp, 8 predicted proteins | sample 101ome_15_FD_179975 | JGI IMG/M metagenome (GOLD analysis project Ga0255777, IMG submission 179975) | Coastal salt marsh microbial communities from the Groves Creek Marsh, Skidaway Island, Georgia - 101402AT metaG (version 2) | ecosystem: Environmental > Aquatic > Marine > Intertidal zone > Salt...
ATGGAATCGTTGTTGCAAACTCAAAGAAAGCAGATCGTTTGAAGATCTCTCTTGCAGACCTGGGTAAAGCATTGACCGCTCAAGTGCCAGTCAATGGCCAGATGGTGGCTAATCCTTACAAGACTTGGAAAGACGTAAATTCCTCGCTCCCAGCGTTAGAGATTCGTGTGTATGGACCGCCAACAACGTCTGGAACACGTGCCTCATTTGCTGAGATCGTGAATGAAAAAGCCTATTGCGGTAAGGATGCTGATGCGAAAGCCGCATTGAAGGCTGCTGGTAAGAAAGCCAAAACGTGTCGCGCAATGCGTACTGATGGCGCCTACGTTGAGGCAGGTGAACAGGACAACTTAATTGTGCAGAAGCTGCAAGAAGACACAGGTGCGTTTGGCATCTTCGGTTTCTCTTATCTCGATCAGAACTCTGACACATTGCAGGGTGCTGAACTGTCAGGTGTTGTCCCAACTTTCGAAGCAATTGCGGACGGTAAATACAAAGCATCGCGTGCACTGTTCTTCTATGTGAAGCATCAGCACATTGGTGTTGTACCTGGTATCGAGGCGTATATGACTGAGTGGACTAAGCACTGGGGCGACGACGGCATTCTTGCGGATGCTGGCATGATCCCAATGCCACAAGCTGAGCGTGATGAAATGGCTTCGCGCATGAAAAACCTACCAGTGTTAGTAGCCGCGGATCTGAAATAATCAACACCACTTGTTGATAATCCGATGACCGGACGGGACAATCCGTTCGGTCTTTTTTTATTTCTGAGGAAAAGTGGGCGTGTCGTTTTCGAATCTAATGCTAGCAATATTTGTGGTTGGCGCCTTGTATTTCATCGTAGGTCAAAGAGTTGCCTTGGCCCGTCGATCGATTGGGTCCGAAAAATTCCACTCATTGCCCCATTATCACGGCACATGGGCCGCAATCACTTCCGTTTTTCCTGCCCTCAGTTTTTTATTAATCATCGTGATTGGTAAAGATTTGTTGTTCCAATTTTGGGCCAGCGATTATTTTCCAGAAACCGTCTTAAACGGTGATGCTGTTGATCGTGCGATCGCTCTGGCGAAGGTCTCGAACGTCGTAAACGGTATCGACTTCGGTGAGGTTGAGCCCTGGGTTCAATCTGCTGGTGATGCCTGGATTCGATGGGAAACCGACGCCATGGTGATAGCGAATGTTCTCGTTCTAGCGGCGTCACTTAGCGGGGGTTATCTCGGTTATCGCAAAATCAATGCCTCATTCCGAGCCCGTAACAACGTAGAGCGCTTTTTGAGATGGATGTTGATCGGGAGCTCGCTAGTCGCCATTTTGACAACGGTCGGTATCGTTCTGTCGGTGCTCTTTGAATCCATCCGCTTTTTTAAATTGATTCCACCTCAAGACTTTTTATTTGGCCTCGAGTGGAACCCCCAGTTCGAGGGCGCCGAGCGAGCGGGGTCCGGAGGTGGAACTGCGACCTATGGAATGGTTCCCATGTTCGTTGGAACGTTCCTCATCTCAGCGATCGCCCTCACCGTTGCCGTGCCAGTTGGGTTATTTAGCGCGATTTACCTCGCAGAGTACGCGACGCCGCGTGTCCGCGGAATAGTGAAGCCATTGCTCGAGATTTTGGCGGGTGTGCCGACTGTTGTGTATGGATTTTTTGCAGCATTAACGGTAGCGCCCTTCGTAAAATCTCTGGGTGAATCTATGGGTATCGAGGTTGCCTCTGAGTCTGCTTTAGCCGCCGGCCTGGTGATGGGGGTGATGATTATTCCATTTATTTCGTCTTTATCCGACGACGTGATTAATGCCGTTCCTCAGTCACTGCGCGACGCAGCCTATGGGCTTGGATCAACACGCAGCGAGGCGGTACGACAGGTTGTATTGCCCGCAGCGCTCCCCGGTATCGTTGCTGCAGTCATTCTCGCTGTATCCCGTGCGGTAGGTGAAACTATGATTGTTGTAATGGCCGCAGGGCTAGCGGCTAACCTTTCATTTAATCCTCTAGATGCGGTTACAACAGTGACATCACAGATCGTTACGATACTAGTCGGGGATCAAGAGTTTGAGTCGGCCAAGACGCTGTCTGCATTTGCGCTGGCATTGATGTTAATTATTACCACCTTGGCGTTAAATTATTTTGCGCTGCAAATTGTTAAAAAATATCGAGAACAGTATGACTGATCATACCTATCGAGGATTAGACCCTCAGCAGGCCGCAAAGCGGGTCGCAGCGTCCATCAGTTTGCGTAAAAGTAAAGAGACGCGCTTTGTGTGGCTCGGAAAAACCGCAGTAGCGATTGCGTTAGGTTTTCTCGTTTTATTGTTCGCGGGAATCTTAACCAAAGGAATCCCCGGACTATTTCAGTATTACGTAACTCTCGATGTACAGCTTGATGCACAGCAGTTGGATCCGAGTGGTCAAATGACTGTCGAATCACTTGCTGGCGGTGACTTTGATGGGGTGATTCGAGAATCTTTATATGAAGCGTTAGGTAACCCAGAGGGCCGTAAGGCCAAACGCGAGGCACGGCGGTTGATTTCTTCAGGATCAAGCCAGCGCCTGATGACTTATGTGCTCGATAACCCAGCGCAATTAGGGTCAACTGTTTCTGTGCAATTTGCTGTTGATGATGATGTTGACACCTTCCTTAGAGGACTGATTTCCCGCGAAACGCCCGAGGCAGACAGGAGAGTCAGTGATCAGCTGATCGAATATATTGATGCGCTCGATGCGCAGGGGCGCATCAGCTACCAGCTTAGTGACTACTTGTTTTTTGGCTCTGCGTCGCGTGACGCAGAAATGGCAGGTATTCGCGGCGCGCTGGTTGGATCAATTCTAACTCTTGCTGTTTGTGTCGTGATTGCGTTCCCGTTAGGAGTTGCCACCGCTGTTTACCTCGAAGAAATGGCGCCCAAGAATAGACTGACTGAGATCATCGAAATCAACATCAATAATCTGGCCGCGGTCCCCTCTGTGGTATTTGGAATCATGGGCCTGGCTATCTTTATAATCATATTTGGTATGCCAAGGTCGATACCGTTGGTCGGTGGTATCGTGTTGGCGTTGATGACCTTGCCGACAATTATTATCTCATCTAGGGCCGCGATTCGTGCAGTGCCTCCAAGTATTCGAGATGCTGCATTAGGTGTCGGGGCGTCGAAAATGCAAACCATCACGCATCATGTACTTCCCCTAGCGATGCCTGGCATGCTGACGGGGACCATCATTGGGATGGCGCAAGCCCTTGGTGAAACAGCACCACTATTAATGATCGGCATGGTGGCATTTATTGTTGATGTACCTGGAGGAGTAACTGACCCTGGTACTGTTCTTCCTGTGCAGATTTTTATGTGGGCGGATTTTGCGGAACGGATGTTCGTGCAAAAAACTAGCGCGGCCATTATCGTTTTGCTGGCCTTTCTAATTAGCATGAATGCCGCCGCTATTTTGCTCCGCAAAAAGCTAGAACGACGTTGGTAAGAAGTTTAAAGTGATGGAAATAACAGCGAGTGATTCAATGGTTCAGACAGCCAACCAATTAGACGTAGGAGCTAGCTCAGAAAAAACGCTTGGCAATATTCACGTCGATAACCCACGGATGACTACGCGGGATGTGGATGTGTTTTACGGAGACAAGCAGGCCATCGATAACATCAGTCTGGACATCGGATCTAGTCAAGTGATCGCATTCATTGGCCCGTCAGGCTGCGGGAAGTCAACGTTCCTGCGGTGTCTCAATCGTATGAATGACACGATCGATATTTGTAAGATGGTCGGCGAAATTAAAATTGATGGGCAAGACATATACGATCCGGCGATTGATGTTGTTTCCTTGCGTGCACGCGTCGGGATGGTGTTTCAAAAGCCGAACCCGTTCCCGAAATCTATCTTCGATAACATTGCATATGGCCCCCGAATTCATGGGCTTGCGGCTACTAAGGTTGAGTTAGATCAGATTGTTGAGTCGGCATTACAACGCGCGGGGCTCTGGGATGAGGTCAAGGATCGCCTAGACCAGCCAGGGACCGGTTTGTCCGGAGGTCAGCAACAGCGTTTATGTATCGCCCGCGCTATCGCTGTGAGCCCTGAGGTGATTCTGATGGATGAGCCATGCTCTGCGCTTGACCCAATAGCTACGGCGAAAGTTGAGGAATTAATTCATGAGTTGCGTAATCAATACACAATTGTGATCGTGACGCATTCAATGCAACAAGCGGCTCGAGTTTCCGATAGAACAGCATATTTTCACTTAGGAAAGCTGATAGAAGTCGGTGACACTAAGCAAGTCTTTACAAACCCAAAACACGAACTGACACAAGACTACATCACAGGACGATTTGGATAAAAATATGAACGACTTAAACGATGATTTCGTTCGACACATCTCAAGCGAGTTCAATGAGGAGTTGGAAGCGCTAAGGCGGTCTACCTTAGAAATGGGCGGCCTTGTTGAGGAGCAGCTGCGGTCCGCGCTTCAATTTTATTCGACACAGGACTCGTCGCTACTTAGCCAAACGGTTGAGATCGAGAAGAAAATTAATGCGGCCGAGATTGATTTGGATGAGCAAGTGGAGTCGCTCATTGTCAGGAGACAGCCGATCGCTTCAGACCTGCGCCTAGTTCTTGCCGTATCAAAAATAGTTCGGGATCTCGAAAGAATGGGGGATGAACTTGAGAAAGTCGGTAGTCTGAGCCTTGAATGTTTTACTAGCGGCAGTGAAGTCGGGGTCACTGAAATTCAGCGCATCGCTGAGCAGGTATCTAAAATGCTAACTGAGTCCTTGACAGCATTTGCTCGGTTAGATCTAACGCTCGCGAGAGATATTTTCGAGCGGGAGCGAGAGGTTGATAAGATCTATCAGTCCGCGCTCAGAGCTCTCGCAACATTCATGCTCGAAGATCCAAGGAATATCGGTAGCGTACTCAACATTATTTGGATTGCTAGGTCCCTGGAGAGGGTGGGTGATCATGCGACGAACATTGCTGAATATGTAATTTATTTAGTACAAGGTGTCGACGTGCGGCATCCAGGGATTAATCAGAATAGTTTCGAGTAATTAAGCGCATTCTGTCTTTTGGGAAAGCGCATTTGACACGTGTTCCTGACCCTAGAATGGAGCTTATATTCAGGAGTCCACCATGCCGATTCATGATGTGTTTGGCTATTGATAATCCTAAGCCAGTGCCTCCGGTCGAGGAGGAATGGCTTTCGTCGACCCTATAAAATCTTTCGGTTAAGCGACCGATATGCATGTCTGCAATGCCAGGACCGTTATCCTCAACAATGACATCAATTGAATTCGAGGTGGTCTCGGTCCGTATCGATATTAATGTCCCATCGGGGCAATACCGCACAGAATTATTCAACAGGTTCGACATTAACGAGAAAATTTCATTTCTATTCCCTGTGAGAGTCCAATTCGGATCGACATCGACATCAATTTGAGTCTCTAGCTTACTTAGATTGTCCTTAACTAACTCGGTTTGCTGAATTACTTGGCCAATGAGTTCAATAAAGTTAAAGGCAATCACATCCTGATTTTCTGAAGTTTCAAGTTGCGATAACGAAATCAAATCTTGGATGATTGCGCTCATTCTCACCCCCTCGGATGAGGCGTTTTCCAACGCTTTTTTTACAATGCCATCAACTAATTGGTTGTCGATAAGGGTCTCTAAATAGCCGTTGATCACCGTTAACGGGGTCTTCAGCTCATGGGAAACATTGGCGATAAAGTCTGACCGCATCTCATTAAGTTTTTGGAGGTGTGTTATGTCGCGGACTAGGCCGATATATCCGCGAGTCGAAACATTTCCAAAAAATATCTCAATTGAAGTTTGATGATTTGGAAAATCTTTTAAAATAAGGGGCTCTGAGAAGTTTTGCGCTGAAGCGTATTGTTTCAATATTGGCGATCTTAGCAAGGAGAAAAGGTACGCACTGGTGTCGTCGGGCTCCCTTAGGCCCAGCAAATTACCACTGATACGGTTCCACCACAGCAAATTCCAATTCTCGTCGGTCAATAGGATTCCGATGTTGAGGCAACTGAGAGCGGTTTTTAAATCATCTAGTTCCTTAACAACTAAATCAGTCCTTTGTTCCGCTTGTGTCCGGTCTATTTCGATGCGTCTCACAATGTCGGTCCATAGGTCTGAGGTTAGTAGCACCTCAATTTTTCGAGTGCCGCTGAGCCAATTGTAAAAACTGTTCCTTCTCCACAAAGTGAGCGCTAAATAGATACTTACGATGACGAAGCCAGAAGCCACAAGATCGCCAGTGATTGTCCCCAGTACTGCTGTGAGAACGAAAATAGATGCGATTTCAATGAATGTGGTCGAGCTGGCATTTCTCATAGGGGCTGTTTAAGTGACCAATTTTACAAGTTTGTAATGTAAATCAATTAACATCGTAAAGACATTTAACGGTTAGGGGTCCGTCGTGCCAAATTTCCCAACTTTTGACAAAGAGCTTAGTTGGTTAGCATTTAACCACCGCGTCCTCCAGGAGGCGATGGACAAGTCGAATCCAATCATCGAGAGGGCTCGTTTTCTTGGTATTTATTCGAACAACCTTGATGAATTTTATAGAGTCCGCGTTGCCGATGTTCGCAGAAGAATCCTGCTGCATCAGGAGGTTGGCGTGGAGCCTGAGGCGCGGAAGCTGCTTACGCAGATCCAGCGACGTACGGTTGAGTTAAGCTCAGAATTTGAGCTGGCACAGCTCGAAGTTGTTCGGACTCTGGCCAGACACAATATTTTTCTGGAGAACGAGGAGCAGCTGAGTGATGGGCACCGAGAGTGGCTCAAAAGCTATTTCCACGTAAACATTCGGAAATTCGTTTGCCCAATTGTGGTCTCGGATCGCGTTGACCTTGGTGATGTATTGGCGGATGACGCGACCTACCTGGTGGCCGAGTTACGAAAAGCTGATGATTACACCTACGCATTAATCGAGGTGCCCACCGAGCATCACGTTAGGTTTATTGAGCTACCAAAAGAGACAACTAGACGCAAAAAGCCGTTAGTGTTGCTCGATAACGCGATTCGGATTGGGTTGCCTGAAATTTTTGAGGGTTATTTTGAGTTTGATGACGTTCAGGCGTGGTCAATGAAGTTAACGCGTGACGCTGAGTATGATCTGTCTGGCGAGATCGACGAGAGCCTGATGGATCGACTGTCATCTGGACTTAAGCAGCGGCTTACCGCTGAGCCGACGCGTCTAGTGCATGACCGTGACATGCCAGACCGAGTCCTAGACATGTTGAAGCGTGAGCTGGGCATTACACGGAACGATGCGATTATCCCAGGCGGTCGGTATCACAATATGAAGGACTTTTTGTCTTTCCCGCCGATTGGGCGGACCTCGTTACAGAACCCTGAGCTCCCTCCAATTGCGTCTAAGGCCCTCGATGGACAAAGGAACTACTTTTCTGTCCTGAAAGAGCAGGATGTTTTACTGCACTACCCGTACCATGATTTTTATCATTTCACGGAGTGGCTCCGTCAGGCTGCAACCGACCCGGCTGTGGAGTCTATTAGGATTAGTCTCTATCGTGTGGCCAGCTCTTCCCTGGTGATTAAGTCGCTCCTAGATGCCGTGGCGAACGGTAAAGACGTTTATGTTGTTGTCGAGCTTCAGGCTCGCTTCGATGAGGAGGCAAACATCCATTGGTCCAAGGTTCTGACTGACGCAGGAGTGAGGGTCACGTTTGGCATCGCTAACCTTAAGGTCCATTCCAAGCTCTGCCTGATAACGCGTCACGAGGATGGTCGACGAGTGCGATACGCCCACATTGGCACCGGTAATTTCCATGAAAAAACGGCCCAAACTTATACAGATTTTAGTTTATTGACCGCCAGGCCTGAAATTACGACCGAGGTTCGTCAGGTCTTTTCATTTTTTAATGCCCCGTACCGTAGTTTTGTGTTCCGTCATTTGTGGGTCAGCCCAGTGACACAGCGAAAACAAATTCATCAACAAATTGATCGAGAGATTGAGCTGGCCGATTCCGGCAAGAAAGCGAAGATTACCCTGAAGGTCAATAACTTGGCGGACGATGAATTGATAACTAAGCTGTATGAGGCGAGCAGGGCCGGTGTCCGGGTAGACGTTAGCGTGAGGGGCATGTGCTCCTTGATCCCCGGCGTGCCCGGTATGAGCGACAGGATTAGAGTTATCAGTATCGTGGACAGGTTCCTTGAGCATCCTCGGGTCATGATTTTTCATAATGGTGGTGATCCTAATGTATACATAAGCTCTGCAGATTGGATGACACGAAACATGGATAACCGGGTCGAGGTAACTGTCCCAATTTATGACGATAATCTTAAAAAAATTATCTGCGATCTTATGGAGTTACAGTTCCGGGACACCGTGAAGGCTCGACTTATTGATGAGGATCAGTCGAATCAGTATGTAAAGCGAGGCAACCGCAGGAAGGTCCGGTGCCAGATCAGTACCTACAATTATATCAAGCAAATTGAGAGCAAATGACTTGGATAGCCTGTCATCAGAGCGGCTAGTCGCAGCCGTCGACCTAGGGTCAAATAGCTTCCACATGACCGTCGCCAAGTTGACGTCTTCTGGTCTGCAGGTGCTTGTCCGTGATCGCGAGCGAGTGAGACTAGCATCGGGACTGAATCGTAAAAGCGTCCTCGATAAGGAGGCTATAGAGCGGGGGATCAAGACTTTAAGGCGGTTCGATGCGCGTTTGTCGGGTGTTGCGACTGAGGATATCCGGGTCGTAGCGACGCACACCCTTCGGGAAGCTAAAAACGCCCATGAATTTCTCGACTTAGCCTCCGAACACTTCCGGGCCCAAATAAATGTGATCTCTGGTCCCGAGGAGGCCCGCTTAATTTTTCAGGCGGTGGCGCACACACAATCGATCGATGGGCGGTTTTTAGTGTTCGATATCGGTGGTGGGTCAACTGAGTTCGCTGTCGGATTTGACTTTGAGACCGAGTTTCTTTCATCGAGGACCCTCGGTTGCGTTACATTTACAAAACAATTCATGAAAAAGGTGGACCGCGAGAGCTTTGCGGAAATCGAGCTAAACACGCAGAAAGTAATTGAGCCTATCGTGTCTCGGATTCGAGGCCTACAAGTCGACAAAATCTTTGGGACCTCTGGCTCAGCGAAAGGTGTTAGCGCCCTGGGGAGTTACCTTGGCCATGGCCCAATTATCACCCCAGAGTCACTGGAATCATGCAAACGTTTTGTCCTCAAGGATATTAATCGGCGCGCCACTGATATTCCTGACGTGAGCCCAGAAAGAATGCAGGTCCTCCCGGCGGGTATCGGAATCATGTCGGCAATCGTAGACGAACTCAGACTGTCCCAGGTTCATTTTTGTGACGCAGCCCTCCGTGAGGGGGTTCTGTATGATATGGATGACCGCTTGAAGGCATCTGATATAAGAGAAAGAACCGCGCTCGATCTGGTTAAAAAATATGGTGTGGATATTGATCAGGCCGGCCGTGTTCGTGATACTGCTATCCGTCTGTTCGCGGCCGCCGCGCCAGCGTGGGGCTTAGGTGTTCTGGACCATCAAATGATCGTTTGGGCGTCTATGCTCCATGAGATAGGTCTCCAGGTTAGTTATTCGGCGTACCAGCGACACGGCGCTTACATTGTGAGAAATACCCCATTGCCCGGATTTAGCCGAGAGGAGCAAGCGGTTTTGGCGTCGTTAATCGGAAACCACCGCAAGAGACTCGATCTATCATCACTACCAAGCCTCCGATATTGGGGAAAAAAGCGACTAGCCAGACTCGTTAGACTCCTTCGAATAGCTCACGCCATGCACGTGGGACGGGACAACGTTGTCCCGAAATTTAGTGCCTTTGTAGAAGGAGGCACTGTACGTCTCAAGTTTGAGGAAGAAGCCTTCTATAGCCACAGGGTTATGTTATTGGACCTGGAAGAGGAGTCCCGCAGACAGAAAGACGCAGGTTTCAAGCTAGTCATTGAATGAGTGATTGAGACTAGCTATCTGCAATCGTGTGGGTGAAGCGGTACCCAGTTCCCCGAACGGTCTGAATGAAATCTTCAAGTTCTTTACCTAGCGTCTTCCTTAACCGTCGGATATGTACATCGACGGTCCGTTCTTCGACATAAACATCCCCTCCCCACACACGATCAAGCAATTGCGTCCGCGAGAAGGCCCGATTCGGGTTTGTCATGAATAACTGTAACAAGCGATATTCGATAGGGCTGAGTGAGAGAAGGCGGTCGGACGCGGTCACTCGCTGTCCAACAGGATCAAGCCGTAAGGTTCCGAACTCAACAGGCTCCTCAATACCTTTCGGTGTTGTTCTTCTCAAGATTGCCTTGAGTCGTGCGACGAGCTCCCGAGGAGAGAACGGCTTGGTGATGTAATCATCCGCGACCTCGAGCCCTGTGATTTTAGCCTCTTCCTCTCCGCGAGCAGTGAGGAGAATCAAGGGGATATTCGCGGTGTCTGGGTTTCTGCGAAGCCGTCTGCATAACTCGAGCCCCGACATCTGGGGCATCATCCAATCGATCAGCATCAGGTCGGGTAAGCGCGACGCCACGTGCTCGAGAGCGCTGGAGGCATTTTCTGCTTGGATGGTTTCAAAACCGGCCATTTCCAGCGCAACAGCAAGCATCTCACGAATCGACGACTCGTCGTCTACGATCAGTACTGTCCGAAGCGATTGTTGACTCATTTTATTCTCAAAAATAATTACTTAATGCCTATATTAAGCCGACAAAATGTTACATAAATATTACGTACGTAACAAAATTGACATAAATGGAGTGAGGCTAGCCGGCCGGCTTTTTGGATACGACTGGGAGCAGATGCTGCTTCGGCGAATGGTGATCAGAGGGACACAAAGCTACCTGCATAAAAAGCCACAAAGGAGCCCAAAAATGCGGCGACGATAACATCGGTTGGATTCGGAACTAGGTTATATTGATGACGTGCTTTACTGTAACACAGGGGATTGGGTTGAAAGCTGCACGGCTCTAGTCGAGGATGACTCAGGGAAACTATCAGTCATTCAGTGGACCACTGCTAGAACCCAACTTTTCTCTGAGGGTTGCTAGGTTTATGTTTTGTTTACCAGGCCTGCTTGTTTTTCATAAGAAAATAGGAATTCTTCACCCCTACCGAGTGAGCGCTTGATTATGTTAAGAACGGTGGGAAACCACGGTTCTTAAACGTGCAGCAGCGATCGCATCAAAACCGAATTCCGAGCAAAAACCTGGCGATCAAACCCTTCCTGCCAGCTTCTTTTTTTTCTCCAATCTTTTTCTGACGCTTTTCGGTTATTTCTTGGTTTGCTATGCGCTCCATCGAGCTCATCAACCCTCGTCCAACACCTACTGGAATCATTATCGGAACTCCTTTTTCCAGATTTACACGGTTATTATACATGC
>Ga0255777_10004565_pt1 | contig 11386 bp, 8 predicted proteins | sample 101ome_15_FD_179975 | JGI IMG/M metagenome (GOLD analysis project Ga0255777, IMG submission 179975) | Coastal salt marsh microbial communities from the Groves Creek Marsh, Skidaway Island, Georgia - 101402AT metaG (version 2) | ecosystem: Environmental > Aquatic > Marine > Intertidal zone > Salt...
ATATCCCTGATCCAGTCGCGATTCGTGATGACGCTGACGTCACGCCGGCCGCTCCTCAGGCGCTTGTCCGCGGAGTAACTCCTCAGCAGCCCGCACCAGCGGCTGCGCAAACGACAGCTGATGAACTCGCACCGGCAACCATTGCGGCAAGCCCACAGAAGGAAAAATCATCGGGCATTTTGGGTAAGGTCTGGACCGCGTTGTTTGCGCCAGTGGCGGATGAGGCCACTGAGCAGGAACCATCACCCGAGACGGAATCAAGCAAGCAGGATCGAGAAGCAGAGGACGGATCACGTAAAGGTAATCGCGGCAATCGTAACCGAGGTCGAAATCGATCCGAACAGCGAAAAGGCGGCCGCAAAGAGGAAGACCCGAGCGACGACGAATTGGCCATTGATCCTGTGGAGTCAAGCACGGAGCGAGAAGACGGTGACGACGAGGATCGACCAAAGCGCAGCCGACGGCGACGCGGTCGACGTGGCGGTCAGCGACGGCGAGATGACGAGGGTTTAACCCAGGCTTCCGAAGAAGCTGATACTGATGAAACATCGGCAGGGAGCAACGACGAGCAGCTTGAGGAAGCCCCTCGGCACAGGCCCGCCGAGATGCGCAGCGAGGGGCGACGGCGGCGTCAGCGAGGGCCAAGGCCGGAGACACCGTCCTCATCCGCTGACGCGCTGGCGACTAGCGACACCACAGTACGAGCAGCTACACAGACAGTTGCACAAGCAACCACACAAGCAGCTCCGAGTATGGAGACGCAGCAGAATCAGCCTGTGGCCGCCGAAGAGCCAGCTGAGCCAAGCGACGACTTCGCTGATGGAACGTCCTCTTCCCGGCAAATCGACGTGGCCGCGCCCTCTCAGCAAGCGGCGGGTGATAGCCCCCCAGAGTCAGTCGCGGCAAATGAAGAAGAACCAACTGCTGACGTGACTGAGGCATCTCCTACAACCATGGTTTCTGCAGACATGGCATCAGAGGTGCAGCCAGGTGCGGATGCAAGCAGTAACGACGCGGGATCGGAAACAGTGGACGCCACCGTCTCCCTTGCGGCTCCAGCAGCACCCGTGGCTGATCACGGGGGCATGCACAGCAGTGGTCGTGCGGTGAATGATCCGAGAGTAACGGCCAAGCCTGTCGTTTCCGTCGAGGTGCATACCACTCTCTCGACCCTCTTTTCAGGACACGAGGCACCGCCAGTAAGCGTGGTGGCTCGGAACATCCCACGAGCCAGCAACGATCCCCGTGGCCCCCGCTCGGGAGAAACGGAATCAGCAATGGTGGCAGCCCCTGAAGCCGATGACGTGCCTGACGCGGTAAATCAGTAAACTGTTGAAACGGCCCAAACGGGCCGTTTTTTATGTAACACCGAAAAGAGTTAGCCTAGACTTGAACCCCTCGGATGCATCGCTATAATGCGCGCTCCGGTGGGCTGGCTGAGTGGTCGAAAGCGGCGGTCTTGAAAACCGTTGAACCGAGAGGTTCCCGGGGTTCGAATCCCTGGCCCACCGCCAATTTTTTTAGAAGCGCCTGTGCAGTTGCTTCTTTCCGCAAGCAGGCCTATCGCACCATAATCTGCTGCACCCAGCCTTCAACCTGAGCGCCCTGAATATATAAAAATCCATCGGTTACATCACCAAGAAATACGACTCCATCCGCTCTGTCGAGTGTGCCCTTCACGGCAGCATCTTTACTGGCCGTTGCATACACTTTAAGGCCATCGATCTTAGGAGTTACAACGTCACCCACCACAAAGTTGACTGCCGTAAGCGAGGCTGCAGCATTCTGCTGTGCACTACTTGAAGTCTGGACCAATAAATTCGGGTCGTCTCTTATACTTTTAACGATGGTGTTGTAGTTGTCGAGCAGCGCACCGGCAACCAGCTTGCCCTCATCAGTGCTCGTATACGCGCCCCCGCCTACTGCACCTACGAGACCACCGAGAGCCCAGTCAGTCTTTTTATAGACCCCAGTCGCAGACGCCACTTGGAGGCTCGAGCGAACATCGGCCAATACCAAGGTCGTTTGCGCTTCCTTGAACTTAATTCCTCCAGCCATCGCGCCGATCACCGACCCTAGGCCGCCAAAAAGGGACCCGACGGCGGCGCCCACGCCCACACCTCCGGCATTATTATCCTTAAACAGCACGTCAGGGGTCATCACGAAATCAGCCGATACGATCTGTCCGCCGCCCATGTTTGAACCGCGTTGGAGTAAGCCTGTATCTGCGAGCATACGTTCCTGCTGGATATTCTGCATGGCAACACCTCGCTCGACGACTTGGAAGCAATTGGAGTTCTCGACAAATTGTCGTAACAGACCGGTAGGCGCCGGTAGCGAGTACTGCATGAGCACCATAACGACGTGTGTTTGAGGCTCTGCTATAGCTAGCGTGCCTTTTGGCTCCGGACAGGTCTCGACCACGGGCTCTGTGTCCTCACCCGTAATGCTGGCGACATCAGCCTGAGTAAAGCCGGCGCACAATAAAATAACTGAGAACAACAATAGCTTAGATAGTTTTTGCATGGCGACTGCCTGCCTAGCAGTAAATTTCGGTAGTTACGCAGCAAAAAAACCGTTGGTTTACTGGCCCGGGAGCCAGAAATCGCTGGGCTACACCAAATGGAGAACCCTCAAGCTGTAGTCGCCAAACGCTAGTGGTTATCACCAATACCGCCGTCTCTTGCCTGCTGCGCGAGAAAGTCGATATTGGGCGCCCGAAGCGACTCTAAAAACGCTATAAGCGAGGCCTGCTCACCTGCCGTCAGCCCGAGCGGCCGGATACGCGCATCCTGCTCGGGATCGCCCCCGCCCCCCTGATTATAAAAAGCAATCACCGCCTCCAGGGTTGGGATTGAGCCATCGTGCATATAGGGCGCAGTTGCACTCACGTTGCGCAACGTTGGAGTCCGGTAACGCCAGCGGTCCGATTCGTCCCCCGTTACCTCCGACCGCCCCTGATCTGACAGCACCTCGGTCTCTAGTAAAACTGAAGGTTCTACATAAACCCCTGGGGCAAGCTGGACCCGGCGTGGTTGCTGATTCTTGAGCACTCGCCTAAATCCCACACCGGTATTGTGGAACTTGCCATCAGTGAACATCGCCGAATGCGATTCCAGCGTGTGGCAAGCGGCGCAGCCAACCTGTAAAAAAATGGCAAATCCTTTTTCCGCCTCCAGAGAAAAATCGGCCCGCGCTAATCCACCCTCATGCTCAGAACTGTGACGGTTTCCACCGAGGCCAGTTGTTCCACTACCCGATGCCGGTCCAAAGAACCAGAGATCAAAGGAAGACTTACCCGCAATGAGAGACCGCTGATAGGACGCCAGCGCAAGCCCAAGCGTTCGTTCCGTAAGCCCCTCTTCATAAAGGCTGGTAAACCGGCGACCATACTCTGGCATCGCGCGGATTCGCGCTATTACTTCGGCACGCGAACCATTTGCCATTTCGTTGATCGCGAGCAGCGGAGACCAAACTTGATCCTCAAGGGAAGATTCCCGCCCGTCGAGAAATAGATTTTCTCGGAAAGCCACGTTGTAAAGCGATGGTGCATTGCGACGAACCGACCGACCTTCATGACCCACCGGTGTGGCGAGTTCATTTTGGGTAAACCCCTGCTCGGGGATGTGGCACATACCGCAGGAGAGTGTGGCGTTGGCCGATAATCGCCGATCAAAAAACAGCGCGCGGCCCAGCGAAACCTCCTCGGGTCTCAGATCATCTGTGAGGGCTGGAAGCCCCAGGCGATATTCCAGGGCCTCGAAAACGGCCACCTGGTTAACGCCGTCTTCTGACTCCGTATTGGGGAGCACCAAAGGCACAATCGCCTCCGAGTGCGTCACAAAAGAGGCAGACTCATAATTCTCACGGTTATCGCCTAAACCCACGCGGTGTCGAGTGTCGCGCTCACCGCCAATGCCTCCACTACTCGCAGTTTGCCCAGCCGCCACTTCCGAGACGACTAAAACTAATAACCCAAACCCGAGGGCACAAAAGACGCGAGAAACCGTGGGGGTCGACTTCGCGAGTAAGAGTGCTAGCATGGACTCAGAATAACACCAAACACAGAGGCGACCATCGTGCATAAAACTATCATTGGATTGCTATCATCTTTAGTGCTTTTGTCGTCGGCAGCAGTGCGTGCCGATGAAACCTGCATGTCTCCATACATGGCCAAAATTGTGGGCCAAGAGGACTACGTCTACATCTGGACGCTGGGCATGGAGGGTGTCGGTGATGGCGAGGACAAACTTGTTACTGTCGACGTTAACCCCAACTCGGAAAACTATGCGCAAGTCGTGCACAGCATTTCCATGGGCGGACGCCATGAAGCACACCACTCAGGCTTGACCGACGATCGCCGCTATCTTTGGGCTTCCGGTCTGGACACCAGCAAAATCTTTATCTTCGATGTACATAGCGACCCTGGCAAACCGCGACTGCACCGCACAATTGATGATTTTGTCGCGACGACCGACGGCATCGTGGGACCACACACGAACTATGCCCTCCCCGGCCGTATGCTTATTACCGGCTTATCCAATAATCGCGACCACGGTGGTCGCACCGGTATGGCGGAGTACACCAACTCGGGAGATTTTATCTCCAGCGTCTGGATGCCAACAGATGACAATCTGCAAGGCGCCATAAAAAGCGGCAATTATGCCGATGGTTATGGTTACGACGCGCGCGCCCTGCCCCGTCGCAATGCATTGGTTACGTCGTCATTCACGGGCTGGAACAATTACATGATGAACCTTGGGAAAATGATGGGTGACGCTGAGGCCATGAAGCGCTTTGGCAATACCGTCGTGATTTGGGATTTGCATGCTCGAACCCCCAAGAAGATTCTCGATGTACCCGGCGCCCCCCTGGAAATCCGGTGCGCCTGGGGTTCCCAGTCGAACTACTGCTTTACCACGACCGCATTAACCTCAAAAATCTGGCTGATCTACGAGGACGATGCGGGTGAATGGCAAGCGAAGGCGGTCGCCGACATTGGAGACGCGAGCAAGATCCCTCTTCCCGTTGATATTTCGATCTCGGCTGATGATGATCATTTATGGGTCAACACGTGGAACGATGGCAAAGTGCGCCTGTTTGACATCTCTGACCCCCATGCACCCAGCCAGGTCTTCGAGCAACAGATTGGGGAACAAATCAACATGGTGTCACAGAGCTGGGACGGTGAGCGCGTCTATTTCACATCGTCTTTGCTGGCCAACTGGGACAAGACTGCTTCCGCGGAGGGCAATGATCTGCAATATTTCAAGCTCTTTTCGTGGGATGGCAAAACACTGACCCCCGAATTCAGCCTGGACTTTGTCGAAATGGGGCTGGGGGCGCCCCATCAGATGCGATTCGGCGCACACGCCCTCTACGCCAGTCAGGCAGTGCCGAGCAAGACTATCGCGCGAACTGAGTAATAAAGTTTGAGATCGGCATCCTTGAGGCCTGCAGTTGCCCTGATTGCAGGCCTTCACCTGTTATGTCTCCCCATCGCTTCGTTGGCGGCTGAAGAGCATAGGACCCCAGACCACCTGCCAGAACCCTCGATGCATGAGGCCTTGCATACTTCGCCCCCTGAGAAGCCCGCAATTCTAGCGCCGGGGTACGGTCCCCTGTCCTTCATCGCACCACAAGCCGGTAGCTACCGGTTGCCTAGCTTCGGTGAGGCTCCTAATGGTGAGGTCTTAGGTGAGGATGGCGAGCTCTCGTCTCTGCACGATGCCTACGGCGATAAAGTCGTCGTGCTGAGCTTTATCTTTACCACCTGTCACGATATCAACGGCTGCCCCCTCGCGACCTATGTCATGCAGCAAGTTCAAACCGCTCTGCAGAGTAATCCCGACATTGAGGATAGCGTTCGCTTGGTCAGCTTCAGTTTTGATCCTGAGCTGGATACGCCAGAGGTCATCACTGCCTACGGCAACCATTTTAGATCCCAAGACTCCGACTGGCTGTTTCTGACAACTACCGGAACTGAAATGCTTCAGCCGACCCTTGATGCCTACGGCCAGTGGGTCATCCGCGACTATGACGAGAGCGGCAACTATCTTGGGACCATGTCCCATATCCTGCGAGTCTTTCTCATTGACAAGCAGAAGCGTATTCGCAACGTCTACAGCACCTCATTTCTCCATGCGGATACCGTTTTCAACGACATTCAAACCGTACTCATGCAACCCGACCCTTAACGATCATCCGGCATTCCTTCGCCTCTCAAACGTTGATCATGCTACTCTGCGCGTCGAGTAAACTCGACCTGGCGCTGGCGGTCGTCGCCAATAACCCCAGTGCCTCAAACACCATTCTGAAACTCACACAGGCGGACGGAATCCTTAGTGGGGTAAAACCCAACGGAGCACGACATGGCAGGACCAGACTACCCAAAACTCGACACATTAGCGCTGCACGCGGGCGCACAGCCTGACCCCAGCACCGGCGCGCGCGCCACCCCCATTTATCAGTCCGCCTCTTTTTGCTTCCCGGACTCTGACTACGCCGCTTCGCTGTTCAATATTGAGCGTGCCGGGCATGTGTATTCTCGCTTGAGCAACCCCACTAACGCCGTGCTTGAAGAGCGCATCGCCGCACTTGAGGATGGCGTAGGTGCCATTGCCACGGCGAGCGGTCAGGCCGCACTGCATCTCGCCATCATGACGCTGATGGGCACAGGGTCACATATCGTGGCCTCCGCTGCCCTGTATGGGGGCAGCCACAATTTAATGGCTTATACCCTACCGCGCTTTGGCATCGAAACCACCTTTGTTGACCCGAGAGATCCCCAAGCGTTCAAGAGCGCTATCCGGGACAACACCCGCTTGGTATTCGCGGAAACCGTGGGTAATCCGGGGCTTGATGTCCTTAACATTCCTGAGGTGGCTGAGGTGGCGCACGCCGCCGGGTTGCCGCTTATGGTCGACTCAACCTTTACGACGCCCTATCTCATCAAACCGTTTTCACTCGGCGCTGACATCATCATGCACTCGGCGACAAAGTTTTTAAGCGGACACGGCATTGTCATTGGAGGGCTGCTGGTCGACGGCGGTCGATTTGACTGGGATGGGTCAGGAAAGTTTCCGACCCTGACCGAACCCTATGTTGGCTTCCACAATTTGGTGTTCAGCGAGGAATTTGGACCGGCAGCCTTTATCCAGCGCGCGCGCAAAGAGGGGCTCCGGGACATGGGAGCCTGCATGAGCCCGACGACGGCTTTTCATATTCTTCAAGGCATCGAGACGCTTGGGGTAAGAATGGCTCGTCACGTCGAAAACACGCGCAAGATCGTCGAATTCCTCTCGTCCCATGAAATGGTCTCACGAGTAGGCTACCCCGAGCTCCCTGGACACCCCGACAAAGAGCTTGCGCAGCAGCTATTACCCAAAGGCTGCGGCGCCGTCTTCAGTTTTGATCTACGTGGTGACCGGAGCGCCGGTATCGCCTTTGTCGATGCCCTGAATCTTTTCTCTCATTTGGCCAACGTGGGCGATGCGAAGTCTCTGGTAATTCATCCTGCCAGCACCACGCATCACCGTATGGATTCAGATGCATTAGCCGCCGGGGGGATTGGTGAAGGTACTATCCGCCTATCTATTGGTCTCGAGGATCCAGCAGATCTCATTGGTGACCTAAACCAAGGCTTGCGAGCAGCGGCCAAAACAATGCAGGCAAAGGGTTGATCCGATGAAATTCGAGCTGAACAACGGAACCGTTTACGCCTACACCAATTCCAAGGCCTATGATCCTGCACTGCCGACGGTTATCTTTGTTCACGGTTCCGGTATGGACCATACCGTTTGGACGCTCGCATCTAGGCACTTCGCGCGTCACAAAAATAATGTCCTCGCATTGGACCTGCCGGGCCACGGTCGATCGGGGGGTGATCCACTCGCCTCTGTCGAAGCCATGGCCGATTGGGTTCATAACATAATGAATAAACTCGGCGTTGCAACAGCCAAGGTGGTAGGTCACAGCCTGGGGAGCTTGATTGCCCTAGAGCTGGCCGCTAAGTATCCGGACCGGGTTGATGCGATTGCACTCGTGGGCACAACCGCACCCATGCCTGTATCAGACGCCATACTCAATGCGGCGGAGGCCAATGACCACGCGGCTTTTGATATGTTGACCCAGTGGGGATTCAGCAAGCGACATCAATTTGGCGGCAATCGAAATTCAGGGATGTGGATGATTGGCAACACCTTGAGACTTTATGAGCGCTCAAAGCCGGGCGTGCTATTCCACGATATGGCCGCCTGCAACAACTACCTTGACGGCTTAACAAAAGCGTCGGACATCCGCTGCCCCGTCCTGATGGTGCTCGGCGCCGAGGACCGACTGACCCCGGTACGGTCAACCGGCAGCTTACAGAACGCCCTGCCACACGCCGATATCTGCGTATTGGAAGGCGCAGGGCACACCATCATGGTGGAAGCCCCCAATGCCATGCTGGATGCGCTGCATCGAATACTGTAATTACAACCAATCCGTATCCATAGCCCCACCCTCTTTGCTTCATTACGAGGCCAAGATTGCTATGTCAGGTGAAATTAGGATTGGCGAATGACGACAGGGGCTTGTCATTTGACGCCTAGCGCGCCTGTTGACTCCTGGGCGTGATCGCTAGGAACAGCTAATCGACTTCCCGCCAACCCCAATCCGAGAGGCCGCTGTTCGCTGCTATCCAGGCAAAGACCACGTAGGCGGCCACGCTTTGATCGAGATTAGCTGCTGATACTTTGTCGAGGGTGTCATCCGGCGTGTGATGAAGGTCGAAATAGTCCCGTCCATCCTGAACAAAGCGAAAGGCCGGCATACCCTCGGCCATCATGGGTGTTAAATCGGGCCCTGAACTGGACACGCTGTTGGCTCCGGGCGCGATACCAAGAGGTTCGACCAAACCCGCGATGAGCGCTACCAAGGGCTCTGCCTCTGCACTGACGCGACTCGTGATTTGCCATATTTTGCCCGCACCAAAATCACTCTCGGTGCCCATGACATGATCTCTAAGCCGGCTACGATGACGCTCAACGTAGGCCTTTCCTCCCAAAAGACCGACCTCTTCCGCACCCCATAGGATAAGACGAATAGTGCGCTTGGGACGCTGTCCGCTTGCCAGGATCATCCTCGCTGCCTCCAGAGTAATCGCGACGCCTGCTCCGTCATCAATCGCTCCAGTCCCCAGATCCCAGGAATCCAAATGCCCTCCGATTACAACCATTTCATCGGGGAGCTCGGATCCTGTGATGTCAGCTATGACGTTGCCAGATTCGACCTCGCCCGTGAATTTCGGCTGCAACGTTAGTCGCACGCTGATGGGCTCTTGTCTGCTCAGCATCCGCTCAATCTGATCGGCATCGGGGTTCGACAGTGCTGCGGCTGGAATCTGCTTGATCCCGGCCGCGTAGGTCATTGAGCCCGTGTGCGGCATACGATGACTGTCAGTACCGATTGAGCGAATCAGTAGCGCACTTGCCCCTTTGGCGGCCGCTATACTCGCGCCCTCGCGTCGAAGCCGACCGAAGTACCCATAATGCGATCCGTCCTGGGTCGACCGCATGGCGTGACCGACATAAACAATATCGCCACCTAAGGAATTATCGGGGACAGACTCCAGCTCTGCGAGGGTTGCAAATCCCATGACCCGGCCGCTGACACCCTCGGTTGGTGTGGCCACAGAGCCTCCCAAAGTGGTCACGACCAGCGGTTGCGGATAAGGTGCCAAGACCTCAGCAACCTCGACCCCGCGCTCCCACCCTGAAATGCTGAAAGGTTCAATCCGCACATCATCAAAGCCCAGCGAGCTCAGTTTTTCCACAGCCCAATCGCGGGCCCGCGCCTCCTGCGTCGACCCGGCCAGCCTTGGGCCAACCTCCGTGGTCAGGCTCTCCAACCATGTGTAAGCCTCGGTTCCTTCACGCGCTAGATCGCGCATTTCCCGCGCTGAATCGATGACCCTGGTATCCACCAAGGGCTCCGAATCAGCCATCCCAGACGAAGAAAATAAAAATAAAAAACAAAGAGTTACTGGATTAAAATTACGTAATTTAGACATCAGTCTTTACTCAGTCAACGGGCTCTGCGGGGGGAGAGTGTGGGATGGGGCGCCGGTTTAGGCAAGCGAAAAAGCCGCCGCCAAACACCCCTTTGGCGAGCACCCCCTTACCAAGCACCCCCTTACCAAGCACCGAAATGCCAGGCGCTCCCTCGCTAAGTGCTGCACCAAGGGAATGTTTAGCCAAAATGGCAATATGGCAACACACTGGAACTCTGTGGGCTGCACCCCACTCCAACTGTCTGCACTATCTTGTCGATCGACCCTAGCGGCGCTCACCAACAACGGAGACCCTAACCATGGCAATGATTACAGGAACAACCGAAGGCAGCAGGATTCGATCCTCCAGCCTTACGAGTTGGAGGGGCGTCCTTGTCACGCTGATGTTGAGCTTCTGGCTCATAGCACCTGCGCAAGCCCAAGAGTCGCCCGCTATCACCATGCAAGGCGCAGGCGAAGTGCCTGTGACACCCGACACCGCGGAGCTTGTGGTGGGGTTTGCCGAGCGTGGTTGGGACATCGCCGCCCTGGAAAAGGTACTCGACGGGCGGGTTACGGGACTGGTCGAGGCATTATTGGCATTGGGGATCGAGAGCGACTCGATAAACACCGCCCACCTTAGCATCAACCCCGCCTCGCGCTACGACCAGAATACCCGCCAGGTAGTACAGGAAGGGTTCGATGTCACACGAAACGTCACTTTCACCGTACACGCCATCGATCAACTCGGTGCTGCGCTGTCTGCCGTAACCGCGCAAAAGGTAACGCAGGTCAACCCACCCCGACTGCTCGCTTCTGCCTATGAGGCCGCCTATCGAGAGGCGCTGTCCCTCGCCGTTGCACAGGCGCGAGAAAGAGCTACCGCCGTCGCGGCGGCAGGCGGATTTCAATTGGGTGATATTGTCAGGGTCAACCCTACCGCCACGCTGAGCAGGCCAATGCCCGAGGGCAGGATGGCTTTAGCGGCGGCCGATAGCAGCACCTATAGCCCCGGGGAGATGGTGGTTGGAGCACAGCTCACAGTCACATTTAGCATCGTTCACCCGGCAGAAACCGCCGACTGAGCCTTTTACCCGCTGGTATAAAGATCTTTTTGGCACTAAATCATTCAGTGTTAGCGCGCTAATGAGACTTGGAAAGTGGGGGCAGTGACCCTATTATTAAGGTATCGGAAGTAAGCAATCCTAGGAGAGGCAGACGAATGACCGATAAACAATTGTACGGTGCTCAGGTAGCCACCCACTCAGGGCAAGGCGTTGTTAGCACCAATAAGGTACTCAAAAACACGTATATGTTGTTGGGCATGACGCTGGCGTTCAGCGCCCTGACGGC
>Ga0255777_10004568_pt1 | contig 11382 bp, 9 predicted proteins | sample 101ome_15_FD_179975 | JGI IMG/M metagenome (GOLD analysis project Ga0255777, IMG submission 179975) | Coastal salt marsh microbial communities from the Groves Creek Marsh, Skidaway Island, Georgia - 101402AT metaG (version 2) | ecosystem: Environmental > Aquatic > Marine > Intertidal zone > Salt...
AATCCGGGAGATATTGCGATTTGGGTAAGAGACTAAAACTCTCGAGCTGCTATCGCTAGAGAAGTAATTGCCCCCCAGTAGGTAGTTAGAATTAGGATTGATGCGAAAGGTATCGGGATAGCAAATGCATTGATTCCCAAAAAAGCATCTGATATCATAAAAAGAAGACCTCCTAAACCTAATTGCATTCTGATTTTAGATCTTTTATTGAGTGCAATACTCATCGATAAACTACTCATTATTCCAATAACGGCAATATATCCAATAATTGCTCCTTGAAGTACTCCAGATACATTGGGCCAAATGAAATATAAAGTACTTATTGCAAGAGAGGCTGTAATCAGTAAAGCGACCCAGTGAAACTTAATTCCAAATCTTGCCCTAAATGCTCTAATAAATAAGAGGTGAGCGATTAGAAAAAATCCGAGACCAAATAAAAAACCACCCTCCCAAAGAAGAGCGAGGTCTCCTAAAAGACAAAAGAATAGGGCGGTCACCACTCTCGCTCCTAATCTTGAAATTTGCTTATTGCTCGAAGCTAGCAGTAAAACTAGCAAAGTAGTCAACCCTTTTGATATGCCATAAGCCCAAGTCGGCGCAGCATTCTCAAGAACCATTGAGGTTATACTCATCACAAGGATAGCGATAAGAAGAGATGTTTTTGTTGGGTACATGTTATAAATATAGAATTAAATCGTCATAGATACTTGAAGCGCGTTTCATTCAACCTTTTCACAAACCAAACTCATAGATATGAAAAACCTCTTGACGGTCTTTTCCCTTTTTTTCACAACATCCCTATTTTCTCAGTTTGAAGTGTCGGGAGATGTGGTTGATGAGTTCGGAGAGCCACTAGCGTTCGCAAGTGTGATACTGCAAAATTCACAGGATTTGAATGAAGTCTATGGAGCAATAACATCTGAAGAGGGTGCGTTCTTCATTTCTGACGTGCAAAAGGAAATTATAATCTCAAAGCATCTCTTTTAGGTTTTTCTAATTATGAGTCTAGTCTTATAGTCGAGCAAGACTCGACTCCGCAAAGGATTGTTTTGAGCGAGTCAACAACAGCTCTTGATGAGGTGGCGGTTCAAGGAAATAAACAACGTGGAAATGGTTCAGCCGAAGAGTTGTCTAGGATTGGAGACAACAACTAGTTTTAACTTTTTTCTTACGACACATTTCACTAGTTTGCCGACTTAATTCCTAACAATGAGTAGAAAATCACAAGAAAAATTCAGAGAATTCCATCGCTATCTCGGATTCTTTTTAGCTGGAATTATGGCTGTCTATGCGTTAAGCGGTATCGTACTTACCTTTAGAAATACAGATACCTTCAAGAAAAAGGAAGTCATAGAGGTAATTTTAGAGCCGGGATTAACCCCTGAAACTTTAGGTCCGGCACTAAAATCTAAAATTAGAGTCGAGAATACTAATGGGATACAGATATTTTTCAATGATGGAGGAACTTATAATATTACCACTGGAGAGACAAAGTATTCAGAAACTAGGTATCCGCGTCTATTAGAGAAAATGAATAAGTTACACTTGATGAATACCACTAATCCGTTATTCTGGTTAGCTATATTCTTTGGCTTGTCGTTACTTTTCTTTTCGATTTCGGCTTTTTTTATGTTCAATACCGGCGCTCCTATCTACAAAAAAGGGTTGTATTTCGCTATAGCAGGTGCAGCGTTGACCGTTGTATTACTCCTAGTATAACTACTTTTTTAACATAAACTAATAAACAATTTGGCTATCTTCAGATGGCCAAATTTGTTTGATATGAAAAACACTCTTTTTGCGATTCTTCTCGCACTACCTATTCTTGCATTTGCACAAGAAAAAAAAGAAAAAAAAGGACTTCCTCTTGAGGCTGAACGCTTTTTTGAATTAAATACTAGCGAAGGTTCTTGGATGTCTGTTGATGTTCATCCGACCGGAGAAAAATTGGTCTTCGATTTATTGGGGGATATTTACGAATTGCCGATTAATGGTGGTCAGGCCACTCGAGTGACCGAAGGGCTGGCTTTTGATTCACATCCGAAGTATTCGCCTGATGGGAATTCAATCTTATTCATTTCTGATCGTAGCGGAGGCAATAATGCTTGGATCATTGATCGTGTAAAACAAGACACTATACAAGTAACAAAGGGGGATACCTTTAATATGCAATCGGCTGATTGGTCTCCAGATGGAGATTATATCGCCGTAGTTAAAGGCACTAGAAATTTCAAATTACACCTCTACCATCGTGAGGGTGGCTCAGGTACGCAACTAATTGACAAGCCTGATAATTTGAAGATTTCAGAACCAACTTTCAGCCCTGATGGTAATCATATTTGGTATTCACAGCGACAGAATTCTTGGCAATACAATGCGAGTCTTCCTCAATATCAATTAGGAACTTACGATCTGACTGACGGGAAACGTAAGACAATGACGAGCCGCTATGGTTCAGCATTTGCTCCAACGTTATCTCCTGATGGCAAGTGGTTGGTTTATGGTTCACGCTACAACGATCAAACAGGCCTAGTTCTGCGCAACTTAAACTCGGGTGATGAGCGCTGGTTGGCTTATCCTGTGCAACGTGACGAACAAGAGTCGATAGCTCCGCTTGGAGTGTTACCGGCAATGTCATTTATGCCAGATAGCCAATCAATAATTGCCTCGTATGGAGGCAAGCTGAAGCGCATTTACTTAGATAATCGCGTTAGCGAGATTGACTTCAGTGTAAATGAAAAGGTGGCTATGGGGGCTCAGTTAAAATTTGAGTATCCGATCGAGGACACTGCCACTTTCAATGTTACACAAATTCGCGACGCAGTTGTTTCACCTGATCAATCAATGATTGCTTTTACTGCGCTGAATAGAGTATACGTAATGAGTCTTGCTGATCAAAAACCGAGAAGGTTAACTTCATTTGATTTCACCGAGGCGATGCCGACATGGAGCCCAGATAGCAAAGAAATTGCTTTTGTAACTTGGAGTGAAACTGATGGCGGACACCTGTATAAGGTAGGACTTTCAAAGCGTTCAAAGCCGGTAAGAGTCTCTGCTTCTTCTGCAGTGTACCAGAGCCCAGTATGGAGCCCTACAAATCGAATAGTAGCCTTCAAGGGACAACGTCAGCAATTCGAAGATTCAGATGGTCCTTATGCATTTATGTCTAAGTCTGACCTAGTTTGGTTTGCTCCAAAGGCAATGAGTCAAGAGAATTTTATCATCAAGGCCGACAGTTATTCTAATGCACACTTTGCTCAAAATGATGGCCGAATCTATTTGAATCAAAACGGAACTTTAGTTTCTGTGCGCTATGACGGAACTGATGAGAAGAAATACGTTTCTGTTGATGGTATTACCGTTTACGGTTCGGTTTATACCGATAACCATTTGTTGTCGGATGAGCCTGAAGCACCTTCTCGTCCGCCATCTAAAGCGAGCACTTTGTTACGAGCACCTAAAGGAAACTATGCGTTAGCCAAAATCAATAATGACATTTACATCGTAACCGTTCCTAAAGTCGGACCGGACGGAGTCAAAATCAATGTGAAGAATGCGAGTAATGCGGCATTCCCATCAAGAAAGCTTACTACTATGGGTGGCGAATTTCCTTCATGGGGTTCAGATGGAAATACGGTTTACTGGATGTTAGGTAATACCCTCTTCACATACGATATCGCCACAGCGGAAGCTCGAGACAAAGAGATAGAAGATTTTAAAGAGGCAGAAAAGGAGGCTAAGGTTGCAGCGGCTGAGAAGAAATCGGATGAAGCCGATACGTCTGAAGAGGCTACAGAAACCGAAGAGGCTGAAGAAAAACCAAAAGCACCAGAGGCCTATACTGCAGTTGAATCAACCGTTGCCGTTGAGGTGGCTCGTGCCTTACCAAAAGGAGTGGTGGTTTACACCGGAGCGACGGTAATACCGATGGCAGGTGAAGATGAGGTTATAGAAAACGCAACTGTTGTAGTGGTAGGAAATCGCATCACAGGAGTTCATTCTTCAGAGGAAGAAATAGAGATTCCTTTAGGGGCAGAAACGATTGACCTTCAAGGGAAATATTTACTTCCTGGTTTTGTAGATACGCATGCACACCTTAGACCAAGTTGGGGCCTACACAAGAATCATGTTTGGGCCTATGCGGCAAATCTTGCTTATGGAGTAACCACTACCAGAGATCCACAAACCGGTACTACCGATGTGCTTACCTATGCAGATATGGTTGAGGCTGGTATGCTAGCAGGTCCTCGAATCTACTCAACAGGCCCGGGAGTGGGTTATTGGGGATATAATATTCAAAGTTTAGATCACGCAAGAGAGGTGTTAAAACAGTACTCAAAGTACTACAATACTAAAACCATCAAGATGTACTTGACAGGTAATCGCAAGCACCGTCAGTGGATTATTCAAGCGGCCAAAGAGCAAGAATTAATGCCAACTACTGAAGGGGGATTAGATTTCAAGCTCAATGTCACTCAGATTTTAGACGGGTATCCGGGCCATGAGCATAGTTTTCCGATTTATCCGCTTTACAGGGACTTCGTAGATTTTGTAAAGTTTTCAGGAACTGCTTACACCCCCACGCTTTTAGTTGCTTATGGTGGGCCTTGGGCTGAAAATTATTACTATGCGACTGAGTCTGTAAATGGGGACCCAAAACTGAACCGATTCACGCCAAAATCAGAACTTGACGCTAAATCAAGACGCCGCAATGCCGGATGGTTTATGGACGAGGAGCACGTATTCGAAGACCATGCCGTTTTTGTGAAAGACTTAGTTGAGGCCGGAGGTCTTGCAGGTGTTGGTTCACACGGTCAGCTTCAAGGTTTAGGTTATCACTGGGAACTTTGGAGTATGCAAAGTGGCGGACTATCCAATTACGATGCACTTCGAGTTGCTACTATTTTGGGTGCTGAAGCGATCGGGCTTGCAAAAGACCTTGGAAGCATAGAAGTTGGAAAATTAGCTGACTTAGTTATACTTGATAAAAATCCGTTAAAAAACATTCGTAACACTAATTCGGTAAAGCTGGTTGTGAAGAATGGGTTTGTTTACGACGGAGAATCGCTTGACCAAATTTTACCTAAACCAATCAAACAATCTTATCCTTGGACTCAGGAGGCGCCAGATGCTTCTCTCCCAGGATTGAAGCTGAACTAATGAAGTACTTTTGCTTATTAGCACTGGCGGTCTGCACCAATTTATTTGGGCAGACCCCAGTAAACCCTGTCATTCAAAATTTCGGAACAGTTGTCGATGCCCCTTTGGCCGATTTAAAGCCAGATTCATCACTCGATTATAATATCGTAGTTGATTTGATGACTGGTGAAGAAGATAAAAAGGTAGTTGCCTTTTCAGTCAACCAATTGGCTCGGTTAATGAATCTGCATGTCATGGGTGGCGTCCCTAAGGAAAATATGAATGTAGTGGTAGCCGTTCACGGCGGGGCACTTTGGACTGCTTTAGGAAATAAGTTTTATCGTGAAAAATTTGGAGTAGACAATCCGCATGCTCCTCTCTACAAGGAACTTATCGATCAAGGAGTTAAAATAGTAGTTTGCTCGCAAAGCATGTTTAAGAGAAAGGTAGATAAATCACAGTTGCTACCCGGTTTTGAGGTGGCAACTTCAGCCCTTACCACTTTAACCATGTATCAGCTTAAAGGATATGCTTTACTGCGTTTCTAAAAGCCCGACTAAATCGTCGGCAACTCCAGCACCAATAGCTACTCCCATACCGCCCAATCTCGCAGCTACAAATACATTTTCAGAGGCCTTTTTAACAATCGGATTTTTTGATTTTCCAAATGCCATAATACCTGACCAATTGGATTCGATGCTTATCTCTATTCCCGGTAAAATGAGTCTTTGTAGATCTTCTTTTAATTGATCTAGAATAGTGTCGTTAGGTTCAAAGGCTAGGCTCGTTTCACCTGTTTTATCTAATTGCCTACCACCACCAAGAAGTATGCGGTTGTCGATGGGTCTGAAATAGTGATATCCGCGATGATAATGAAAAGAACCTTTAAGATGTAAGTTGGGAATAGGCTTGGTGATGAGTACTTGTCCCCTCCCTGGTTTCAAATCTAATTCAGGTAGAAGTAATGAGGTAAAAGCGTTGGTGCATAGTGCGACTCTTGTGGCTCTGAATTCTACTGTTTGTTTATTCGAAACGGTATGAACTCGGATGGGGTAGGTGTCAGATTCCATCTGGGTCACTTCGCATCCGGTATAAACCCTAATTCCCAATTCAAGCGCTAAATCTATCAGGCTTCGTATCATTTTCCCTGTATGAATGGTTCCCTCGAACTGATGCTTAATGAGATGAGTGACTTTCTTTGAAAACGGGTAGTTTTTAAGGTCTTTGGTTACCTCTGAAAAGGGTGCGCTCGGAAAGACCTTATCTAAAAGATCATTATAAAATTCAATGCGATCACAAGCTGACTGATCAAAACCTAATTCAAACCCTCCCACAGGTTCAAACTGTAGGGCATCATCCCCTAGTAGTTTTCTAAGTTCTCTAATTCCGCGATAGCGCTTATCTGTTAGCGTTACTAGTTCGTCTTCACTACATTCTTTGAGATCGTCGTCGAGTTCAGAAATAGATCCGAAACAGGCAAATCCTGCATTTTTCGTGCTTGCACCACTCGGAAAAACACCTCGTTCAATAATAGCGATGGTGGCATTGGGATGTTTTTTTTTGTATTTGACAGCCGTAGACAAGCCAACGATTCCCGAGCCAACGATAATCAACTCATAGTTAATGAACGAAACACTTTCCCAATAGCTTAGCATGTTTGATCTACTTTGAAATAAAACTACTAGTTTTAAAAGAAATACCCATTCATGTTCAGAAACGTTTTTCTCTTGAGATTGGTTTATGTGCTGTTATTTGTAGGAGTCATTACCATTAATGGAGCTGCAAACGCTCTTCCTATCAATGATCTAACTACGGGTGCTGTTTCTGATCTTTATCCGAATTTGTTTACTCCTGCAGGTTTTGCATTTAGCATCTGGGGATTGATTTATTCGGGACTGCTCGCGTTTTTGATTAGAATTTTAATGACCTCTGACACGACACTGGTCGGCAAATTATTTCCTTGGTTTGCTATCAATAGTCTGGCAAATATGGCTTGGATTTTTGCTTGGCATCATCTACAGGTGGTCACCTCTCTAGTACTGATGCTAGTATTGTTAACAAGCCTTATCTATCTAACCGCTGAGCTTAGGTCACATAATAGATCATCGAAAGAAATACGATTTTTTCGTGCTGTTTTTGAAGTCTATCTAGGGTGGATTACCGTTGCGACGGTAGCCAACTTCACCGCTTTACTCGTAGCCTTTAATTGGAATGCCCTAGGTGTAAGTGAAGCGGACTGGATGCTGATCATACTTCCTGTAATTGTGGCGATAGCATCGGTTATGCATTTCAAACATACGAGCACGGTTTACATACTGCCTATCCTTTGGGCGCTCTGCGGTATATATGCTAAACACTTAGGGGTGTTTCAGGAACAATTTCCTTTAGTTATCATAGCGGTTAAACTTTCAATTGCTTCACTTGTACTGTCTATTATTATCAAAAATCGAGTTCTAATCCAATTGCTAAAACGATGAAAATTCAATTCAAATTATGGTGTCTAACCTTAGTCCTTGCGAGTTCAATTTCAATGGCTCAACAAGGTGTGTATGCTGAAAAATCTTATTCGAAAGAAGTTCAGAAATTGTCGAAGAAGTCAATGATCTTAAAGGCCTTTGATAGAATTAAAGCCCTTGAAGAAGAAACCCTAAGACATCATATCGAGTTGACAGAAATTGCTGCCCCGCCATTTATGGAGCAACAGCGAGCTGATTCGTTTTCTGATCGTTTGCAAAAGGTTGGGGTTGATTCAATCTGGACAGATTCAGTGGGAAATGTTATTGGTCTAATAAGAGGTTCTAAGAGTGATAAAACCGTAGCCTTAAATGCTCACCTAGATACTGTTTTTCCTGAAGGCACCGACGTATCAGTAAGAGTGAGTAAGGATACTTTATATGCTCCTGGTATCGGTGATGATACAAGAGGTTTAGCAATTTTAATTACTGTTGCTGAGGTGATAGGCGAACTCGAAATAAAGCCTAAATCAAATGTTTTACTAGTTGCTTCGGTTGGCGAGGAAGGTTTAGGAGATCTCAGAGGAGTGAAAGAGTTGTTCAGCGAAAGAGGCCCTAAAATAGATTCTTGGATAGCCATCGATGGTGGATCCATTGGAAGAGTAAACACTAAGGCTTTAGGTTCTTACCGTTACAAACTTACTTTTGAGGGGCCTGGAGGTCATTCATGGGGAGCCTTTGGTCTTGCAAATCCACATCACGCGTTAGGATCAGCTATACATCATTTTGTAGGCTTAGCCGATGCTTACACCAGTGAGGGTCCAAAGACGAGTTATAATGTGGGTGTTATTGAGGGTGGAACTTCGATCAATTCGGTACCGTTTTCTTCTTCGATGCTTATCGATGTACGGTCGGTCGAACCTTATCGTTTAGATGAAATGGAGCAATTATTAGATCAGTCTATGCGAAAGGCTTTAGAAGAGCAAAATTCAATTCGAAGAAGGGGAGAAGCACTAACTGCCACTTTGGAGAAGATTGGTAATCGTCCATCGGGAGCTCTAGATCCAGGGTTACCCCTTATTCAAAGAGCTATCGCAGCTACCGAATTGTTTGGGGTAGCGGCTGAGCTCACCAGAGGCTCAACAGATTCGAACATTCCTATTTCTATGGGAATCCCCGCAATCACTATCGGACGTGGGGGTACTGGCGGAAAGGCACACTCTCTCGACGAATGGTGGTTTGATGAAAAGGGATACCAGGCAGTACAATATGCATTATTGGTACTTTTGGCTGAAGCAGGAATCTAATTTGCGGTTGTCTGCAGCGAGTTGTAATTTCAAAACAAAAAGTTATGAAACAATTTTTTGGTTCTTTTCTTGAACGAAGGTTGATAAAATCATGAAAGACATTAAGTACTTATTGGCCTATACCATACCGGTAAGTTGTCTTATTGCTATGGAACTGAAAGGATTATTCAGCTTTTTAACAGTCATTTACGCTTTTGGTTTGATTCCAATGCTTGAGCTAGTATTTTCTTCATCTAAGAGCAGCTATACTGAAGAAGACAAGTCGAGTCGATTGAAGAATGTGCTTTTTGATTTGATGTTGTATTTGAATCTGCCCATTCTCTTTGGGATTTTGGTTTATGGATTAATAGTTCTTACTACTCAAGAATTAGCTAGATACGAATGGGTAGGGCTTGTGTTTTCTATCGGAATCGTAGCCGGTACAAACGGTATTAATGTTGCTCACGAATTAGGTCATAGGCAAACTAAGACTGAACAGTTTTTAGCGAAGTTGTTATTATTGCCTTCACTCTACATGCATTTCTTTATAGAACATAATTTAGGGCATCATCGAAATATCGGCACTCCTGAAGACCCCGCTACGGCTAGAAAAGATCAATCGGTGTATCATTTTTGGTTTACCTCGATTATTGGACAAATTCGCTCCGCACATCAAATTCAGAAAAGACTTTTAGAGAAAAATGGTAAAGGCTTTTGGTCTTTGCAAAATGAGCTGCTGCTTTTCTTCTTCGTAGAGTTGTGTTATTTAGCCTTGTTGTATGTTTCATTTGGAGTTCAAGGTTTAATTTTCGGTGTGTTTATTGCTTTGGTTGGAGTACTCTTACTGGAGACCATTAATTATATCGAACATTATGGACTAGTTCGTAAAAAAGTGAATGATCGATATGAGCGAGTTACTCCTGCACATTCTTGGAATTCAAACCATGTTATTGGCAGAATGGTGCTTTATGAGCTGACACGTCACAGCGATCATCACCATCGCGCTTCTAAAAAGTATCAGATATTAGAAAGTATTGAATCTAGCCCACAACTGCCCTTTGGATATACTACTTGTATGGTGCTTTCCTTGATAACCCCTTTATGGTTTAGTCTGATGAATTCAAGAATCTCTTGAACTATTTAGGCCTTTCAAATAAATTCTAATTTCAAAGCCAAAGAGCCGAACCCATTTTGCAACATTTAATTACTTCTGTCGTCCTTAAATCAAGGAATTAAATAAGCTAAAATGAAAAAGCATGTAATTCTAATAACTTTAATTTTATTCTTTGTTGGGTGCAAAGAAAAATCATCTTCATCGCTTGTATTAACAAATGTAAATATTGTTAACGTTAAAACAGGCAAGAATTACAAGTGTAATTTACAAATTATAGACGGTAATATTTCGAAAGTAACTAAAGAAAATTTGGAGGGCAATAATAAAATTGACTTGGAAGGAAAATACATAATGCCGTCTTTATGGGACATGCACGTACATCTACATGGTGACAAACAAAAGTTGAATGAATTTTTTAAAAGAGGAATTTTAGGTGTCAGAGATTTAGGAGCATTTGGTATAAAGGAAGTTGATAGTTTAGTCAAATGGAGCAATGAATTAGAAAATAAACCTATTCTAGAGTATCCTAAAATAAAATATGCTGGCTTTATTAACAATGATAGCACTTGCTTTAGTGGACATAAAAATATAAGCACTTATGAAGATTTAATCGAATCAGCAAATTTTTTAAATAAGATTAATTCTTCTTACTATAAAATTCACAACTGTTTTCCAGTTGAGCTACTTGAAAATTTAGACTCACTAGCAACGCAAAATGATTTTATTTTCGGAGGGCATATTCCAGAGGGAATAGACCCATTTGAATATTTAAGCAAATTTAAAAACATTAATTCTGTCGAGCATATTGGTATTTTCATTAGGGCACTTAGTTATAGGAAAGAAAATCCACTTAATTTAATAGAAGCTGTAGCTTTATTAGACGGCCCATATCTTGATAGTATTGCACAAACAATGAAAGAAAAAAACATCTCATTTACACCAAATCTGGTAACTGAAGTAGAGTTCATTAAATCTTATCCAGAAGATAAGAAAAAGCTTGGAGAAGCTTACTTAAAAAAGTTAATGAATTACACCAAAAGATTATCTGATAAAGGTGTAAATATACTTGCTGGAACAGATACTGGTTTAGATAATATTAAAGCTGGAGAGTCTTTATATGAGGAGTTAGTTTTACTTTCTGAGGCAGGGATTTCAAATTTAAAAGTTTTACAGTCTACAACTATGAATGCTGATAAAGCAAATAGAAAATTTCCAAACTTAATTGAACAAAACTCAAAAGCAAATTTGATTATCCTAAATGATAATCCTCTTGAAAATCTTTCAACCTTAAAGTCACCTTTTGGTATCGTTCATAATGGAATTTTTAAAAAATGAACCACTAAATGGTACACGTTGTGGTACACAGGAGATAATCAAAAAACAAAACACC
>Ga0255777_10004579_pt1 | contig 11365 bp, 11 predicted proteins | sample 101ome_15_FD_179975 | JGI IMG/M metagenome (GOLD analysis project Ga0255777, IMG submission 179975) | Coastal salt marsh microbial communities from the Groves Creek Marsh, Skidaway Island, Georgia - 101402AT metaG (version 2) | ecosystem: Environmental > Aquatic > Marine > Intertidal zone >...
TCATCAATAGCATACTGAATTAAAGGCTTATCAATAATAGGAAGAAGTTCCTTTGGCACAGTTTTAGTAACCGGAAGGAACCTTGTACCAAAGCCGGCAACTGGGAACAAGCAATATTTGATCATTAATTGGCGAATTTATCTTTCAAAATCTTCTTTCCTGATTCAACTCCAGGTTGATTATAAGTATTTATTTGAATAAAGGAGCCTACGGCAGATGTAAGCAAAAAAAACCTATACATCAACTGAGCAATATTAATCTCATCAATATTTGTAATAGTGATTTTATCGCATGGAATATCTGTTTCTTTAAGAATTGACTCATAAGTAGAATCAGCTTGTAAATTGATCAGTTCATTAAAACTCTTATCATTTAGGTAATCCAAATCAAAACAACTAAATTTTTCCTTATTTGGAATTAGGGATTCATCCTTTAAATTTTCAATTTTAAAGATCGTCACAGTCTTATCTCTTGGTCCATCAATAATTAATTGCAGAAAACTATGTTGATCATCAGGACCAATTAACGAAATTGGAGTTAGCCCTTGACGAGTACCATTAATGTTCTTCTTACCAAGAGATTCAGCCCAAAGTTGAACAAACCATCGATTAAAATCTTTAAAGACTGATGAATATGAAAAAATAATATTCATAGCAAATCGACCTTTATTTTCAACTAGAAATCTAGCTTTTTTGATTATTAATTCATAGTACTTTGATTTATTGAAGAAGCTTTCATGGACAATTTTGCAGCCATCTAAAAGTTTTTGGATATCTACACCGATTATTGCTAATGGTATTAGTCCCACAGAGCTGAATACCGAAAATCTGCCTCCAACGTTCTCTGGAATTGCAAATTTTTCAAGATTATTTTTAGATGCAAACTCCCAGAGAGGGGTATTTTTTCCAGCTATAACAGAGCAGTTATCTTTTGAGATCTTTGTCTTTGTATCAAGATATTTAAGAATACTTATAGGTTCAATAGTGTCTCCCGACTTTGAGATCAAAACAAATAGAGAATTATTTAAATCTCCAAGATTTAGAACGTAATTTATCCTTAATGGATCAATCGTGTCTAGAAAAAATAACTTTTTCTTAAAATTATATGTTGTTCTTAGGAAGGTATAAATTGCTTTCGTGCCAAGACTAGATCCACCAATACCAACTATATAGATATAATCTTTTGTGACTTTATTAGCATAGGATAGGATAGAACTAATATCCTGCTCATGAAGAGAATAATATCCAACAGTCCCTAATTCTTCTTTCAAATTTTTAAGAATCTCTTCATTGGACTTGATTTCATAAAAATTTCGTTCGTATTTCATGGACTTAACACTTAATCTAATAACATTTGAAGTATGATACACCCTGTCATTGTAAGTATAATTGCATTATGATTTATACTAATACTAGTTTCAATAAAAAAACAATCCTTATTACAGGTGGTGCTGGATTTATTGGAAGCAATCTGGCATTTTATTTCCAAGAGAACTACCCTGATTCCAAAATTATAGTTTTTGACTGTTTCAGAAGTGAAGCAACTTTTTCTAATGGTAATCTACAAAGCTTTGGGCATTATAAAAATTTGATTGGATTTACTGGTGATATTATCTGTGGAAACATAAATAATTCAGCTGATCTAGCAATGCTCAATGAGATTGAGTTTGATTATATCTTCCATCAGGCTGCCATTTCAGATACTAGAGTTTATGATCAAGAAATAGTAATGAAAACCAATGTTAATTCATTCTATTGGTTCTTAGAGAAGACGAAAAAAGATAACGCAACTCTTATCTATGCCAGTTCTGCCGCTACCTATGGAAGTATGCCTTCACCTCAAAAAATTGGCTTTGAGAATCCTGAAAATCCATATGGTTACAGTAAATATGCCATGGATCAAATAGCAGCGCAATTCTCAAAGAAAAATCCAAATATAAAAATTATCGGTCTCAAATTCTTTAATGTTTATGGTCCCAGAGAGTATTTCAAGAATAAAACATCTTCAATGGTTATTCAACTTGGACATCAAATCCTCAATGGGCAGGCACCTCGACTATTTGAAGGATCTGATAAGATTCTCAGAGACTTCATTTTTATTGATGATGTTCTACAAGCCAATATTAAGGCATGTGAATCAAAAAATAATGGTGTTTATAATGTAGGCACTGGAAAACCAAGAAGTTTTCAAGATATAGCTGATATACTCCAGAAAGAATTAGGGTGTGATTATGGTACGGATTATTTTCCTAACCCTTACACTGGTTACCAGATGCACACTCAAGCAGACATTACCTCATCTCAAGAAAATTTCAATTTTGAACCTGTCTTTTCTCTTGAAGAGGGTATTAAGCATTATGTCCCAAATATTAAAGATATGTTTAAGATGCCTATTGATTAATGCTCAACTCTATACAAAAAATTCATCCTAAGATTCTTGTCATTGGTGATTTAATGATTGATAAATATCTTTGGGGTGAATGTACACGTATTTCACCTGAAGCACCTGTTCAAATTATCAATGTCAAGAATGAAACAAAGGTGCTTGGCGGTGCTGGAAATGTTGCTCACAATCTTGTGACACTCGGATCTTATGTTGAGGTACTAAGTATTATTGGTGGATGCGAAATTTCTAATGAATTAAGAAATCTTTTCAGAAAAATTAATCTTGGAACAGATTATCTAATTGAGCAAAAAGATCGTGTTACTTCAAAGAAGACAAGGATCATATCATCTCAACAACAAGTGATTAGATACGACATTGAAAGCGATGAAGATATTAGTGCAGTTTCCGAAAAGAGATTGATAGATATATTTAAATCTATTATTAGTAAATTTGAATTGGTTATTCTCTCTGATTATGGAAAAGGCGTTATAACAAATTATGTTGCTCAAGAAGTTATTAAAGTGGCTAACTATTATGGTATTAAAGTCATAGTTGATCCAAAGGGGTCTGATTATTCTAAATATTCTTCTGCTTATCTCTTAACTCCAAATAAGAAAGAGGCTTCTGAGGCAACTGGTATAAATATTTCAGATAAAAATTCTCTTAAAGCCGCCTTAATTCATTTAAAGGATTTTTGCAAACTACATACTTCCCTTATTACTCTAAGCGAAGATGGTATTGCTATATTTGATGAACAATTTAGATCTCATCCAACAGTTGCCAGAGAGGTATTTGATGTCACTGGAGCCGGTGATACAGTGATTGCGGCCCTTGGTTACGCTTTAGCTGCGAAGAAAGACATTGACTCAGCAGTAGTTCTTGCCAACTTAGCAGCTGGAGTCGTCGTTGGAAAGATTGGCTCTGCAACAACATCATTTAAAGAAATTATTAAGTATGAATCCTTACTAAACAATTCTGATTGTGAAGAGAGTGTATTGTCATCAGAAAAATTCATTGAGATTTTAGAAATTTTAAGAAAGTCTGAGAAAAAAATTGTATTCACCAATGGCTGTTTTGATATTCTTCATATGGGTCATGTCAAATATTTAGAAAAAGCTAAGAAACTTGGAGATATTTTGGTTGTAGGTGTAAATTCAGATGCTTCTGTTAAGAGGTTAAAAGGTAAGAATAGACCTATCAATCCTCTTAATGACAGGTGCTGCGTCATTGCTTCACTTAAATCAGTTGATTTTGTTATTCCTTTCGAGGAAGATACGCCAATTGAATTGATTACCGCGATTGTTCCAGATATACTCGTGAAAGGCGGTGACTATAAAGAAAAAAAGGTGGTCGGCGAAGAAATTGCAAAGGAGCTTGTTCTAATAGACTTTTTAGAGGGAAGAAGCACTTCAAATACCATTACTAAAATAAAGAAAAATGATAGAAATAATTAAAAGTGAGCTCGATCTCCATGGTGAGGTTTTCTCAAAAATGGAGACGCTTTTTATTTCAATAGAATGTATTGCCAAATTGGCAATAGATTCTATTAAGTCAAATGGGAAGATTGTTATATTTGGTAATGGTGGTTCTGCTGCTGATGCCCAACATATTGCAGCTGAACTTGTCGGCAGATACAAAGCCAGTAGAAAGGGATTGTCTGCTTTGGCTTTAACCACTGATACATCTGCCCTGACAGCAATATCAAATGATTTTGGATATGAGAACGTTTTTAAAAGGCAACTTGAAGCTCTTTTAAATAAAAATGATCTGGTTATAGGAATTAGCACCTCTGGTAACAGCCTTAATGTTATAAATGCTCTCAAATTCGCGAAAAGTATTCACGCAAAAGTTGTTGGATTTTCTGGCGCCCAAGGTGGAAAGATGAATGACATTTGTGATATTAATCTTGTAATACCCTCAGATGACACCCCCAGAATCCAGGAGATGCACATATTCGTTGGTCATACACTTTGTCACTTGATAGATATTCATTTCTCAGACTAAACTTAAGGCTGAGTTAATCACTTCTTTGCTGGTAATCTTTTTCATACAGTTATGATGTCCCAATGGGCAAACCCTTTTCATGCAGGGCTGACAATCAAGGTCTTTTTTAAGAATATTTGACTTACTATTCATCCATTGACTTGTCTCATTAACCTTTGTAGGACCGAATATTGTAACTGTAGGAATCTGAAAGGCGGCGGCAATGTGCATTGGCCCAGAGTCCCCAGTGATAAAAATATCTAATGAAGAAATATAACTCACCAAATCCTTGATGGTAGTTTTTCCGGTAAGATTTGTAAAATTTTTACAATTTTTATTCCTTAATTCCTGAGCAATCTTCTTCGAAAGACTCACTTCATCAGCCCCCCCAAAGATAAGGATATCGAATTTGCCTGAAAGAGAAACTGCAACTTCAACAAATTTCTCATAGGGCCAGCACTTTGCAGATCCATAAGATGCTCCAGGATTTAGACCCAGCATAGGCATCTTGCTAGGATGCACATTAGAACTGTTAAAAATTTTTAATCTCCCTGCTTTAAGATCAATACCTATAGACTCTTGGATAAATTGATTATATTTTTCAACTTGGTGCCCAAAGGAAAATTTGTTCTTATTGTATTGATATTTGTTCTCAGCATTTAGCAGTAATTTAAACAACTTGGTTCTTATAGAGCCTCTAAAAGAAATAAAAAGATCTATGGATTTAATTGACCTTATAGTTTTGATAAGGTTAATTAATCCCCTATCTAAGATATAAGTTTCTATACATTTTGGATGAGAGCTCATCAGGTCAATAGAGACTTGTGAACCAATAAAAACTATTTCGCAATCATGATATTTCTTAACTATGTTTTCTATAGCAGGAGTAGTCATAACGCAGTCACCTAACCATGTAGGCAGCTCAATTAATATTCTCATCACATAATTTTTTTGTAATGCTTTTTACTAAGCTCAAGTTTAAATATTTTCTCAAGTTTCAACATAAACCTGTGCTTCTTTTGCTTCTTTGTCAATTGATAATTCGGGTCAGCAACAAAAACCCCTTTCTGCTTCGGTAGCCAGGGCTGAATTATTTTTGGATGACTACTTTCAAATTGACAAATAATATTTTGATCTATCTTTGTGTAATCAATCTTTTTATAGTGACTATTCCAATATTTTTGAACTTTTTTGCTTTTAAGGTTCATTTCCTCTTCAGATCTTACCCAACCATAGTGATAGCATGTTGCATCCAGCAACTTGGCTTTAGGATATCTACCCTTTTTATTGGAATCGAGTACTAGCCAAAATAATCCATCTGGAGCATATGATCTAATTGAAGCTTTTATAATTCTTGTCTCTGATCTGTACCAACCAGGTGAGTCAAGGTAACTATTTGCATTGCCGTAAAAGTGTAAAAATTTAAAAGCTAGAGCCTCAACATCTTTATCTTGATGGTAATTTTGCATTTGTTGAAGTATATATTCCAAATCATTTTCATGATATACCTCATCACCTTCAACATAAAATAGCCAGTCTCCTGTGCAGTTATATTGAGCTATCATTTTTTGCTGGCCGTAAACAAAACCTTTAGATAGCATTCGATCACTCCATTCCGATTCTATTATTCTAATCTTTGGCTGCTTTAAACCTAAAATTAATTCCAAAGTATTATCTTCACTTCTTCCAACATTTATTACAAACTCATCGACAATCGGCAAAACGGATAATATTGACTGGATAAAAGGATATCCCAGAATTTCACCGTTTTTTATAAAAGTAAAAGCACTTATTTTCATAAACTATATGAACTCACTAATTCCATTCTTGCATCTAATTATTTTATTTTTAGCTGCTACTTCAAGGATTAAATCATTCTGTATTAAAGACTCTCTAGACTCTTCATGATGCCAAAGATGGTATTGAATAGCTAAGTGTTTTATGTTATTCCTTATCAAACCATAATTTATCATCCTTAATGCAAATTCACTATCCTCACGTCCCCATCCTTCGAAATCATTATTAAATCCATTTATTCTTAAAAAATCTTCTTTGAAAAAGCTCATATTACACGTTTTAATGCCATCTAATTTTTTAGACTTTGATGAAAAGATATTACTTAGAAGTTTTGACCTAAGTGCATTTTTTCTATTACTAATTCCTGATTGATAGAAATTAACAGCAAGATCTTGAGATTGAAGAACTTTTCTGGATATTTCTTTACTTAACAAAACTCTCGTGCCTTGAATAAAAAAACCCTCTTTTGAGGAGCTAACATGATCATAAATGAAGTATTTATTTAATATCATGTCTCCATCAACAAGTATCAAATAGTCTGAAGATGATTTAGCAATAGCTTTATTTCTGGAACGAGCAGCTCTAAAACCTAAATCTCTTTGCCAGCTGTGAATAATCTTAGTAGAGCTTTTCTTTTGATATTTAGATATTAAAATCTTTGTTTCGCCTCTACTTCCATCATCTGCGATTATTATTTCATCTGGCAAGAAAGTCTGGCTGAGTGCGCTTTTTATAACTAACTCAAGTGCATCAGGCCTGTTATATGTTGTTATAATCAATGCAATTTTCATTAGTCTTACCTAGGAAAACTGACAAAAAAACTCATTTTATTAAAAATTGATAATGAATAAAATCTCAGTTTATATAATTGCATATAACGAATCAGAAAAAATTAAATCTTGTCTTAAAAGCGTCTTATGGGCAGATGAAATCATTTTAGCAGACTCTCACAGTACGGACGGAACTTCAGAAATTGCTGAAAAAATGGGAGCTAAAGTTGTTCATATAGATTTTAAAGGTTATGGTGATCTCAGAAACCAAGCAATTAAATTTTGTTCACATGATTGGATTCTTAGTATTGATGCCGATGAAAGATGTACAGATAGAGTCAGAAAAGAAATACATAACATAATTCAGAATCCGGAATTCGACATCTATAAAATTCCTAGAAAAAATTATTTCATGGGGAAATGGATAAAATTCTCTGGATGGTATCCAAACTTCAGGCAACCGCAACTATTTAAAAACGGGATGATGAAATATGACAACAAACCTGTTCATGAGGGATTTATCACTCTATCGGATAAAAAAATTGGAACCCTAGAAAATTCAATCTGGCAGTTCCCTTTTAAAAATCTTGAAGAGGTACTTAATAAGGCTAATAAATACTCTTCTCTGGGAGTTGAAAAATTAGAAGCTAAAAGCGTGAAAAGTTCTGTTGCCAAAGCATTTTTTCATGGTTTATGGTCATTTTTAAAACACTATTTTTTTAAATTAGGAATTCTTGACGGTGGGGCTGGTTTTGTAATTGCATTCGGAAATTTTGAGGGCACTTTTTATAGGTATCTAAAACTTTACGAAAAACAATCTAATTGGGATGGCCCAAAATATGAAGATCGCGATTAGATATGGTCGCTTGTTTTATTCATAATTTAATGTCTTATTTGCAAATAACCCAATAAAAACAGCGAATAAATAAGTTGTAAAGTGTCCTAAAAAATATGAGTCAATGAAGTTAAGCACTATAAACATCGCCGCTAATGCCATAATTGACTTTCTTTCTTTTATATCTTGTTTATAAGAATATCTGATATTTGATATTTGATACCATAGGAAAACTAATAAGCCAAATATGCCTAGTTCAGTAGTAATTAATAGATACATATTATGAGGATGGCTTACAGGACGGTCTTTAGAATCTTTTTCCTCTAGAAAATGGATGTACTCCTTTTTAAATTCACCTGTACCAACACCAAAATATGGATTTCTGCCAATGATTTTTAGTGAATTATTTATGTATGCAATTCTTTGAGACAAAGATGAATGATCAAAACTTTGAATATTTTCAAATGCATAAAAAGTTTTATTGACTCTATATTTAAAAACCGAACTAAAACTATATAAAAAAGTAAAAATTAGCATGATTAAAACTAGGAAACTAAAAAAAGTTTTAATCTTAAATCCATATTTTTGAAAAAAAATAACTCCTAAAATAACAAAAAATGCTATGTAGCCTGAACGACCTTCAGATATAAAAATATTTACAATAATTAAAAACATAAGTGCAATCAAAAAAAACCTAAAGTTGTTTGATAAATTTTTGTTGAGAAAAAGGGAGTAAGCTAAATAAAAACCGAACGCCAGAAAAACTCCCCAAGAAATATGACTCATGAATGGAGAAGGATGAAGAATTTGTGCAGCACCAAATTTAGGTATAAAACCTAACCAAATCATTGTTGTGAAGACTGTTGTAAGAAAAATTGAATATAGAAATATTTTTATGTATTGAATTTTATTACCTTTTAATACAAGGGTTGAAAGAACTGGTATCAAAAGGAGAAATTCAATCATTCTTAACAACATATCTAAGCCATCCAATTTATTCTCAGTCCAAATTAGACCTATACAAAATGATGCAAAAAAGACTAAAGAGATTCTTGAAAAATTATTTGCAAATAAATTTACAATTTTATTTTTTGTATCTCCAGATAGCCCCCATAGTGTCAAAATAGATACAGCAAATATTTTTGATAGCGCAACTGAAATTGGTAAAAAGAAAATCAATAAAGCAAATAGAAACTGATTTGAATTTGATATGGAAGTTAATTTGGGCATATAATTTTTTGAATTATCAGAATAATAATACCAAAAAAAATCTTTGAAAATGTTAGAAGAAAAAACCATTAAAGTCGCGTTTTTTGATAGAGACGGAATCATAAACTATGATTATGGTTATGTTCACAAGATAAAAGATTTTCATTTCGTAAAAGGTATTTTTGATGTACTGAAGTTCTTATTAACTAAGAATTTTAAAATAATAATAGTGACTAACCAATCTGGTATTGCTAGGGGTATGTACTCTGAATCAGATTTTATTAAAATTAATAATTGGATGCTGGAAGAAATGAAAAGAAAATCTATAACTATTCTTGATGTTTTTCACTGTCCACATGGTCCTGACTCGACATGCAATTGCCGAAAACCCAAACCCGGAATGTTTTATGATGCAATTAGAAAATATAATATTAGTTTAACAAAATCTTTGATGGTTGGAGATAGTGTACGAGATATTCAGGCAGCTAAAGAGGCGGGTATCAAAAATAATTATCTAGTAAACACTAATTACAAAAAAATAGACTCTGAAGAAGTTTTTTTATGTTCAGAACATGGAGATCTCTTGAGGCTCTTAAGAAAAAATTTGTCAAATAATTTATAGGTCATTATTAAGAATTCTGTCTGATATATCTGCTATCTTTTTGGGGTCAATATTATTAATGTTATCGCAATATTTATTAATTTTATAAACATTAATCTCATTATCTGAAGCGACTGAATGGTTGATTTCAGTTCCAAAACTGTTTCTATATTGGGGAGTCGATCCAAATATTGTAATTGAAGCGATATTTAATGCCCATGCTAAGTGTGTTGGTCCGGTATCGCCTCCAATCACAAGATCGGATCTTAAAATTATTTGTTTAAGGTCTGATAAATTTTTTGATTGAGTAATTTGAACTTTTGGAGAAAGTTTTTTTATTTTTATCGCCATGAGTCTTTCTTTCTCGGAATTCCAAATCACCTCAGAATCGATTTTTAAATAATTTATAACTTTCGCATAATTCTCCTCTGAATAAATCTTTGAAGGAAATGACGCCCCTGGAATAACCAAAATTTTAGGTTTCTTTTTAGTATTCTTTTTCTCTAAATTTAAAAGTGGTTTTTTATTTCGAATTTCATTTTCACTAGTCTTAAATCCTAGAGCAAAATTTACCAATGAAATATATCTCATTATTACATTATTCTCGTATGAAATTCTAAATAGATCAGAGTAGAAATACGATGAAAAAGATTCTCTTAATGAATATTTATCAAACCCAAATCTTCTTAATGCGGGAATAAACCTTGTTATAACTGCCGATTTAACCAAACCTTGTAAATCAATAGCCAGATCATATTTTTCTTGGTTCCTTAAAGAAATTAACATCTTAAAAAAACCTATTACAGATTTCTTTCTTTTTATGTTCGTTATGTTTAATGATATAACCTGATTAATATCTTCATTGTCGTGCAAAATTTGAGAAAATCGATCATCAACGTACCAATGAATCTCGGCATTAGGAAATTGTTTTTTAATAAATTGTAAAACAATCATTGACTGAATGATATCTCCAAGAGCAGAAAGTCTAACTATTGCAATTCTCATAATGGTTTTCCAATACTGTACCTGAATCTAAATTGAATTTCATTGATGATATAATTCACGAAATAATTATGTCAGATTCCAATACTTATCCTTCAACTAATTTTATTCTCAACCAGATAGATGAGGATATTAGCAATGGACTATATAAAAAAATCCAGACTCGGTTTCCTCCAGAACCTAATGGATATCTGCATATTGGACATGCCAAATCTATTTTTCTTAATTTTGGCATTGCAAAAAAGTATAACGGTTTCTGCAACTTAAGATTCGATGACACTAATCCATCCAAAGAAGATATTGAATTTGTAAACTCCATAAAAGAAGATATTAACTGGCTAGGTTTTGAATGGACTGGGAATGAAAAATATAGCTCAAAGTACTTTGAAAACTTTTATTCATATGCCTCTGAGTTGATTAAAAAAGGATTGGCTTATGTTTGTTTCTTATCTCCTGAAGAAATTAGAGAGAATCGAGGAACTCTAAAAGAACCCGGAAATAACAGTCCATACAGAGATAACTCAATTGAAGAAAATATTTGGAATTTTCGTCAAATGCGAGATGGATCATTTAAAGAAAACCATTGCGTGCTTAGGGCCAAAATCGATATGAAAAGCCCTTTTATATGTTTGAGAGATCCCACACTTTACAGAATCAGGTTTGAAACCCATCATCAGACAGGAAACAGTTGGTGCATCTACCCAATGTATGATTTTGCCCACTGCATATCAGACGCTATTGAGGGTGTGACACATTCACTTTGCACACTTGAATTTCAAGACA
>Ga0255777_10004582_pt1 | contig 11359 bp, 17 predicted proteins | sample 101ome_15_FD_179975 | JGI IMG/M metagenome (GOLD analysis project Ga0255777, IMG submission 179975) | Coastal salt marsh microbial communities from the Groves Creek Marsh, Skidaway Island, Georgia - 101402AT metaG (version 2) | ecosystem: Environmental > Aquatic > Marine > Intertidal zone >...
CTTAATTTTCTAAATGTGAAATTATACTTTCCTTTTTGGTCTGGAAGAAGAGCAGTCATCCAATATTTATCAGTCAAACCTATCCAGCCACCTGCTTCTTCAGGTTTTACATTAATTCCGTTTTTCCCAGCTTCAGTAAGGTCGCCATAGCTTTTTTCTGACAGTGTCCCGTCAAAAACACCCAAGGGCCCTTCATGTAATACAAAGAAATCAATTGTTTTAGGTTCACCAGCCCTTCTAATTAAACCATACGGATATAAAGTAACAGCCTCCTTAGAATTATTTTGAACTCTTTGATTTACAGTAATCATAAAAGTATCATCAATACTTATATCCTGGTAAAAAATGATACCCTCACCATTATCCCAAGAGAGAGTTACTGGCTTATTCGGAGTTAATTGTTCATTAGATGCCTTCCAAACTGATTTTCCATTAGGAACTTTAATTCCTTTTGGATTACTCCACCCAAATTCGATAAAATAAGGTGTTTGCCCATTAGACTTTAGCAACAATTTTATGAGATCACTCTCAGGGTCTAATGTTTCCCTATATTGCGTTAAAGTGATGTCATCAATTCTTGCTCCCTTTAAGGATATTGAACCAGAGGCTTCTTTTGAGAGCATCGAAATTCTTGGTACAGCTTTTCTTTCATCAGATGAAGCTGTGTTATCAACTCCAACTATCCCATTTCCAGTATTTGAAGGCAAAGGGATATTCGATGTGTCTGTATTTTCTTGAACAATATTCTGTTGATTATTTAATTCTTTTTTAGGTTCAACAAACAATAACTGATATCCAATTAAAACTGACATGGATAAGCAAATAGCTGCAACTAAGTTTCGAGTTTCTGGGTTCATTTTATCTCACATACTTTATAATAATAAATTAAGGTTAAAAAATTATACGTATATAACTATTTAATAGGATCATAACCACCCTTTCCCCAGGGATGACATCTGATTATTCTTTTTAGCCCTAGCCAAATACCATACATTATTCCAAACTTTTTAACTGATTCTTTTGTATATTCTGAACAAGTAGGTAGGTATCTACAATTATTTCCTAATAAAGGGGAAATTAAGTATTTATATAAGTTAATTAAACTAATAACTAGATTTGTAAAAAACTTCTTAATCATGATTTACTCAAACACTCTTTCATCTCATTTCTTAAATCTAAAAAAGAGGCCTTAATTAAAGACTTTTTTGCAACTATTATGTAACTATTAGTTTCGTCAAACAATAGTCTATTCTCCTTAAGAAACAAAGAAATTAATGCTCTCATCCTTCTTTTTGCCCTATTTCTTTTAACTGCATTACCAATTCTTTTTGTAGCAGTAAAACCAAATTTTAAGGATGGTTGATCTTGCTCTATCTGATTATATTTTTGTAGTATGAAATTTTTTTTAAAAATTTTTTTTCCAAACTTGTTAGATAAAACGAAATCTCTTCTTTTTTTTATAGTTTGGAATTTCATTTTATTTAGCTCATATATTTGACTTAATAAAACAAAAAGGTTTAGGACTAAGAACTAAGCTGAAAGTTTTTTTCTGCCTTTGGCTCTTCTGGCACGAATAACGTTTCTACCACCTACGGTTGACATTCTGCTTCTGTAACCATGTCTTCTTTTTCTTACTAAATTACTAGGTTGGAAAGTACGTTTCATAGCTTTTCTGTATTATATACAGTCCCTTGATTAAATTTTTGTTGTTTTTAGACCCTTTGTTTCAGATAGTCAATATGATTATTTCTGTGTTCTTTCAGAAATAGTAGGTGCTGGCTTCATTTCCATATCCCAAGGAAAATAAATCCAAGTGTCTTGAGAAACTTCGGTAATAAATGTATCCACTTGTTCTCTTCCGCTTGGCTTTGCATAAACAGTTGCGTAGTGTGCATGTGGAAGTTTAAGTCTTATTGTTTTGATAGTTTCACCAGTATCTACCAGATCATCAATTATCAACCAATCCTTGCCATCCTCTGCAATTAAAGATTCTTTCAGTACGTTTACTTCACCTTTATTTTTTTGATTATAAGATAATACGCAAACAGTATCTATCAGCCTAATATCTAATTCTCTTGCCACAATAGCAGCAGGAACCAACCCTCCTCTTGTAACTGCAATAATACCTTTGTAAGGCTTCATTTCTGACAAACGCCAAGCCAATGCCTTACTATTTCTGTGAATCTCTTCCCAAGATACAGGGAATGATTTATCGTACATTTTATCTACTCGTAAATTTGTTAAAGTTATTAATGAAATCTATTACACCAAAACTACATTTATTATAATATTTTTTCTTACTTGATTATAATTATTTATAACTATAACTATATAAAACTATTAACAATATGCGCTCGTAGCTCAGCTGGATAGAGCACTAGACTACGAATCTAGGGGTCAGGGGTTCGAATCCTCTCGAGCGCACCACAATTTGGCTTCCACGCTCAAAAACGAGAAACCTTATTTCAACAATGGTTGACAAAAAAGCATAAAATATCGTATAAAAATGGGGCGACATATGGGGCTACATAAAAATACGAAAAATGACAGAATTACAAGCATTACCACCAAGAATTAGACTAGATGACGGACTAATTATCTTACATAAAAAAAGACATAAAAAACCTCATGTCATGGCTGGACAAGTTATTAAGAATTGGTATGCAACTATAAATGTTAAAAGAGGAAGCAGACGGACGATTTCAACCCAGACGGAACACCTACCAACTGCCAAAAGGTTTGCCAGGCAACAAGCACAAATTTTCCTTGCTCGAGTTTCAGAAGGTATGTCAATCAAAGCCGACCATTTTGTTCCTATAGCTAAAAGGTCAATCCAAGATAACAAGCTACAATTTGAAAGACGAAATCAAATTGAAAGTTGGAAGATGTATAAAAGCCAGATTGAAAACTTTTGGATTGAAGTTTTTGGTAATAAAAGAATTTCAGAAATAACAAGTTCAGATATTGAGAATGAATTAAAATATTTATTAGATGTTAAGAAATTAGCTAACAATACTGCCAGGCATTATCTACTAGGTTTGAGGTGGGTTTTTAAACAAGCATTAAAAGAAAAGAAAATTTCTAACCTTCCAGATTTTCCTAGTCTGCGAAAATATCAAAAACCTTTTAAAGCTAGACCAAGTTTTAGCGAAGAAGAATGGAAGAAATTTAACGCAGTTTTATATGACTTTGATAAAGACCTGGAAAAGAAAAGCGCAACCAGTTTAAAGCAACAGATGTATTATAGACGAGCATTAAGGGATTGGTGTCAGCTTATAAGTTATTCTGGGTTAAGGACTGGCGAAGCTAGTCTTTTAAAATGGAAAGATTGGAAAATAGTAAACGAAGGACAAAAGAACGAGCATTGTATTTTAGATGTTCGAGGAGAAGAAAAGAAAGCGAGTAAAACTGGAGCAAGGCAAGTTATAGGATTGAAGTTTGTTAATACTTGTTTGACCAGGAGAAAAGCAGATACGACTTTAAACAAACCAGACGACTATATTTTTTCTCATATTGCCAGGCATGAAGGCAAACCAATTATGTCATTTAGGAATAGTTTTTTTAAAGCATTGAAAAAGGCAAATATAGGATTTGATAGCGAAGGAAATAAATTACCTGGATATACTCCTTATATTCTTCGAGGAACATATGCGACTTTAAGATTAACCCTGGAAAATGTAGACATTTATCATTTAGCGCAAAATTTAGGTAACCAGGTTGAGATAACAGAAAAATATTATTCTAAAGCGAAGCCAAAAGATTTCGCAGAAACCTTATCTAAAATATCAGAAGATTAACTAACTAATCTTCTTAATACTTCTCTATGATATGGTTTCCCAGATGTGTCTTTAAAGTTTTCCAGATATAGGATATTTGCAATCCTGGTATATCCTAAAGGTTTCCCAGATGTAGTCTTTTTTCTACGCAGTTGTTTTAATCTTTTGATTAATTCTGGGTTGGTTTCTTTTAATCCTTTTCTTCCCTCGCATTTACCTTTTTCTTTCCTTACCCTCATTCTTGCGCCAACCAATTTAGCAACTAAATTAGCTTTTTCAAATTGAGCAACAGAACCTAGAATTTGTTGGATTAAAACTGCAGTTGGTGTTTCGTCTGTGAAATGATTAGGTGCATCAACACAAATTAACTCATAACCTAAATCTTTTAACATTTTGTAGCCAGTTAATTGAACAGTTAAATCCCTGGCAAATCTCGAAGCAGTTTCAACAAGTATTGTTTTTGCGCCATTAGATTTGAGATATGCTAATAAATCTATAAAAGCATTTCTTTCATGGATTGATATTGTCCCAGAAACTCCCTTGTCATAAAATTGCTTTACGATTTCGAGTTTATTTTTCCTGGCATAATTATTAATAGCTTCAAGTTGTCTTTTATGACTATCTTTATCCTCGCCAACATTACTCATGCCAGAAGTTCTTAAATAAATGACTGCTTTTTCCATTTGATTAACTCCTATTATATATATCTAATATAATGATTTAATTGAGTTATTCAAGATATATGACACCTTTTATTGATAAAAAGTGTCATTTAGGCATAAAAAAAACCTGGTTAGAGCAAATCTTAACCAGGTTGTTTAGAAAGGAAAGGACGGAATTAAGCGACTGCTTTTAATTCTTTCTGTTCGTATAATTCTTCAAGAGTAATACCTAACTGTTTAGCGTCAGCTATGTCTTTTTTCTTTTGTTTTCCTAATTCTGCTCTTTCTCTATAAGAGTTGAGCAAATTGGAAAATGAATTATCAAAAGTTCCATTATCAATCATGATTTTGACCTGGGATAAATATTCTTTAACTGGCGCAAAACCTTTATTGATATCTGCGAAAACAACTGGGATATCTTTTAAAATCTCGTTCTTTTTCTCGTAACCGATTTTAACTTTAAATCCGTTTCTAACTTTTGTTATCATATTGGATTTTTTAACTTCATCAAAGTTTTCAGCTTCGATTTGGTTTATCAAGTTTTGAACTCTTTTCGAGGTTTTTAACTTCATTCCTTCAAGAGTTATTCCTTGATATTCTTTTTTACCTCTAACGATTGGCTTAAGAGATAAACCGAGTGATTGAATGTTTAAGTTTAAATTTTCCATTTTAATTCTCCTTTTGGTTAATGGTTTTTTTTCTTTATCTATTATTTAATATAAGAGGTGTTCTAGACAGAATGTGGCGTAAACTGTTTGGCTTGTATGGGCAGTTACATAGACTTTAGTTCGCACCCAGAACCAGACGAACTCGCCAGACTAACGACCTGGTAATTTTTCAATTTTAGCATGGGAGGAAGTTGAAAAAGTCAACAAATCTCAACAATTTTCAAATTACTGTCTGGTTAAATTTACGTTACCATATGTTTTTGTAAACTTTTTAAAATCAAGAAAAAGCGACAAAAGTATAAACCACAAATTAAGGAAAAAATTAAACATGACTTGGGATAAAGTTTTAAGGAAAGCTGATTATGAAATGTGTATAAGTTCCCCTGGTATATCAAAAACAGATTATGAATTTATTAAATCATGTTGGGAACAACAAGAATGGAAACGAGCAAAATCACTTAACGCAAATGGATTTTATGCGTTGCAGAATAGATATTTAAGTCCAACTCAAATGAACATATGCAGACGAATTATAAGCAAGTGTAGTGCAAGACCTTCAAATCAAATGAGATAAACTTGGTCAACTGCTACAACAAAATGTTAATATTTTATTAAATATTAATTTAGCTGATGCGAAACGCAAAGCGTATGTCAGCAATTCATTCATATCTATATTTTTAAGGAGATTTTTCATGACTTTGAAGGATATTTTAAACTCTCATCAATCAACAAAAGACAAATTAGACCAGGTTTCCAGGCAACCAGAATTATCCTGGCTAAAAGATAGAAGAACTTACGGAACAAAACAACTTTTAGATTTTGGTAGAATAGCTTTAAATCAAAACATTGAACGAAGTTCAAAAACTGCTTAATCAGACGAACGAACCTAGATTTTTTTTAGATTTAAGGTGCAATTTTTACTCAAAAAAAGAAAGAAACAATCCTTTTTAGGATTTATTAGAGAAAAACAATGAACGATATTCGAATAGACAAATGTTATAGTCTTACCCATGCAATTTATCATTGGTTTTATGATGATGAACCAAATCAAGCCAAACATGAACGAAATAAAAAAGAGTTTATAGATGTATTAAACAGACAAGTTCAAAATGCAAGTTCTCAGCGATTGTTTAACAGTTCTGGGTTAACTGATGTGCTTTCAAGACTTCACAGAACTGCTGAAAGTTATTGTTATGGTGGTTTGGCTAAAACAAAAAGACAAGTAACCAAGGAAGATTATGACAAGAAATGGAAGTTTTATATTGCTCCATATTTGCCACCAGATTTTGACCAAGTGAATAGAAGATTATCATGAACATTTTTTATCAAGAGTATTTAGACAACGTAAAATTCTTAATCAGCAACAAAGACAAGCTAACAGAAAAACAACAACAAGGATTAGCTTGTTTGCCATTAGAACATATGACAATTAAAAAGCATTACGCTTTTGCAAAGTGGCTGCGATTTTTGATTGATACAAAATACAAATCAAAAGTTTTAGCTGAAAGAGACAAAGCCGTTTTAAGTGAATATGATAATCAAATAGATTTAAACTTTGGTTTAATGAAACTTTGCGTTGGCGAATTTGAGTGTGAGTTAGCGAGAAACAATCAATGAAACCAATGCTTATTCAAACTGTAATGATGTTTTCGCAGACAGGTCAAATCAATCCTCAATATTATAAACTTGTAAATGAATTAGAAGAATTAAAAAGACGAGTTAAAAAGCTAGATGGAAAGAATATAATGTTTGTTCACTCAGTTCCGTCCGTTGGTTCAGCTTCAATGATGGTTACTGATGCAGAAGTAGACCAAATAGTAACAAGTGCAATGTATATGAAACCAAAAGCCTTCAATGAAAAGTTTTTCGGTGGAAAAACAGCACCAGACAAGCTGAAATATATGACAGGTTCTTTAAATCGTGCAATAGCAAAGCGACAAGCTGAACCCAGAAGACGAGTTTTGAAAACCAGACGTGAGTTTATAGAGTTTTATCAAAATCAGTTTAACTTTTTTAACCCATCAAAAACTGGAAAAATGGGTGCGTTTTTAAATAGGTCTATGACTAGAGATTTAACTAGGAAGAGATAATTTTTTCTTTTTTCATTATCTCTTAATGCGAAGCCGAGAAATGATTTACCCTCATTCTCTGTTTCCTCCTTTTCAGAGAGAGAAGTTAGCTTGATTGTTTTAACTTCTCTCTTTTTTAATTAAATCTAAATATTGTTTGATTTTATCTAAGTCATTATCTGACAAATCCTTATAACTTTTACCAAACTTAGTTTTAACTTTTAATGCCACATGAGCATATGGGTTTCTGCCATTTGGATGATTTGGATGTTCAGGTAGTTTATCTACAAGATAATCACCTGTTTCTTGTATTTTTTTCCAGATATATTTTCTATTCAATTCATTCATTATTTGTGATTTTAACTTTTTATAAAACTATTTTTCAAATTATTTTTCATAGGTTATTGTTTTAATATGAAATTCAAAGATAAGTATGAAAATGATAACTATTTAATTAAAAAGTTAAAAATTTCAGATTTTAATTTACTGTATGATGTTGGGAAAAATCCATCTATTTGGGAACAACATCCCGAAAATGATCGGTGGAAAATAGAAAAATTTAAAAATTATTTTAATAATGGAATACAAAATGAATTTGGTATTTATGGTATTTTCGATAAGAAAGAAAATAGATTAATTGGATCTTCCAGATACTACGGCTATAACAAACAAAAATTAGCAATAAAAATTGGATTTACTTTCTTGATACCGAAATACTGGGGAACTAGTGCAAATTATCAAATTAAAGTTTTAATGCTTACGGAAGCTTTTAAAAATTTAAAAAAAGTGTATTTCGATATTGGTTTTAATAACTTAAGATCTAGAAAAGCCATCGAGAAATTAGGTGCTGTTCTATATAAAGATAGCCAATCAGGTAATGTAATTTATGAACTAGATAAGAAAATATTTTTTCTAATTAAAGACAAAAATAATCAGATTGAATTACTAGAGTTTATTATGCGTGGGTGTAAAAAACATCCTGCTTATAGAGCTATTAGGCCTGCAACAGGTAATTGTGATGAATGTTTATTGATTTGGGATGCCAAAAATAAAATTAATTTCAATAGTATAAAAAAATATTATGATTTATTACCAAGGCAAAAATAAAGAAAAAAGGATATCAAAAGAAAATTTAGAAAAAGCTTTTAATTAATTTTTTTTTTAATCTAATTTTATTTTGTAAATATTTATCATAAACACTAATATAGTTAATACAATGAAACTTCGAAAAAAAGAACCATGGAAATCTGCTACTGAGTACTCTAAAGAACTTAATGGATTAATGATAAATTTATTAGTTAACGATATTGCTAATGCTTCTGAATTTGCAAGTAAAGTGATTGGTGCATCAATTATTTATCAAGATATCGATTTTTTGGCCGCAGAAGGTTTTGGTTGTAAATGGTGTTATCATGCTGATCATACTTATGATAAACATCCATTTTATTTGAATTCTAATCAAAATAATTTAATTAGAGGACTTGGATTAGAAATAAGATTAATTGGCTGTGATCCTGATATAGCTGAAAAAAATGCAAAAAGACATAATTTTGTTATTTTAAGTGAAAGTCAAAATAAACCTCATGGATTTAGAGAATCTTATATAAAAGATCATGATGGATATTGTTGGGTGCCTAGTATAAAAATTTAATATATTTTTTAAATCAAAACAAAAAACCTCTCAGCGATTTGCGAGAGGATTTTTAGTTTAACAAGGAAGTTTGAGTAGTTATTTCTGGGAGTTACTCACTCCCCAATTTACCAAGGTTCAAGAGTTACAGAAACAACCTCGCCTTTTGCATTTTTTGTGATAGTTACTTTATGTTTCTTTGTATATCTAATTTTAGTAGTCATTTTTTTTATCCTTTTTGTTTTATTGTTTATATTATTAATGTAAGGTTAGTATTAGTCAGAATGTGGCGTAGACCAGGTTAATGGATAACAAGGATTAGAGGAGATTTAGTGTCTATTAAGTTTAGAGATTTGATGCTTTTCGCAACTGATTTGCAAAGTTCTTCTATTGGATTAACTAAACAACAACTAATAGAAAAAACCTTGGAAAGAGGTTACAAGATATCCTCCAGGACTTGCGACAGATGGTTAAAAGATTTAGAAGACCTTGGTTTAAAAATTGACGATACCAAATCAGAGGTAGAGCATTTTAATACGAAAGTTTATAAACTTCGAGGTTTACCTTTAATGCACCTGGACGAACAAGAACGAAGTTCTTTAGAGCGATACCTAGCTGAAAAGAATGTTGATGCAAATACTGATAAAAATGTAAGAACTGCTATTTCAAAAATATTAGCAACTCAAGAACCATTGACCAAAACCATATTGCATAAAACCCAGGAACTAATCGAACAAACTGCTCATACTGGCAATATTCAACCCAGAATGGAGATAAACGAAACCCAGATAGCGATAATTGAAAAAGCTATTCAACTTCAGCAAAAGATAACCTTTAAATACAAAACCCAGACAAGCAAAAGAGCAACCCAGACAACGAGAATGCCTTTAGGACTACTGTTTGGTCGTTTTGGTTATTTAGTATGCCTGGGAATGTCAGAAAAGCCGATTATTTATAGGTTAGACTTGCTCCAAGATGTTAGAGAAACAGACGAGGTTGCAGTTAGACCTTTAGAGTTCAATTTTAAAAAATGGTGCGCTGAAAGTTTTGGAATTTATCACGGAGATAAGACTATTAATGTTGAGATAGAATTTAGTCCAAAGGTATCAGAAAGAGCAAGTAAGATTAAATTTCACCCTTCGCAAAAAATGAAATTCTGGAAAGATAAAACTTTGAGATTAAGTTTGAGGTGTAAAGGTTGGAAAGAGATTATCCATGAGGTATTGCACCCAGATTATTTAGGCGAGGTTAAAATAATCCAACCTAAAGAGTTAAAAGATGAGTTTAAAAATTATATTAAAAAATGTGAAAGTGTTGTCAGCTAATGGATTTAATTTTAGCGATATTTGTCTTTAGTTTGATATTGATTTTGATATTGCCTATTGGCTTGGCAGTTGAACGATTTTTTTGTTGTTTATTTGATTGTATGAAGAAGTAGGAAATCAGCCAAAAAATAGGTATATATGTGGGGCGACATATGGGGCTACATAAAATTGTCAAAAATTTAGGTAACAAAATCAATGTGATACAGAACTTTTTTGCCACAACAACAGACTACGAATCTAGGGGTCAGGAGTTCGAATCTTCTCGAGCGCACCATCACTCTACACTTTTAAGCAAAGTTATAGCCTAGCTTGATACACGACGTGTGGCTGTAAATGCTCTATCTAAGTCAGTGATTAATTCCATTCCCAGACCAGGTGCTTGACCCACAGATATCTGACCATTTTTAATTTCTGGCAAGCCAGTAACTATGTCTGCGTACCAGCCTTTGTAAAAAGCTCTTACACTTTCTTGTATCAGTGCATTAGGAGCACTCAATGAAAGATGTGTTGATGCTGCCAAAACTACAGGTCCTGTACAATCGTGTGGTGCAATGGGTAATTTTTCAGCCTCAGCCATAGCAGAGATTTTACGGGCAACAGTCAAACCGCCGCACCATGATAAATCTAACATAATGATCCCAGCAGAGTTCGAGGCTAACAAATCTCGAAAAGAGCCAATTCCATTTAAAGTCTCAGATGCACATACAGGAGCTGAACTTTCTCTTGCATATCTTGCCAAAGCTGAGAAATTATCCATTCGAATAGGATCTTCATGCCAATAGGTTTGAAATGGAGTAAGCGCGTGAGCGATACGAATAGCAGGTGTAAGTTGCCATAGTGAATGGAACTCGACCATAATATCCATTTGATCGCCAACCGACTTACGAATTTTCTCGAATGGTAAAATTGCTGTTTTCATTTCTTCTGCAGAAATATGAGCTCCCTCATTTGCCTCAGCTGCCATATCAAATGGCCAAATTTTCATTGCAGTTATACCTTCATCTAAAAGGGATTGTGCTAATTCGTCTGCATTATAGAGAAAGCCATTCAAATCGTCATACTGATCAGTTTGACCTAATCCAAAATTTTTACTGTTTTGACCAGTTTCCTTTTTTATGTAGTCATTACCAGCACAAGTATTGTAAGTGCGTATGCTCTGGCGAGTAAAACCACCTAGCAACTGGGCCACAGGTTGATTAGTAGCCTTCCCCCACAAATCCCAAAGGGCT
>Ga0255777_10004584_pt1:0-10000 | contig 11357 bp, 4 predicted proteins | sample 101ome_15_FD_179975 | JGI IMG/M metagenome (GOLD analysis project Ga0255777, IMG submission 179975) | Coastal salt marsh microbial communities from the Groves Creek Marsh, Skidaway Island, Georgia - 101402AT metaG (version 2) | ecosystem: Environmental > Aquatic > Marine > Intertidal...
CAATCCGGTTTCGACGTCGGATGTCGTCTCCGCCGACGCGTTTCTTCTTCTTCCTCCTCTTCCTCCTCCTCCGCGAGAGAAGAGCGGAGCGCGGAAAGCGACGACGACGACGATACTCGAGCAAAACATCTTCTTCTTCGGCGTCTTCGCGAGCAGCTGCAGCAGCAAAAGCAGCAAAAGCAGCGCGAGAACGACGACAAAGAAGACGACGACGACGTCCGGTTCGTTTGCGTCGCGCTCTCGGACGACGAAGGCGCCTTCTTCTCGTCGTCGACGACGACGACGACGACGACGATGGATTCGTTGGACGACGACGCGCCGGGCACGTTCGCGGTGCTGCTCTCCTCGCCTTTGCGCTTCTGTTCTTCCGAGAAAGAAGAAGAAGATGATGATGAAGAAGAAGCGCGGCGACTTTGTTGGACGCGAGTAGAGTTGAAGTCGACGAAACGGTTGAAAGAAGATGCGATTTCGAGCCTGAGAAGAGCGGTATCGACGGAGCGGCGAACGAAGAACGACGCGAAAGAGAAGGAGGAGGAGAACAGATTAGTCGCGGTCGCGTACAAGCCGCTGGCGATCGGCGCGAGGAAGAAGGCGTTCAGAGACGCCGAGAAGTACTTCGAGGAGACGTTTTCGGTGTCTTTGTCTTCGTCTTCGTCGACGACGAGCGAAGAGAAGGTGGAAAACGGTAGGGGTAGCGGTGATGATTCTTCGTCCCGTTCTTCTTCTTCTTCTCCTTCGTCGTCTACTCGTGGGTTGTTCTCGTCCGAAGACGTCAAACAGCTCGAGACGTACGGTTTCGTCGTCCTCGACGGCGTCGTTCCGGAACAAGCTGTTCGTCAAATGTACGAGCACGCGGAGTCTTTGGCGGATAAACTGTTCCCAGTCGACCAGGATGGAAGAGACGACGATTTAGCGAGCATTAAAATTGACATCGACAATCCCGCGGCGTCACCGTTGAATTTAGCGGGAACTTTTCTGTGGTCGTTGCCGCGAAAGCTGTGCGAGGCGGCGAGCGCTTCTTCCTCTCCTCCTCCGAACTGCGCGCTCGCCGCTCGCGCCCGCGCCGAAAATACCGCGCTCGACAAATTTGCGCAGCTCGCGAAATACGACAAACGAGGCGCTCGATACGATCCGCACGTGGATTACGATCCCAACAACTCAGACGGCCCGGAAGGCTCTCGCATCTCCGAACGAAACTTAACCTCCATTTTATATTTCAACGTCGGATACGCGAACGAAGCCGAAGGGTGCTTGCGCGTGTTTCTCGACGACCGAGAAGAAGAAAACAGAGCGCCAGTAGCCGCCGCCGCGGCGGCGGCTGTGGCGGTGACTCCACCACCACCACCACCACCACCACAAAAATACGTCGACGTGCAACCGCTCCCGGGCCGGTTGGTCGTTTTCGACTCTCGAAGGATCTTACACGGCGTCATGCCCTCCTATCGAAGACGCTGGGCTATTACCGTTTGGTCGTGAGAAGAATTGATAGTGATGATGATTAGAAAAATGCGCGCGTAAAATCACACACACACACACACACACGCGCATAGTTTTTATAGCTTTAGCTTTTAGCTTTTAACAACGGAAGCGTCGGCGTCACGTCGCGCGCTTAGTAGTATAAGTCAGTTTTTAATGTTTCTCTCTTTATTCTCAAAGGTCGCAAAAAGAAAAAAAACTAACAAAACAAAATCGTATAACATAAAAACGTGAGAGAAAGACGCGCGCAATCACACGCGGAAAGGGAGAGATTAGGTAGATATATATACATACATACATACATAGCGCGCGACGCGGTGCGCACGAAATCTACTCTCTCTTCCGAGAGAGAGAGAGAGAGAGCTTTCAGGTTTCTCTTTTGCCTTTTCGGGAAAAAAAATATCTCCGGAGATCAAAAACCACATGACGACGAAGACGAAGACAACAAACGTCGTCGTCGACGACGACGACGACGGCAAAAGCGACTTCGACGCCACCTCCGAGAAGGAGGAGGAGGAGGAGGAGGAGGAGAAACAGAAGAAGAGAGAAGAACTGCTCGCTCGCATGAACGAACCGCTCTCGGACTTGCAAAAGCTCAGGCTGAGTTCGATCGAAAGGTTGAACGAGCTCGTGTTGACGACGACGACGAACGCGACGACGACGACGACGAAGAGCGGAGGAGGAAGAGGAGGAGGAGAGAGAGAAGCGACGATGACGACTTTGTCGACGACGATGAGCGATGACGCGCACGACAACAACGGGTCGTACGATTCATCGCCCGGTTCGGACGAATACGACGAAGCGAACGCGGAGAGGATGTTGAGACAGCGGCGTCGTTTGGAAGCGGCGAATAACCAATCGAAAAAAGAGCAGCTGAAGGAAAAGTTGGAAAGTTTGCTATTGTCCGATCGAGGAGGCGCGAAAGAGAAGAAGGAGGAAGAGGAAGAGGAAGAAGAGGGGATGATGGGATTGGACGAGGAAGGAAACGTGGTCGTGAAGAGCAGAGGTTCGTTGGATTTTATGTCCAGCACGGATACGAACACGAGTTCGAACGAGAGTAGCTTGGGAAGCAGCGGGTTGAATAACGGAGACGGAGAGGGCGCGAACGACAATCAAAAGAAAGTACCGAGCACGCCGACGACCACCGCGGAAGGATCTTCGCTGTCCGAAATGCACATTCCTACGCAAATGCCCAAGTTTATGATTTGGTTACCGACGGTACCGTCGAAAGAGGGCACGTTGGAGAAACACACGGAGGTTCGAGGAAACTGGTTTACTAATTTGATGCGAGGGCTCGGTTCGTCGGGTAGAAACGACGCGTCGTGGAAGTTGCGACATTTCGTGCTATACGATAACCATCTGTTTTGGGGGAAAGGCTTTTCGCGAATGTACGGCTATGGGACCGTTTTAGCGGCGCGAGACGCGTTTGAGTTTGGAGAAACGGCGATCTCGATCGATTTGTTGCTGTACCCGAAAAAATCGAGCAGGCACGGAAGTTCGTCCACTTCTACGCCGCAAAGTCTAATCGAGGCTTTGACAGGTGCGTGCTGTCGACCAGAAGGATACTCGCATAAAATCGTAAGGTGTGAAACGGTGAAAGATAAAGTATCGTGGTTGGAAGTTTTGAATACTACAGCGTCCATGCACCGAGAACGAGTAGAAAAAGAGGAACAAATCCAAGAAAAGAGAGACCGCGAAGAGCGAAAACGGCGGGAGAAAGACGGTGGCACTTCAAATCTAAGAAATGCAATCACAAATGAAAACAGCGAGGAAACGGCTGGGTATACTATTCAACCACCATCACCGAGAATTTCGGGCGAGGATTATCCCTACGGCAGCAAGGAAAGTAAAAGACTGGCGAGAAATAAAAGAGAGAGCAGAGACTATTTCGCGCGAACGGATGGCGATCGACATCAACATCATCAGCTCAGCCCGACGGTAGGGTCACCTTTGATTACAACAGATGAAGAGTCAGAAGAGAGCGAGTCAGAATCAGAGGAGTACTACGAGGATGGTCTTGATGAAGGCAGCGAGTACGTCGAGAATGACGGATACAGAATGCACGGCGGAGCGCAAAGTAGCAATAGTGGTATGAATAGTGGTGGGTTGAAGACGCACGCGTCACTGATTAAGCACAACGATTCCGAGGATTCTCTTTCGCTCGATCCGCTCAATGGTATCCCTCCGAGTGAAGAGGACCGTCGCACACATAGTCGCGATGAAAGAAATGAGTCACCTTCGCGAGGATTAAACCGAAGTGGCTCCGGATCAATGACATTTAGAAACCGAAGTCTTTCGCCGGCGCCGAATCAAAGGTCTCCGGGAAGTACCCCGCGAAGCGCTAGAGCAGCAAACAAACAGAAAAACGGCGCGTTCACGTCTTCTCCGAGAAGCGATTTGACGAAAACAATGAGTTCCCCAGCGAGCAGTTCGAAGAAGCCGCCATTGGTTTCGAGTCCAAGCGGTGCTGCAAAGTATTCAGCGGCAAAGCCACCGTTTGATCCCAACGCGCGACCAAAGCAAAGTTCGATGAAGCGATCGGCTATTCATTCAGCGTTCTCGACCGCACAGCAGCAAATTTTGGATGAAGCGAATAAAGTCGCGGCGCAGCAACAAAAAGAAGGTGAGAACGGGATGAGCACGCCGCCGCCGCACACTAGAAATTTGCAAAACGTAAACAGCCCTAGAACAACTGGAGGATCGAAAAAATCCGTCACGTTTCGGAACGACGCGCTCGAAGAGGTGAAAAAATACGAGGCCACGCCAACGAATGGAAAGAAGAAGAAGAAATCGCACATGTTTCAAAACAACATATCCGCATCGGCTTGGGCTGAACAGCTTGAACGGCGCTCCTCACGCGCGCTGATTAAAGCCGCGGGGTCGTGGTCGATCTCAATAAACGATTTGATCTTTGGCAGGAAAATTGGCACCGGATCGTTCGGTAAAGTGTACAAAGCCAAGTGGCACGGCACAAATGTTGCCGTAAAAAAGACACACGACGTCTCCACGCACGCTACGGTTAAAGAATTTGCGGCAGAAATCCGATTGATGCGGGATTTGCGACACCCAAACATTGTCTTATTTTTAGGCGCCGTCGTCGACGCGCCTTCCATGTGCATCGTCACTGAACTCATGAAGAGAGGTAATTTACACTCCATTTTGCACGACTATGATAATGCAGTCCGCGAAACCGTCGCCGATAACGGTCGCTTGCGTTTACAAATGGCCACGGATTGTGCTCGAGGAATGTCGTACCTCCACTCTCGATCGCCTCCAATTGTTCATCACGATTTGAAACCGGCAAACTTGTTGGTCGACTCGAAATGGAACTTGAAAATTTCCGATTTTGGCATGAGTCGCATTAAATACAGAGCGTATTTGCAAAAATCCAACCCGGAGTTGGAAACGGCTGGAGGTACTCCCGAGTGGATGTCCCCGGAAGCGTTGAGAAACGATAACGTGGACGAACTCTCCGACGTGTACTCCTTTGGTATCATTTTGTGGGAGCTCATTACGTTGAATTTTCCGTGGCACGAGTTGAACGATCCAGTGCAAATAGTCGGAAAAGTCGCCTTCTTGCATCACCGCCCGAAAATTCCGAGTTGGGTAGAACCAGAGATGGAGCAATTGCTTTCAGATTGTTGGTCGCGAGAGTCTTGCGATCGCCCCGAGTTCACGCACATTTTAGAATTGTTACAAACGATGTCGACTCCGGGCGCGTGGAGTTTAGGTAAAGGCGATAACGCGCTCGAAGTGAAGCGCTCCAAGTTTTCGCAGTATTTGCAGGACGAGCATTTGGAAGCGGCAGTTAACGCGCAAGACGAGCCGGAGACAAACTCGTTCTTCGGTTTCGGAGGAATTCCCTTTCGCTCAAAAGAGAATGGATCGCTCACGTCCATAGCTTCGTCACGATACGACGAAGCTGAAGATCCGTACATTCCAGGCAAGAATGGTATCGATGGTCTCGATATTGATAACGACAGCGACATCTCGAGAGAAGGGAAACTGAAGAGTAACAGCACCGGTGGTATCGGCCATCAACGAAGAGAGTCTCACGAGAACATCCTCGCCTTTCGTCCACACAGTTTGACTGGCTTGACGATTAAGACGCCAGCGCCAAAACCAGATGGGAAAGAATACGATCGTCCGGACGATAAAGGAAAAGGTCTCGCTGGGTTGAAAATTAAGATTGGTAACAAAAGAACTCCGACTTCGGGCACGACTTCGTCGACGACTGCGGCTACTGCGGCGGCTGAAGCCGGAGAGAATAAGAAACCGAGCACGACGCTCGAACAACTCACCAAGCTCGAAGACGAACTCGACGACGAAGACCTCGACGACGACGACGACGAAGACGAAACCGACGAAGAAGACCTCGAATCGGAAGTATCTGGCTTCTCTCAGCTCTCCGAAGCTCAGCAACAAAAGATGAACAAGTTCAAAGAGCAACAAATAAAGATGAAGAACAAGAAGAACAAACGGTTGAGTAAGTCCAACGGCGGCTCGACGGAAGGAAACATCGTCGATGGAAATGAAAAAGATGATAAACACAAAGACGACGGAGCGGAAGAAAAAGAAGAAGAGGAAGAAGAAGAAGAACCGAAAACGCCTCGAAAATCTCCGGCGGCGCCGTTCGCCGCGCACGAAAAAGGAGACGAGACCGCCTTTCCTTCTCGCCCCGCCGCCGCTACGGCGGCTGGCAAGAACAAGAACAAGAACAAGAAATCCGCCACCGACGGGGGCAAACCCAACAAATTTTCGTCCTCCGAGGAGAAGGAGAGTCGCTCGAACGCGATCGCCAATCAGTTGTAACTTTTACCTGTATATGAAACGTTCGTTATTATTATTACGAGTATTATTATTAGTACCGCGATCACCAAAATTTTTCTTCTTTTTTTGCTCGCGTCGTCGACTCGTTCGTCTTTTTCGACCACAAGTCACTCGCTTTCGCGTCGTTTCGATCACCATTTTTATTCCCCGCGCGCGTATATATATCTAAAACCTTCCACTTCACAACACTTCATTCTGCCGATACGCAACTCGCGCAAAGCTCAAATCAGATAAAGAAAAAATGAATCCAAACATGTTCACCCCGGAGATGATGCAACAGGCGCAAAAGATGATGGAAAACATGACGCCGCAACAGATGCAGCAGATGCAACAGATGGCGTCCAAGATGGGCATGGGAGGAGGTGGGGGCGGCTTTCCGGGAGGGATGCCGAATTTCCCGCCGGGCGCGATGGAGGCGATGAAGAACATGACCCCGGAAGATATGAAGCGAGCCGCGGAGCAGATGAAGAATATGACCCCGGAACAGATGAAACAACAGATGGAATTCGCGACGAAACAGGCACAAAACGAGCAGCAATATAAACACGCAGCTTCGAATCAATTGAAAAAAGACGGGAACGCGCTCGTCGGGGAAGGGAAGTACGCGGACGCCATCGAGAAGTACGAACGCGTGAGAGAAAATATGAAAGCATACAGAGATCAGGAGGCGCAAACGTTGAAGAAATCGTGCTTGTTGAACAGCGCGTTGTGCATGAATAAAGTCGGGAGACACGAAGAAGCCATCGAGAGGTGCGAGGAGGTGTTGAAGATGGAAAATACGAGTTTGAAGGCGTATTACAGACGAGGTCAAGGGCATTTTCAGTTGAACAACTTGGAATTGGCGTGGAAAGATTTAAAGAGGGCGGTGAAGCTGTCGCCGGAGGATGAGATCGTACGAGGGGAGTTGGAGAAGTGCGAGGAGGAGATGGAGAAAGCCGGGATGGTGATAGAGATCAAGTGCCCGGAGTTTGATACGTTCGAGAAAGAAGAGGGAGAAGGATTGGTAGATGGTGCTGTAGAGGATGTCGGAGAGGAGCGAACTTCGAGTGGGACTGAAGCGGCGACTTCCGCTGCATTCCCTCAAATGGGAGGCATGGGAGGCATGTCTCCGGACATGATGCAACAAGCCGCGGAAATGATGAAAAACATGTCTCCAGAAACGATGGAAGCGATGATGTCAATGGCTGCGGATATGCAAGGAGGTGGCGTTGGGCCTGACGGTATGCCTACCGCCGATGCGATGAAGAAAATGCAAGAGAAAATGGGTGACCCGAAGATGCAGAAAGCCATGGCGGAGATGATGTCGAAAGTGAACCCGGAGCAAATCAAGCAAATGAGTAAAGCGGCTGGGATGAACATGAGCGACGAACAGGCAGAACAAGCCGCGCAGACGCTCAAGAACGTAAAACCAGAGACGATGGAGAAGTTTATGAAACTTGCTGCGTTTGGTTCGAAATTTTACGGAAGATTCAAGACGCAAATCGATTGGATGAACCGAAATCGAAAGTTAACTTTGACGATTTTCGTCGTCATGTTCGCCGCGTTCGTGCAGCAAGTCATTCGATGGTGGCGACGACCAAAGAGTGCCATTAAAGAAGCCGTAACCGGCGAAAAAGTGTCCGAGGAAGAGGAAGCTTTTGAAGACGCGCAATCGACGTGGTAAAATAAAGAGCGAAAAAAGAAAACGAGACCGGTACGGGCCGTACTTTCAAAAACACACGAACGTGCAAAAATGTAGTCGATATTTTTGATTGGAATTACTTTTTTAACTATTTCATTTAGATCTAATGTAAACCTCTCTTCTATGGTGTGCTTAGTGCGCGGGAGGGATGATCGCGTGCAATTCTGGATCGTGCGTAAACCCTTCGCCCAGGAACGTTTGCGACCTGTAAAACGGGTTCAAATCCGTCACCCCGTACTCCTTTGCTCGGTGTTCCAACAAGTGGCACTTGATCGGTTCTTTCTCTCGATCGAGTCGATTCATCTCGCGAACAATCCCACGTAAAATCTCCATCAAGAGCGAATCGAAATCGCGATGGAAGTGCGCGTACCTGGCAAATTTCTTTCTCAAGGATTTTTGCACAGATTGCTTTTGGGTGCCGATGAAAGAATCCAACATGACGGAAATCGCGTGGTCTATATCTTCTGGGCTCACGGTTTCCGACAAACGCATGCGCGCTCTCGCTTCTGCCATACGAATCGTACTTTCCAAGTGACGAACGGCTACGGGCATACCTTCTCTTGTCACGGATTCTTTACGGAGTTCTGCGTACACTCGCGCAATTTTTCGCCCGTCTTCAAATTTCATTCTCGGTTGAACAAATCGCTTGGAGTAGGAGATGTACTTTTTCAGCATTTCTTGATCGAGCGGCTCCGCGACATCTTCATCGTTGTTGTTATTATTAGTACTATTACCAAAGCCAGCGGCGACGCCGTCTTCGTCATCAATATTTTTTGGGTGCGCCTTGACGTGACTGTTCACCACGAACTCCGCCAAGCGCCTGTCCGTGATGGGATCGATGACATCTTTCACTACGCACAACACGTCAAAACGAGACAAAATGGGATCCGTAAGTTCCACGTTATCGCTGAAGGTTCTCGAGGAATCGTATCTCCCGCCGATAGGGTTTGCCGCGGAAATCACCGAACACCTTGCCTGTAAACTCGTCACAATCCCAGCTTTCGAGATGGAAATTGATTGTTGTTCCATAGCTTCGTGGATAGACACTCGATCTTGGTCGTTCATTTTATCAAACTCATCGATCAAACAAACGCCTCGATCGGCTAAGACTAGCGCTCCGCCTTCTAAAACCCACTCTCTTGTGACTGGATCTTTGTGCACCGCGGCCGTCAAACCAACAGCGGATGCACCTTTCCCCGTCGTATACACGCACCTGTTCGCCGTTTTCTCCACGTATTTCAGAAACTGCGATTTTGCCACTCCCGGGTCGCCTAACAAGAGCACGTTAATATCGCCTCTCAGTTTTGTTTTGCCTTTAACCAATTTTTCTTGACCGCCAAAGATAGCCATCGCGATGCCGGTTTTAATGTTTTCGTGCCCATGAATGGACGGCGCGATGGAGTTGATGATGCGTTGAACAATCCTCGGGTCCTTAGACAGTTCCCTTATTGCGTGTTTATCGTCGTCGGTTAAGTTATGCGTAGCGAACGCGTCTCCTTTGCGCAAGATGTGATTTACTTCCACGTGCGTGCTAAACACCGGGAACCCGTTTCTTTGTTTGATTTGACTCGCATCGAACGAGTTGACGTAAATCCCAGTGACGTCGATCTCATCACCCGGTCTCGCCGAATCGATCAAATCATTTAAAACTATAATCTCCTTCGAGCGAGGCAAACGACCAGCCGGAACGGACCCGGGCGATTCTTGCAACGTCATTTTTTGGTAGTTTCTGTACACCGTTTTCTCAACGTCCACGGTCCAAGGTCCTTTTCCTTGACACTCCGGGCAGTTCCCGGGTTTCACCGGATCGGTCGCGTTTTGTTGGATCGGTCCGAGCAGAAATTTGCACCGTTCGCATTTAAACGTTACGTTCCTCAACTGCGGGAAGACGCTCGAACGCCTCGTGACAACGCCGGTAATTTTAATCATACAATTCAAATGCGATTGACGAATATCTCGAATTTGATCGACAATTGGCAAGTCGGAAATTCTCACAAAAACTTCCGGGTGGAT
>Ga0255777_10004586_pt1 | contig 11355 bp, 10 predicted proteins | sample 101ome_15_FD_179975 | JGI IMG/M metagenome (GOLD analysis project Ga0255777, IMG submission 179975) | Coastal salt marsh microbial communities from the Groves Creek Marsh, Skidaway Island, Georgia - 101402AT metaG (version 2) | ecosystem: Environmental > Aquatic > Marine > Intertidal zone >...
TTTGCAAAGAATGTTATGAAGATATCAAATCCCAATCCAAAGAAATCAAGCATGTATCAAAGCATGGATTTAAAATAGACGATACACACACATTTTGTTTTGAAAAGTATGGACCTATTATTATCAAGAAAGATGGCGAAGATGTCGAGTATTTGAAAGTTAGAAATGATATCGCTATTGATATGGAAGCACTCCGACAAAACAAATATACATTGAATGAACTAGTATTGACATCTGAAAATGCGCTGGGTTCATATAATAACGAACCGATATTCATAAGAAATGGTAAATATGGACTTTATTTAGAGTGTGGAAATATACGTGAAACTGTAAAGAATATCAAAGACCCCTCAAAAATAACATTGAATATGGCAATAGAGGTGTTGCAAAATAGGAATAATAGTGGTGTTCTCCGTGAATTAACGAATAATCTATCGGTCCGTAAAGGTAAGTTTGGTCCTTATGTCTTTTATAAAACACCTACCATGCCTAAACCTAAATTCTTCAACATCAAAAAGTTCCCTGTTGGATTTATGACATGTACGAAAGAGGACATTGTCAAATGGCTAGAAAAAACATACGACGTTCAATTAGAATAATATATCTGGGTATTATATCAATGGCAGTATTAAACGATATAGAAAAAATTCAATTCGAGGATACTTTTGTGACAGTACAATATTTTGCTATTTCTACAATCATATTCTATTTTTTAGCGGCCAAAAATGTTAATTTCTTCATCATCTTTGCCTGGGTTGTATTTCATGTATTCACTCATAGTCATATATTTTCCAAATTTAATGAATATCTACAATCTTTTATAAATAACAATACACGAGGTGATGGAAAGGTGGATTATCATATTGTGGCTATACAGTTATTCTTTCCGGCAGTCCTTCTTCTCAGAACAATTGCCGTGATGATATATTCCTTTGCTTATACCAAGTTACAAATGATATTTGCGGACAAAGGAGAAAAATATAATATACCAAAACAATACCGATTTTATGAAACCGAATACAAAAAACTTCATATCGTCGGTACATATATTATTTTTGGAATGATTGCACTTATCCGTCTATTTCCATATGAATTGTTCTCCAAATTACAATTTAATATTTTAGAAGATGTATCGGGTTCATTAACAAATATTGCTATGATATTCGTAATGATGTTATTATCTTTCTTTGCCGTCCAAACTTTTGATAGCCAAACGAAGCTTGATACTCTTATATATACTTCATACATGTTCTTGGTATTAAGCGGTACTTTATTAATTGGTAAAAAAATCCTCAACTATATCACACATTCCTTATTACAATGTAAAATCATTGATGACTCCAAATCTGAAACCTATATAAATAAAGGACAAACGGAATTCAAAAAGGCAATGAGTGGTTTCTTCACCGCATTACCTCAATTTGTTGGTATTCTATCAACCACACTTCTAACTGTCATGTCAGGATATGAATTTTTTGCAGCATATAGATATAATAAATTACACAGTAAATACTAATAGAGAATAATTATTTTATGTATACAGAGATACATGAAATACTACCAAAGTACATTCAAAGAATATCTGATGAAGTGTCGTGAATATGATCTACATCCTTATTTATCCATCCCACAAGAATTCATTTCCCATACTATAATTTTTGGTTCTCCAGGTATAGGAAAATATACTCAAGCAATCAAAATGATTTCTCCATTTAGTCCTTCTGACTTGCGTTATGAAAAGAAGTTGATTTGTATAAACGATAAAGGAGAACATTCATATAAGATGAGTGACATTCATTTTGAGATTGATATGGCAATATTGGGCTGTAACGCAAAGCAATTATGGAATGATATATTCATACAGATTATTGAGATAGTTGCACTGCGTGATAATAAGAACACGATTATCATTTGTAAGAACTTCCATCAGACACATAATGAATTGCTAGACCTATTCTACAATTACATTCAACAATCCAGAAATAACATATATGGTATCAAAATCTCCTTCATTTTCTTATGTGAAAGTATCAGCCTATTACCGAATAATGTTATCAAATCATGTAATCAAATTGGATTGAAACGACCTAATAATGATGATTATACTCATATATTTTCCAACATTGAGAAAAACATGTTCTCCGATAGACGTTTTGGAAAGCAAACTACAAGAAGAATACAAACCATTTTTAATAAAAATGAGAACATGGAACTCACTAATCTTAAGGAATTATATACCCTCGACTTGCTCGATAATGCATCAGATACTTTCAATACAATCTGTGATAACCTCATTAATTTTATGAAACAATTTCATGAAAAGCCTGACTTTCTACAATTACGAGAACTATTGTATGATATTCTCATTTATGATATTAATGTATCCGAGTGTCTTTATTATATGTATGAGTACTTCATCAACAATGAGATGATATCACCAATACATATGAATCAAATTATTCAAGAATCAGCAGAGCAATTGAAACTATACAATAATAATTATCGTCCAATATACCATTTAGAAAGAATATTTTATAATATAGTAAGACACTTACAGCATAATGAATCGTAAAAAAGCCTATGATATTTTGGATATTCACCATGCTGATATCATTGACGATAACGTAATTAAAAAGCAATATCGTATGAAGGCATTGCAATATCACCCAGACAAGTGTAAAGACGAAAATGCCGCAGACAAATTCCGTGAAGTACAAGAAGCATATGAGTATTTATCCGGTTCTAATACTAAGTCCAGTGTATACAATCAAGACAACCAAAACAGCGATTACAGTCAAAACAATCAATATAATAATATTTTTATGGAATTCATCAACCATTTCACTGATAATCACATTATTGTTAATATATTAGAACGCATATGCGTGCAATGTGAAGAGAGTTCAGTAGATTATCTGGAAAGTATGGAGTTATCCAATCTCATTAAATTGTATTCTACTATTGAAAAATTTCAACATTTATTTCATATTTCAAATGATTATATCGAAAAGGTCTTGGTTATTATTCGTAAGAAACGTACTGACTCTGAATGTTATATTTTGAATCCTACGTTGGAAGATATGTTAAGTGAGAACGTGTATAAGTTACAACATAATAATGAAACATTCTTAGTCCCATTATGGCACAATCATCTAGAATATGATGACCCAAGTGGAAATGTTTTTGTACTTTGCAAGCCATCGCTCGAACCCGGTACTTGGATAGATGAAAATAATAATATTCACAGTGAACTTCATTTGAAAATAGAAGACGTCTGGAAGCAAGAATATATCATCGGGATTATTGGAACAGAAGAAATAAAAATTGATAAAAGTCTATTATATATTCAAAAATACCAAACTTATATTTTAAGAGAAAAAGGTATTCCATTGATTGATACTACTAATATGTTCCATTGTGACAAAAAATCATCCATAATTTTTCATATTTTCATTTCTTGAACCAAAATTCCAAAATGCATTTTTTTATAAAAAATTGATTCCAAAATTCACAAATACTTATATCACAAATCAACAACAATATAACATATATAATACACAAAAAATCAAACAGACTTTATCTTATTAAAATGACAGACATTTTACTACAAATTGAAAGCCTCCCACAAGATATTAAAACCCATATGTACGGATTCATTCATATTGAAGATCGCATTGCAATGTTAAAGGAACAATACTATAATAAATTGATTTCAGATGAAAATATTTGGTATCAATACGTTAATTTTATGGGAGAAGAATTATTAGAAAGTTTCAATGACGCGTCTTATATGTTTCCAAATAAACTTGGTTATTCTCCGAATCCTTCTAACCGTTGCTGGTCTTTGGTTCCAAATGAAGATAGACCTATATTATATGGTGAGAACTTTCCAAAATTAACCCAAAATATCTATTACAGTCGTGATGAAGTAAAAACTGTGAATCATCCATTATATGATGATATTAATTCATTTATTAGAAATAAATTTTCGTTCCATTGCGATGAACGTTGGGGAAATATCCCTTCTAGACGAAATCCTCCAAAAACTTACCATAAATATCTAATTATCAATAGGGGTGATATAAAAAGAAATTATACCTACCAATATAATTTACTCAACTGGAAAGCATATGATATCCCGTTTGATAATGCATACTCAAAACATGTATTCTCTCATTTACTTACTTCAATTGTTTGTATCAATCAACCAAAAGTATTGAAACAACTTGATAATGCAAAACACCTACGTGAATTGGAACGAATTAAAATACATGAGGAGCGTCAAGACAGAGAACGTATGTATAGAGAGAGAAATGAGATGCAACGCGAAGAACGATTGAGTCGTAAACGTCAAAAAACAATGAATCAGCAATTTAGACGACTTTTACAACAACAAAAGGTTGCACGATTAGAACAAGAAGCTGCTGAACGAAAAGAGCGTCGTATTGCTGAACGTCGGGCAATTGAAATCCAAAGAGCAGAAGAAAAGGAAGTAAAACGTCTTGCTATCCTTCGTAAACACGAGGAAAAAGAAAATGCACGTAAACTCAGAGAGAAAGTAGCGCGTCAAAAAGAACAAGATAAAATGCTTGCGTCTACCGTTAAAATCATGCAAGACATGTTTAAGCCAGCGAAAGTCCTGAAACCTACTATAGACCGTGCCGCACAAAAGGCATTAAAAGAAAAATTAGCTCGCCAACGAGAGCAAGACCGTATGATTGCATCTTCTGTCAAAATCATGTTAGCGATGTTTAAACCAACCAGGAAAACAAAACAATCGAAAATAAAAAAATAAATTACTAATTATAACTTAAAATTTAAATTATCTATTATTCTTTTTTCATGATTCGATATGACTCTGACTCTACATAATACAACAACATACAACAACATACAACAACATACAACAACATACAACACATAACCACACAATAAAAAAAGCATAAGCCTTTTCATTCAATTATTTATTAGTTAAGTTATAATTTTACAATCTTTTTATCTCGTCTTTTTATTTTGTTTTGTTTTGTTTTGTTTTGTTTTTTATTGAATGGTAGTTTGTCAAGGCACACTTAGGCAGTTGCTTTTTTCTTGACAACCCTTTTCTTTTTTACTGGCTCAGGTTTTGGTTCTGGCTCTGGTTCTTCTTCATCTTCACTGTCTTCTACTGCTGTTTCTACAACTGGTTCAGCTACTTCTTCCTCAGTCTCAGTCTCAGTAGTTTCTTCTGATTTTGGTGCCATTATACGTTGTTTGTCACTATCAGATAAAGCTATGTGACATTTACCGAATACAGACATTTGAACTGGAGGTTTGACAATACATTGCATTAATTTCCAAGTAATGCCCCAACCTTTGCCACCAATCCAGATACCAGCACATTGAATTAAACATTTCACTTCGCTGTTTCTTGGTACAAAGTCAACTGGTGTTTGTTCTTCATTATCACTTGGGAATAAGCGATTTTGTTCTGGGTCATACACTTCAACACTCCATTTACCACCATAGTTTGGTACTTTGACTTTCATTTTTGGTGGTTTGGAAGTATCATTTTTTTTAGTTCCTTCAACTTTGGTATAAGTTAAGAATGGGAAGAAGTTGTGTTTCAATACTTCACGAGGCATGCTTTCACCCCACCATGCTTCAGAATTTGTAATGGCATCTTCCATGACTTGTGATTCAAAATCCTTCAATTTTTCCATAAACATTTTAGTATCTGGAGTTTCGTAGTCAGGATTTGGGAAACGAAGAGTCATAGAGAATTTTCCATCAGATTCACCGGCTTCATTGACATAGTCACTGATACCCCATGTGCTTAAACAAGGTGTTGTTAGGTAAACACTGCGATTGGATTGAGTACTTATGATGGAAATGGCTTTTCCACCACGGTCATTGATGCGAGGTTGCATGAAACGTAGAGCGGAAGGCTCCCAGCTTTGGTAATCGATTGCTACAGACTTTGACATTTTAATAATTATGATATATATTTATTCTGAAAATTAGAATCAATTTTTTCGAAAAATATGCATTGCGCAAAATTAAACTAAAAAAAATTGAATTAAATTGAATTAAAATGACATGAAATATATTATAATTTCTACAATCAATATAGATAAAAATCACTGTATATTATAACTTATACATCTGATGGAGACTGCAAATTTAAATATAAATGATAAGCCTATTAATAATACTACCGGTGATTTATCCGATAACTCGTCAGAGAATGCAGATAATGATTTGAACGCATTAAAAATTTATGAATTAAAACCAATCGCTCGTAAATACAAAGTCAAAGTATCTGGGAAAAAAAGTGATATCATAAATAGAATTAAAAATGTTATGCAACTTTTTGATAAAGCAACTATCATACAAAAATATATTAGACGATATATGATTCGTAAAGTTTTTTCATTACGTTCTCCAGCTATATTTAATCGTTCTATATGTGTAAATGTTAGTGATCCTATAACAATGGAACCTCTCAACGAAATACATCCTCTCTTATTTATGGGTATCCGAGAACATACAGATAATCAATCAAATATTTTTGGTTTTAATATTAAATCATTAATAGACATCATCAAACGAGGTAGACTCAATATTAAAAACCCTTTTAATAGAAATAGAATTGATTTTCAAACATGTAAAGATATTATTACGGCAATGAATCACACCATTTGTTTAAATCCATCCTTATTAAAGACAGAAGATGATGAAAACAATCCATTACCAAATGCGAACACATCTACCGTAGCAACATCGTCTTTTTACAATAGTCTAGGGGTATCACCACTATATTATCGACCAAAACCTTACGTAGCCGCACATACTAGATGTGCCTTGTATTTAAGTTTATGTAATAGACGTATTGTAGATCTTGATACTCGGGTCCAGGCTATATTTAATGAAATTGATCGTCTTGGAAATTACACACAGGCTTCTTGGTTTAGTAATCTGACATCTCATTGTTATCCTCGGTTCTATCGTTGTCTTTTCAGTATATGGGACAATCGCGCTCAATTGTCGCAACACACAAAACGCTCTATTTGTAACTTTTTTGACCCATTTTATGAAAGAATATTTAATAATCGTTTCCATATCTTACGCAATCAAGCAATAGATAATGTACGAACCCTGAATAAAGTAAAATTGATGTGTGTTACTGTTATGGAAGCACTAATTTTCTCTTCGAATGATGAAGAATACAGCAAACTTGGTGCCCTTTACTGTCTCACTGCATTAACTACTGTCTCACAAAGTGCACGAATTGCCTTACCTTGGCTTTTTGAATCAATATCTTCCTAATTTTACAACAAATATGCTAATAAATATATTTGTTGAAGAAACAATATAAAAAGACTACCTATAATATTGTATATAAGATGGTAAGAACCTCTAAAAGTACTGCTAGCGCACCAAAAAAATCCGCCTCCAAAAAAGAGGCCGCCCCTACTCCAACTCCTGCTCCTGCTCCTGCCCCTGAACCAGTTGTAGAAGCTGCCCCAGTTACTGAAACTGTTGAAGAAGTTTCAGTTGAAACCAAACTTGCTGAATTCTCAACCAAATTACAACAAGCATTAAGCATCTTTAGCACCCTTAAAGCTGACTATAAAACACTTACTAAAACGGTTGAACGTGAATTAAAAGCTGCTCGTAAAGCTGGTAAAAAGAAGCGCACTGTTGCCCCTGGTGACCGCAAACCTTCTGGTTTCACCGCCCCAACACGTATTAGTGATGAACTTGCTCGTTTCTTAAACAAAGAAGTCGGTACTGAAATGGCCCGTACTGCTGTCAGCAAAGAAATTCACCAATACATCCAAGCCAATGGTCTTGCCCGTAAAGACAATGGTCGTTTCATCGTCCCAGATGACAAATTATGCAAAATCTTAAAATGTACCAAAGAAGATGAAATCAGCTACTTCAACTTACAAACTTACTTAAAACCACATTTCTTAAAGAAATCTGACGCATAAACAAGCGTATAAACAAGCGTATAATTCTTATAATTTAAACCCCACAAAAAATACAAAATCAATAAAACCCATAAAAAATACAAAATCAACAAAATCTCATAAAAATAATCTCAATTGCGGTCAAAACGACCTTGTAAAAACATAATGTAATATTATATTGTTTTACATTATGGATGAATTAATCAAAGAATATGTAGCTAAAAACAAACCACACATTTGTATACTTACACCTTGTTCCGATAATAAATGTCATATTTCCTATATGGATTCGTTTATTAAAAGTCAAAATGCCCTTCAAAAATATGATATTTCAATTACTTATGAATTTTTGGGTAATCAATCCGATTTACCTCATGCTCGAAATAACCTCATTGCCAAAGCAATGTCACGAGCAAATATATCTCATTTTCTCCTTGTTGACCCTGATATTATATGGGAACCACAACATATTTTGTTAATGCTATTACATGATAAATATATTGTTGGTGGTATTCCTCCGATTAGTAAATTACAATTAAACAAGATCAATCCAAATCTTCTTTCCAATTGTGTCAATAATACCGGAGAACCTAATGAATATATCAATTATAATACTCTTGAAAGTAAAATACTTGATTATGATGTAAACTTAATTGATTCTACCATTGATATTCAAAATGGTGCCACAAAAGTCAATAATATTTCTAATTCGTTCTTATTGATAAAAAGAATCGCCATTGAAAAAATGCAATCTGCCTTTCTCAAAACAAAATACACAGATGAGTCATTATTGGAGAACGAAATGTTGTACGCATATTCCCTCTTTCAAAATGGTATTGTCGACAAAAAATATTATTCCGACGCTTGGCTCTTTTGTGAGCGTTGGAAAAATATGAATGGAAGTATCTGGGCGAGTGTCATGGTGAATATCAAACGTGTCGGAGAACATAATTGTGCTGGATTTTACTACGCTTCTATTCTATAAATATAAAATTGTAATTTTTCAGCATATCTTTTAATCCTGACAAATCATTGTCTCTTTCAGGCGTGTCATTGCTATGCATGTTATGTATTTTGATGTTTAGATTACTATCCAGATGAAACCCTTGCTTTGCTTTCTCATAAGAGTCTACTGAACTTATGTATTTGGTATTCGTTTGTAACCACTCTATAAAAGGTGATTTCGTACTTTTACCCATGTCTTTCTTATAGGTATCATACCATTGTAGAGTATGATATAGACTTCTTGATTCGTCATTATTGTAATCATTCTGGGACAACATCAACACGTCCTTGAAATCCGTATTCTCTATCGGCAGTTCGTGTAAAATATTTCTATAATCATATTCTACTACAAATTGATTTAGTAAACTGAGATCACGGAGAACTATAGGACAACCATATACAAACATATCTGTGTCGTCACTCATACAACCATATGCAAAACCACTCACACATAACTTCGCACATAATGTATCGGCTTCTTGTTCTGCCATTATGTATTTGACATTCAACATATCCATTAATTTACGCACATTTGTGAAATGATACGATTTAATTTTTATAAATTGCCTCTTCAGAATTTTTAATTCATTATCAATTTCTACTTTCTCTGATTCACTTAATGATTCGTCTGCCATTTTTGTTTCCAATTTATTATACTCATCTTCTGCTGTTTGTTTGTCAATAATTCTTTGTTTGACTGTATCTATTTTTTCATCTGGTATTCTACCATCAAATATAAACACTGGATTTATTTTAAAATATTGTAACGTTGTAATTAATAAGTACATATTCTCGATTAATGAGCCCTGTGCTAGAAATTTATACATGTATATACTCGTATCTATCACTATTGTTTTCCCCTCAAACTCCTTCAAATGTTTCTTACGAATACTACGCCTACTGCAAGTTCTGTTTAAGTAACCATTCAAATATCGTATTCCCATATGTTTTAATGTATACATAATAGTATATACGTCATACAAATCAATTTTTTACAATAATGGAAAAGTTGATTCACACATTATACAATGGCTCTAATTTCAAAATTAACAAACGAATGTTCTCCACATCATCTATAAAATTCTTAAAACATCTTCATGAAGTCTTCAACAACATTGAAATACCCTCCTATACAACAATTAAAGTTCAAGGAAACATCTATGGAGAACATTTCCATCTTATACCCCAAAAATTTAAATATTATATCAGAAATCGTAATATGTTTCGTGCTACAGTACAATCCAAAGTACTCGGCAATCCTGTTACTATCCATTTCATGCACGAATCACGACACTTTACCAACCACATTGAAAATGTTCTCCGATGGTTGACCTTTGCATACTCTATATCACCAGAGGAATGTTCTCGGCATCTTGAAATATTTATTTATTTAGTCCCTATTAAAAAACAACTTCCTCATACTGAAATCATCGAACAAACACATGCGAATAATGGATTTACCTTTGCATGTTTGCAACACAATGAGATTAACGTATTTCGTTCCGAAGAATGGTTCAAAGTTCTGATTCACGAGACAATACATGCATTAGGTATTGACTTCTCACGATTTGATTATTCCGAAGAAATTAATCCTGTTTTGAATAAGATTTATCATCTTAATATTGACTATAATTTTCATGAAGCGTATTGTGAAACTATTGCAAATATCATTAATGTATTTTTACTTACATTTAAAGTTCCTTTTGATGAATTTATTCAAATATTCACCTCCAAAATGTTCTCGGAGACTATCTTCTCATTATACCAATCCGCTAAGATCTTGAATTATCATGAGATTGACTATACAGAATCCATTAAAAACAAAGAAAATACCAAGTATATGGAGAACACACCATTATTCTCTTATTTTGTCATTAAATCATGTTTCTTATATAATCTAGATGCCTTTATCAAACTTATATCAAAACAAGGACTTGTTACCAAAGATAGTAAAAGCATCCATACCATATTGCAGTTTATTGTTTCAAATGCAAAAAAACGTACTTATACCCATGACCTGACATTATTTCAAACCATGATTTCTGGGTTTAAACATCGACAACAAGATTCTATGCGATTTAGTCTTTATGGGTAGTGAGTTGATAGTGAGTTGATAGTGAGTTGATAGTGAGTTGATAATGAGTTTATAGTATATTCACCATTCAATGCTTCATTGTAAATCTCATTGTATTTGGTATTGTTTTACGGGAATCTTGCATTCTAACATCATCTGGTTCTTTATATTTCGTGTCAAATGATGTCACTAGAACATCTACAGAACTATTATTTTGGATATCATATTGTAGATTCTTAATATCTTTTATTCCGTCGACTAATCGCTGTTTCTGATGTAAATTCATTTCATTAGGGGATAATTGTCGATGAAAATCATGAATCA
>Ga0255777_10004596_pt1 | contig 11338 bp, 5 predicted proteins | sample 101ome_15_FD_179975 | JGI IMG/M metagenome (GOLD analysis project Ga0255777, IMG submission 179975) | Coastal salt marsh microbial communities from the Groves Creek Marsh, Skidaway Island, Georgia - 101402AT metaG (version 2) | ecosystem: Environmental > Aquatic > Marine > Intertidal zone > Salt...
CTTTACTTTCGCCCTGTACTTTTCCCTCGTCGTCTTTAACATCTCTCCTCGCGACGACCTCGATAGAAAATGCGATACCACCGCGATCCACGCACTGAATCGTTTTGAACGAGATATTCTCGACGCCAACACCGGGAATATCGCAATCCAAGATGTACTTTGCCACGGGCTTCCCTTTGGCCTCGATCACCGCTCTAACGTCCATGGGAATAACTCGCTTCTTTTTCGAAAGCACCGCGACGGTACCTTTCTTGTTCTCGCCGTACTCGTCCGGCAAGTCTCGAAACGCTTCCCGCGCTTCTCTCCTCGCCTCTGCGTTAGTATCAACCACGTCTTCCGCGTTAAAGTCCGAGTAAACGCGAGCTCCTTCAAACCGGTGCGCCTGCAACTTTCGCAAATATTCTTGTTGCAACCTTTTTTGAGAAAGTTCTTGCTGATACGAATACCTCGGGTTCGCGAACCCTCGCCTGCCTCTCCTTCGCTCCTCCTCTCCTTCCTCGTTCATCTCGTCCTCCTCTTCTTCGTCGATCGCATGGTCCCAGTTCTCAAAGTTTCTCTCGTCCTGGCGCGCGGAAGGAAAGTGTTCGTGCGTGTAATAGTTCCACCGCCTGTTTTCGTCGTCGTTGTTGGTAGCGTTGATGCCCATGCCCATGCGCCACGACGACGCGCGCGTACCCGCCGTCCTCATCGTCATCGCCGCTTTATTGTTGTTCGGCGATGACGAGCAGTACTCGTAATACGGCTCCGGCGGCGAGTGCGGCGAGTCGAACGACATGTTCGTTCTTCTCGATACGTTTCTCTTGTTTTTTTTTTGTGTCACGAAAAATGGCGCGTTTAAAATACGCGACGAAAGACGACTTCAAAAAGGAGAACGTAGCACAATCTGCCCACCCCTCTTTTTCGAATAGTGGGCACGAGGTGGGTAGAAATCGGCCGAAATTGTGCTAATCCCATTTATTTATTTTGCCTATTTTTTAATTTCCGCACCCCCAAAAATATCATCGACTTCCCTCCGCATTGAGCTTTTCGCGTCACAATTCTTTTTTAAATCTTGTGCTGTGACACAAATATATATAAAGAAAAAGAAGACAAGCTTCATTCATCATGGCGCACTCGAACGACTACCTGTCGGTGATATACACCGGGTCGATTTTACTCTTCACGCTGGCGTTGAAAGGTGCGCGCGCTTCTTATGTATAGTATATATGTAAACGGGACTCTCGATGATGATGAGTCACTTTTTTTTCGCGTTCAAATCCGCTTTTTTTTTTGACTTTGTGAGATATTTTCATCAAAGAGGGAGGGACTTGCGCGGAGAAGGGAGACGAAACGAGCGAGCGCGCTTCTTTCGATCTCTTCTTCTTCTTCTTCTTCATCCGAAGAAACTGATGATGATGATGATGCGCGTTCTTCTTTTTTTCTGGTCGTGGTTTTATATACGTATCGTGCGCGACGCACTCGTCATTCGAATTCAATTCCTCCGTTTAAAAAAAAACGGCGGGACAGTCCAAGGAAGGTGACTTATAAGTCACCCCCGTAATAGGGAAAAAAGCTCGATTTTTAGGCCAAAAAATCGAAAATTCCTGGTTTTCCCCTAAAAATTGGGGTGACTTATAAGTCACCTTCCTGGGACTGGCGGGAGGGGCTTTTGACTTTTTTTTTTCTTCGAAAGTGTGCGCGTGTGTGTGCTGACGAAAAGCAAAAAATATTCCTTTCTTTAACGCTCGACGTTGACAACAACAACAACAATAATAATAATAACAAACAGGGTTATCGAAAACGGAAACTTCGCGCATGGGTAACATTTACGGCATACTCGGATTTGTCGTCGCGTTCGCGGGAATCTTAGCCTCCACCTTTGTGTACGCGAGAGGGTATTGGTTGTTCTTCGCGGTGGCGCTGCCGCCCGGTTTGATTTCGGTTTTGATGAGCTTTCGAGTGCAAATGACCGGAATGCCGGTTATGGTGGGTTTGTTCAACGGGTTTGGTGGTTTAGCGTCCGCGTTGCTCGGGTTGGCGTTGTATTACGATCAACACGAGAAGATGATTCAAGACGCGAACGATTTGTCCTCGAATACCGAGGTGTTGAGGTCGATTTTTTACCTGTTCGGCATCGTCGTCGGCGTGGTGACTTTTATCGGCTCCATCGTCGCCTGTTTGAAGTTGGCTGGGAAAATATCGACAAAACCAATGATTCCACCAGGGCGAGTTGTTTGGTTACCGTCGTTGTTGGGCGGTATCGTGGCGACTGGCGTGATTGCAGCTATGGGTGGTTTTGACGCGACGTCTGGCTCCGGCGGTTTGATTTGCTTGTACGTCATGACCGGTTTGTCCGCCGTGTACGGGTACTTGTTTACCATGGCTATTGGTGGCGCAGATATGCCGGTGGTTATATCTGTGTTGAACTCTGGATCCGGATGGGCCGGAGTTTTTGCTGGTTTCATGTTGGATAACGAATTGATGATTATCGGCGGCGCTTTCGTTGGCGCGTCTGGGATCATTTTGTCCTTCGTCATGGCGGAGGCTATGAACCGATCGTTGGTTTCTGTATTGGCCGGAGGATTTGGTGATACCGGTGGAAGCGCGAAGAAAGATCCAAACGCTCCGGTGGATGATCGTGAACCGACTATTTTCACCAAAGACGATACCGTCAAAACGCTCATGGATGCCAAGTCTGTGATCATCGTTCCCGGGTACGGCATGGCTGTCTCGCGAGCGCAACACTCCGTGTGCGAGTTGACGAAATTGTTGAGATCTTTCGGAAAAGAAGTGCGTTTCGGCATCCACCCAGTCGCTGGACGTTTGCCTGGCCACATGAACGTCTTGTTGGCCGAAGCTTCTATTCCATACGATATCGTGTTGGCTATGGACGAAATCAATGATGATTTTCCGGACACGGACGTATCCATCGTCATCGGTGCAAACGATACGGTCAATCCAGCGGCACAAACCGACCCGACCTCTGCCATTGCCGGAATGCCCGTGCTTGAAGTCTGGAAAGCGAAGCAATCGATTGTTTTGAAACGTTCTTTAGCTTCTGGCTACGCCGGAGTCGAAAATCCGCTCTTTGTGTACCCGAACAACGCGATGTTGTTAGGCGACGCGAAAGGTACCATCGACGGTTTAGTCGAAGAGATTCGCGCGAATTATGGAGGCGATTTACAAAAAGGTGACGTCGCCGTGAATATCACGACGCAAAAGAAGCAAGAGGCGGCAGATTACACCAAGGATCCGAAACCGTTCGCGGGCACTAAACCGTTGGTGACTTTGGGTGTCGTTTCTGAAACGAAACCTGGAGAGAAACGGTGCGCAATGACACCATCAGTCGCTCGAACGCTTCTCGAAAAACACAACGTCCACTGCGTTGTCGAGTCGAATTGCGGTTTAGCGTCTGGGTATTTAGACGCTGCATATAAAAAGTGTGGCGTTACTGTTGTCTCATCAAAAGCGGATGTCTATTCGAAAGTCGATGCGTTGTTGAAAATCGGCAAACCGACAGACGAGGAGTTATCTGCAATGAAAGGGAAAACAATCGTCGGTTGGGTATCGCCGAACTTCCCAGAATCCGAAGCTCTCGTCAAGAAAGCTGGGAGCTCAGGATGTAACCTAATTTCCATCGATTCCGTCCCGAGAATCACGACGGCGCAAAAGATGGACGTTTTGTCTTCGGTCGGTAAAATTGCTGGCTACAGAGCAGTCATCGAAGCGGTGCACAAGTTCCAATCGTTCTTGGCGCCCCAAATCACTGCTGCCGGGAAGTATCCTCCGGCAAAAGTTCTCGTAATCGGTGCTGGTGTTGCCGGTCTCGAAGCAGTTGGTGCGGCTCACTCGTTAGGGGCGGACGTTCGAGCGTTCGATACGAGGTTAGAAACGCGCGATCAAGTCGAGTCCATGGGCGGTAAGTTTCTCGAGATGCACTTCGAAGAGGACGGTACCGGCGAAGGCGGCTACGCCAAGACCATGTCTCCGGAATTCATCGAGAAAGAAATGGAATTGTTCCACGAGCAGTGCAAAGAGTGCGACATTGTCATCACAACCGCGGCAATTCCAGGTCGAAAAGCACCGATTCTGTTGAAGAAGTACCACGTCGACGCCATGAAGGCTGGATCCGTGATTGTCGATTTAGCGGCATTAACCGGTGGTAACTGCGAGTGCACGAAACCGAACCAAACGTACGTGTACGAAGACAAAGTAACCATGATTGGTAACACAGATCTGGTTTCTGGAGCCGCGCAGATCGCTTCGCAAATGTACGCCACCAACATGTTGCACTTAATATTGCACATGTGTGGGAACCCAAAGAAGCCGGAGGAGGGCAAATTTCAAGTAGACTTTGACGATATCATCGTGCGCGCGGTGACGGTTGCTAAAATCGGTCAAGGTTTGACCTGGCCGCCGCCAAAAGGTACTGGTCCACCACCGCCGAGAATGGATGCCAAGAAAACTGCCGGTGCTGCCGGTGATCTTTCCATTAAAAAGGAGAAGACGATGCTGTTTGGCGGTATCGTGAGCTTGAGCGAAGTCCTCGTGCTTTTACTCGTCACTGGTTTCCTTATCGTCGTCGGTGTATTCTGTCCGCCGAGCTTCTTCACGTATCTTTTGTTGTTCATCTTGGCCGCCTGGGTTGGATTTTTGTTGATTAACAACGTCGCGAGCTCCTTGCATACTCCGTTGATGTCCGTTTCGAACGCTATTTCTGGCATCGTTGTCATCGGCGGTTTATTGGCGCTCGAAGACTACGCTACCAAAGACATCAAAGATGATATGGATACTTTGGGAAGTATGGCGGTTAAAAGAGGTGTTGCGGCGATCGCGTTGAACGCGGTGGCTATTTCCTTGGCCTTTGTAAACGTTGCAGGTGGTTTCGCCGTGACTCAAAGAATGCTCGGAATGTTCAAGAAATCCTAATCACTAATAATAAAAGGTTTCAAGAAATACCCGACTCGAACTGAAGTTTAACGCTCCCGATTTTAGAAGGACGTATTCAATTACATACACGGACTACTACGAACGTCGTAAACGTTTTTAACGTACAGTATAAACAAGATCACTTGTTAAAATTCTTCTCTAAAAATTCTAATCTCTCTATTTTCTCACCGAGCAACTCGACCAACGTCGCGTGTTCTTTTTTCTGCTTTTCGAGCTCGCGTGCAATATCGATGGTTTTAAAGTGCATCTCACTTGCCGATTTATCCGATTCTTTTCTTTTCATTTCCGCTCTGGCGAGTTTATTGCTCGCTTCTTTCAGTTTTCGCTTGAGCGTTTGAATGACAATGTTGGCGGTTTGATTGGTATCGGATTCTGAGCCGAATTCAAAACCAGAGTCATCCTCCACAACGTACTCTTCTTCTTCTTCTTCTTCTTCTTCTCGTTCTCGTCGCGTTCTTTCCTTATTATCATCACCACTGCCAAATTTCATGCTCGCTTCTAATTCATTCCTCGTCTCCACTAGCTGTGCTTTTAAAACTCTCTCCCTTTCTCTCAACTCCGACTCTTGTATCCTGGCACGTTGCAACTGCTTCTCCATCGATGCGCACTGATTTCGTAAATCTTTCTCCCTCTCTCGCATCTCCAGCATTTCCTTTTGCGTCTCTTTGACAACCTCCAGCGCTTCTCTTCTTTTCGTATCTAACGCGTCTACCTCATCTACTTTGACTTTCAAAGAGTTAAAGAGCATCTCGTATTTTTTCTTCTCCTCGGTTAAACTTCTTCTCGTTTTTGTAACTTCCTCTTCCATCTCTTTCGCTCTCCTTTCTGCTCCCGCGTACGACTCTTTTAATCGATGCTCCTCTTCGTCTCTTCTCTCCGACTCTCTCGTCTTCTCCTCGTTGATGATTTCCATCTGCTTAATGAGGGGTGCGATTGCTTCGGCTCTCATCGCCTCTGCCGTCGTCAACTCTTCCTCGCACTGCCTCGCTCGACTCTCCGCGATCCGCGTTTCTCTTCTCAACTGGTCTTGTTCCTTCCCGTGTCGACTCGCCATCGCGTTCATGGATTCCTCCAACTCTCTTATCCTCGTCTCCAAATCTTTCCCTCTTTCTCTCTCTTGATTTAATTCTCTTTTCGTTTTCTCTAAATCTCCTCCTTCCGACGACGACGCGTTCTTAGAGCTACTGATAAAATTCTCCTTCTCCTCTTCGAAGTGCTTCTTCATCGCGTGTTCCTTCCTTTGAAACTCCACTCGCAGCTGCTCGCTAAACTGCCTCGCGCGTCTCAATTCTTCCTGTCGCTCCCGCGCCGAGACTTTCAAGTTCTCAATCTCTCCATCTTGTCGTTGTCTCACTCGTTCCAATCGTTCGCGTTCGTTCATCTCCTCCGCGAGCTTCAACTCGTTCGTTTGCAAATTCGACTGCAGTTGATGCATTCTCGACTTTAGCGCTTTCACGCGTTCCTCTTCGTCGTCGTCCTTCACCGAGCCAGGCGCGGATAACACCAGCTTCAAATTCTCCTCTCTCAACTTTTCCAGCTCTTCTTCCAACTCTCGTATGATTTGCGCCACCTGCTCGTCGTTAAACTCGCGCCCGAGTGCGTTGTTGTTGTTGTTGTTGTTGTTGTTGTTGGTATTCGACGACGAAAGCTTTTCATTCTCTTGTTGCAACGCGGTGTTTATGACGGTTAACGTTTGCGTCTTTTTGGTCAGTTTGGTGATTTCTTTTTGAAGCGACTCCAGCGTTGGTGGTGGTGGTGGTGGTGTCATCGTATCGGACGATAGCGCGCTAGATGATAGATATCTCTGAAGAGAGAACTTTGAAGTGTGCGTTGTGGGTTGTGAGTAACTCGTTTGAGAAAAACCACGAAACGCATTTTTCGTTAGATGTGCAACCCCAATCGCGCATGCACGCGAGCGCGACCGCGCTGGAGAAAGATTTAAGCGAAGAAGAGAAGAGAGAGAAAGAAACATAAATAAAAAAACGAGCGATGCCCGCGACGACGAGGCACCAGCGCGACAAAAAAGCGCTCCATTTATTCGACCTTCCTCGGGAAACGTTACTTTTAATTCTCCAGCGCGAAGACGTAACGGCCACGGATTTAGCGCGGTTTTCGTGCGTCTCGAAAGGAGAGAAGGCGAGAGAAATAGCGATGGAAGCGGCGAAGAACAGAGTGAAAAGCGCGTGGCCGGAGAGCGAGTTGAATTATAAGACGGAGGAAGATCGCGAGCGCTGGTCAGATTTGCGTCGACAGCTCAGCGCGGATGGCTTGCTCGGGCAACGAGAACGACTGCGGGTAGCGGCGGGAGAGAACGACGACGACGTCGACGACGAGAACGACGACAAGCACGGGAAAAAGAAGAAGAAGAAGAAAGGAAGCGTTCTCGAAAAAGAAGAGACGTGGTTGGACGCGATGCGGTTTTTGGACGGGAAAATCGCGGAGAAGCGAGAGCGAGAGATACGACTCGCGCATATGCGAAAGAAGGGGTGGTTGTCGGCGGACGGCAACGGCGACTGGGACGCGCCGCTGAGGCGGAGAAAAGAGGCAAACAGCGGAGCCATTCAGGGTAGAAAGTTCCGCATGAACTGGGATACGACGACGTGTACGTATCGAGACGGAAGAACCGAGATTTGGGGAACGGATTGGTTGTGCGATGAACATAAGATTGGGTCCACGAAAATGAAATCTCGAGCGAACGAGGTTTTTATCGGCGAGGATCGAGTTTTGTATTTCAAACGGTTCCGGTCGTCCGCGCTGCAATCGAAAAGAATTAAAAGGTTAGACGAGAAGCACGGAAAATTGATCGCACCTGATTTTCATTGGTGCGCGAAACAGGCGAGAAAAGTTCTGTGGGTCGCGATTGGGACCAATCACGCGGTGATGTTGATGGAAAGCGGAGAGGTGTACACGTTTGGGAAGAACAGGCACGGGGAGCTAGGTTTCGCGAATACAGTCGTGGAGGAAGAGGTTTTTGACGTTAATGTCGAGGTGAACAACGACGACATGATGGTGGATGGTAACGATACTAAACCGACGAGAACGATGAAAATTAGAAGAAGGACGACGTTTGAATATCGCACGCCGAGGTTGTTACCTTTCATCAGAGAGGAAGGCGAGCAAAACGATAGCAGTAAAGGTATTTCCGCGCATCCAGACGGTCCGGACTATATATCGAGACGATGTCGGTTCGTATCGGCGAAAAAACACACGTCCATGGTGACCACCATGGATGGTTTAGTCTTTGGTTTTGGGAAAAACGATCGCGGTCAATTAGGTATTGGAAATAACATCATGCAGTATCAACCGAGGAAAATTACCACGTTTCCGCGAGTTTGCGTGGGCACGGGGCAAATGGGTGTAGGCACGGTGCAAACAGAAGATATGCAGATAAAAAAAGCGGTGTGTTGCGGCGACCATTCCGTAGCTTTGTCAACGTGTGGGGTAGTTTATGCGTTCGGCTCGAACCAGAACTTCTGTTGTGGTGCGGATTTTCCGGCGCCGACTGTGTCGCAGTTAATGAAAGACCAATGGTACCCGCGGAGAATTGCTCTTACGTGGTGTGACAATCCACCTCGAAATTACCAAGGAGGAATCCATGTGTGTGAAAAACAATGGTTGCGCGAGAATGGAAAAGGAACGGTGTTTAAAGATATCACGAGCGGTTGGAACGAACACGACCGTTTCGAAATAGATGAAAATGGCGACCACGACGAATTTGGAGTAGACAACTTGGAGTGGTCGCAAGGATTTGAAAGCCTTATCGAAGCGCGAGCGCGTGAGATTGCGCGCATAACGAACACACAAACGATAGTAGATGCAGAGAACGGAGACGACGATATGGATTTGGAAATTCACGGCAACGACGACGACGAGAGAATTTACAGCGTGTATGCGCAAGATATCTCCGGCGGTGAAACGCACACGGTAATTTTGGACAGTTCTGGTATCGTTTGGACTGTTGGAATCAACAAGAACGGAGCGTGCGGTCGGATTATACCAATTCGAGAAAGAGGTCTTTATAATGTCATGGATACGCCCGCATTTGTTAATTTCGTCGCTAAGCCTGTGGTTATGCCCACGTACACGGACGAGGAAACGGGCGAGGAACGCGTCGTGAGGATGGCAGAAATTCACAGCGGGAGATTTCATCTCGGAGCAGTCGCGGAAAAAACAGGATTTTTCTACGGGTGGGGTTCCGTCCAACATCGTGCGTTAGGCGAAGCACGATACGGGCAAGAAGCCATGTTTAAGCTAGAAAAGATTTCGGGTGCTTTGTAATTTTGTATATTTCTCTTTCTGTCTCTCTCTTTTTGCAATCTTTATTACATTCTTATTATTATATTATCGTGTATCAAAATAGTACCAGTATATGGGTAACCCGAGAGTTGTTTTTCTCGTTTCATCGCTAATCTTCTTTCTTCTCCGCCCCAGAACCTTCAGCTAAGGAACACATCAACCCTCCGGATAAGAGCAAACCACCGCCAACATATCCCAACGGACCGAGCACTTCACCTAAAAATAACCCTCCCAATAATGCCGCGAACAACGGTTCGCCGGATAAAATCACTTGCGTCTCCGAAGCTGAAACCGATTCTTGTCCTTTCGCTTGCACGACATCGGCCAAGTATCCACCAATTACCGCCGAAAATGCAATCAACAACCAAATTATCGGGTCTCTCCATCCGGCAAACGGCGGCGTCGTCGTCATACCTACTTTGTGTAACGCAAAATCGGAGAAACCCCACGCGGAATACATAAACGCCAGAAAGAAGGATTTCCAAGCCTGCAACTGAGACCCGTCCAATCCGAGTTTCGTGAACGCGCCGATGCGAAAGACGTACAGAGAGTACGTCAACGCCCCACCTAAGGCGATTAAATCACCAATATTGATCGACAAACCCTTCGGCATCACCGAACCAACCAACTCTACGGATTGTCCTCCCCCTGGGTCCATTCCTAATGTCACCACCCCGACTAACGCGACTAGGCACCCTGCCCACACCAATTTCTTCACCTTCTCCCCGAAGAACGTTTCAATAAACGGCGTAAACGCAATCGATGCTTGCGTTAAAAACGACACTCTCGTGGCTTCCGTAAACAACAAAGCGACGTTGCAGCAACCCTGCGCGAGAAAATTCCACGTCGCCAATTCCAACGCCGCCGACCAAAAATCCTTGTTCAGTTTTTCCTCGCCGCTTCTGTTCTTCTTGAACGAATCTAACAACTGAGGCACGAAACACAACAAAACCATCAACCCTCTAATCATTCCTAACGTTCCAACCGACGGCGGACCAGCTCTCACGAAGACCATCTTCAACGACACGCACAACCCCCCGTACGACAACGCGACTAAACCGAGAAGGAAGCGACCGGCGTTGGTGGAGAGTTCGGCCGCTTGCATCCGCTCCAACCATCCTCCTTTCTTCTCCGATGACGACGACGAAGACGACATCACGACGCCGTTCTTACCAGAAGAAGAAGACGAAGACGCGACGACGACGGAGAGCATCCTCGATCTTCTCCCTCTCGTCGTCGTCGTCGTCGTCGTCGTCATCACGAGCGTATTATTATTATTGTTATTATTATTATTAATATTATTCTGCTTATTATGAGTGAACAAGGCACTTTTCCCACTCCAAGCCGCCGACAAAAAAGAAGAAGACGAAGATTTCATCGCCGCCGCGGCGGTCAGCGTCGTTCCTCGTCCTCTTCGCATCGAAAACTCTCTCTCATCATCACTCCAACGACGACGACGATAACGACGAGTACTTGTAGTAGTAGAAGGAATCGCCCTCCCAGCGGCGGCGTTCAACGTTCTCAACGAAGTCATTTTTTATAACTCTCTCTCTATCTATCCGTTGAGTCAGAACACGAGCAACGAAAAAATGTATATAAATTTAAAAGCAGAGAGCTTTTAATCGGAGAAGACGCGCGCGCGTTCAAATAGCAGAAGAAGTATAACGCGAGGGTTCGCGCAAAGTTCTTTTTTCTTCTCCCACCTTTTGGAACGTTTTTTGTGTGCCCGCGCGCGTGTGTTTTGTGTGTCGCCTTTCTCTCTTTCTCTCTCTCTCTCTCTCCGATGTTTTTTTTGTTTGTTCTTCTTTTTTACTTTTTCCACTTTGGACTGAAATGTGGGCAAAAATAGGTGAAGGAATTGGGGTGTGGGCACCTCCCACCCAAAAAAAGCGAAAGCGGTTTTCGAGGATTGTGCGATATTTTGGAGATGATGAGTCATCATATCGTTGAATTGGAAGGTCTTTTCCCTCCTCCTTTTCCTCATAATAATACTTATCACACTCAATAATACACGCACACACTTTTAATAAACAGCTGATATAATAATGGGCAGAATTTCCTTGGACCTTTTCAAACGCAAATCTCACGACGAGAACAGCGAGAGAGAACTTCC
>Ga0255777_10004597_pt1 | contig 11337 bp, 8 predicted proteins | sample 101ome_15_FD_179975 | JGI IMG/M metagenome (GOLD analysis project Ga0255777, IMG submission 179975) | Coastal salt marsh microbial communities from the Groves Creek Marsh, Skidaway Island, Georgia - 101402AT metaG (version 2) | ecosystem: Environmental > Aquatic > Marine > Intertidal zone > Salt...
AAGTTGCAAAACAACCATTCGTATCCATCACTTCTACCCAGAAAATTCCGTTGTCAGTAACATATACAGAATCACCGGTATTCCCGTTATTCCATGTGTAGGTATCGAAATAATCCCAAGTCGTAATTGTATTATCCTCACCCAAACAGAAAGTGGTATCATTTGTCAGGAACAAATCTGCAATGGGATTTGGAAAGATGGTCACATTTACCGAATTGCTTGTATACAAACAACCATTCGCATCAGTAGCGATGTAGTTAAATGTCGTTGTTGTGTCCGTACTTACAAACTCAGTGGTCGCTCCAGAGTTCCATTGTATGCTACTAAAGTTACCCAGTGAGGTTACAATGACCGAATCAAGATCACAAGTAGCTGGATCCCCGAGTGTTAAGGCAACCGCAGTACGCTCGAAATCATCTACAACATGTAAACGATTGCCTGTGGCAATCCAAATTTGATTGTTCAAGTACTCAATGTCGTTTAGTACCGAGGAGGTCAACGGAGTAGTTGAGCTGTTGAACGTCGATAATGAATCGATCTTCGCGTCATATTTATAATAGTTTGACCCAGCGATAAAATATAGGACACTGTCCGGACCTATGGCCAATTCTTTAATATTTCCGCTCACTCCGGCACCAGAATAGTTTGTTATTGCGCCAGTCACAGGATTCATCGAGGCTAATCCGTTAGAACCGCCATTATATCCCATCCAAAGCACATTCAAATTGTGATCGTATTTTAACGACTTCACATTATTATTAGAAAGTCCGGCACCTGTCTGGTATAGAGTAAATGTCGAGCCATCGAAAATGCTAAGTCCTGATTGTGTAGCAATTGCAACTTTACCACCCGGCATTCTTTCAAAGTCATTATGAGTGTTTGTCGCCAATCCAGAGGTGTTGAAGCTTTTGTATGAGGTAGCAGAAGATCCATCGTAATAAACCACACCTGTGGAGAAGGCATTCGAAACAACGAAAGAAGAATCCGTCAAAGCCTCACCTAAAAAGTAAGATGAAGTAAGCCCCTGCGCTGAGCCAAAGTTTTGCCACGAACCGTTCTGCCACTTGGACATTCCTTGTGAGGTAAGTACCCATAGGTTTCCCTGTTCATCTTGACCCATATCACGAATACTATTGTGCGGGAGGTTTGTGTTTGAGGTAGATAATTGGGCAATACCAGCAGGTCCTCTCATAAAGAGCCCATCTGCATAACCGGAAACAACATTAGAGCCTGAAACAGCTAAATGCAACGGCTGATTCGTTGGCATTCCTGTATTTTCCCTTTCATAGTTGTCGAAAGTCGAGCCATTAAAAATATGTAATCCATTATTGTTTCCTGCTGCCGGATTACTTGATACCATATATAATGAGGAATCGGACGAGGAATAGACCACATCCGAAAGAATATTCTCGCCTAAACCATTAATAGCATATAGATGGCTCACCGTTGAACCATCGAATGTGGTAAGCCCAAAAGCCGTAGCGACATGAATTTTACCATCAGGATCTTGGTAAAAAGAGCGAATATCATTAGAAGCTAGCCCAATGGTGTTTGCGACGTTATATTTTGTCCAAGTTGAACCATCGAATGTAGAAATCCCAAATTGGGTTCCTATCCAAAGCAATCCGTTGTTGTCTTCAAACAAACACGTAATATTATCATTAGCAAGTCCATTTGATGTCGACTGCTTCGTATAAGTATTGTGGGCCCAAGAACCATTTGACCAAGATGCAAGAGATAAACCATTATCTGTAGAAATCGCTAAAGAACCGTCGGCACGCACAATGACATCCGAGATTTTGTTTGATGGCAATACAGAATCGTCCCAATGTGACCAATTCAATCCTGTTTTTATGGAAACTCCTTGCTCAGTTCCAATCCAAACTCTTCCTAAAGTATCCGTATCGATAGCTCTGACAGAATCGCCGACTAAACCTGTAAGTCCTTCAATAAAGAGTGCGCTGCCGCCTAGGGTGTCCACAAACGTATATCCATGATTCGTGCCTACGTATACACCTTCAGCCCTAAGCTCTATTGTATTGACTCCTTGTGAGCCTAATGGAAATTCCGATGAGCCCAAAAATTTAAAGGTAGTTCCATTGTATACAACAAGTCCATTATCAGAACCTAGTAAGAATGAACCGTTAGGCAATTGAACGATCGCATTATACTTGGACGAAGGGATACCGCTATTTTGGGTGTTTAAGTTTGTCCAACAATCCGTTTGGGCGTTCATAGACAAAACCGTCATTAAACCAAACAGTGATAGTAGCCTTTTCATGTTTCATTGAATTTGTTTAAAAGTAAAGATTATTAACAATACCGACGTGTATCGTATGAGACCGTACATCGTATTTTTGACTCTATTAATCCTCTTAAAATAATCTGCGTAAATCATTGATTTTAAGCAGCATATGTGTCTTATTTGTCTTTTTATCTTTATTTCAAATGTATCATATGAGACTTTTTAATGATTAAATATTTCGTTTATTAACAATAACAAGGTTCTTATATAAGAGAGTGAAGTTTCACAAAAGAAGCGCTCATAGTGCGTCTATTGAGATTTTCTTGGTTTTTGATTATTCAAAAACCGTTTATCCTTACCGCATTTGCAATCCCCATCCCCTCCGCCTATTTTAGTGTATATAACATTTTGAGAAGGTATGTACAAGGATTACATCATCATGGCCACCGCACTGCTGGTCATCGCGCTGGTTTTTGCTGGGATTAGAGTGCGCAAGTATAATTGGCCCTACCTCTACTTTCTGACCGGAATTGTAATCGCTTCCTTTCTATTAACTGATCCTGCATTGGTTGGAGACAAATTTATTACTGTTCTCTATCCCCTTTTTGTACCTGTGCTCTATATCATTGGTCCAGGTATTTATGGATCCGTTCAACCCGTCGAGGCGCGACGCAACCCTTGGCACATCATTCATTACCTGCCCATGTTTATTGGGTATATCATGATTTCCCTTCATTGGTTTTTGGACGAGCCGAACTACCACCAAAGCGTGTTCAACGGCCGTCAGTTTCAGTTTGAGACCAACCACATGTTTTGGCCCTTTACCGATAAGTTCATTTTGATGGGGTATCCGTATTTCACAGCAGGGTATTATATCCTGAGCATACGAAAGCTTCGAGAGCAAGGATCGCCACGGAACATGTACATCTTGCCTGTCGGGATGCTCATTTTTACACCTCTGATTTTTGATGTCGTACATGATTATGTCTACGGCCATGGGTTCTTCTTACAGGATCCAGATTTACAGCGCTACCTGTTGCTGCCTGCAGTACTTATCATTTTCTGGGATGTCATTATTGTGAAGCCGCCAAAGCCGAAGGAGGTCACATCGGTGGACGAAGAGGTCCAAGAAACCATTCAATATCCTAAAATTATAAAGGTGCAAAACGAATCGCTCGCCTTCTATGTTGAGGAATTATGTGAGGCCTCGGGAGCGCATTTGTCGTCGGATTTACAGACAAAGCAAGGGTTTGTGAAGCAATCGCCTTTTGAGAAAGAGGAATGGGAAAAATTCTTCTCAGACACACGTACGAGCTGGAATTTCTTGAAGAAGTTTGTGCGGATCAAACGCGCCATTGCCCTGATGGAGGAAGGGTTTTTAGTGGAAGGGAGCATAGAGGAATTGGCCCAAGAAGTAGGTTATTCGACTAGGGCTTCGTTGTACCTCGCCTTCCGCCAAGTGATGGGGGTGGCTTTGCCGGAATATCGGGAGGAACGGGAGATATAATCGGTCACTCATTACCTCTCAAATGGGTCATATTTTGACTTATATTGTAGTCCAATCAATAAACCTTCGCCCCATGCGTAACGTTTTCCTTGCTATTGCAGTTTTTGTAAGTGTTTCATTGTCCGCTTCACACCTATTGACGGGCCATTTTTCGTTTGAGCATCAGAGCACCAGTGCCAACACCAGTACCTACAAAGTGACCCTGCACCTATACCGGGACCTCAACGGGATTAATCTCCCTTCAAGTACAACGGTATATTATAAAAAATTAAATCAGACTACAGCGAGTAGTATTACACTGAATCAAAACAGCAGTAATTCCTATAATCTCACCACGAATTGTGGGTCAAGCTTTGGTGTTGGTGTGGTGAGTTATGAAGGCACACTAACAGTGGATAATAACAGCGGTTATGATTTCTATTATTCTACTTGTTGTCGACCCGCTTCCATTTCAAATTTATCTAGTCCATCTTCCCAATCAACTTATATTACTTCCATACTCGTTACAGGTAAACCGGCCATTCGTTCCTATAATAATAGCCCTCCTATTCAACCTGGAATATCAACGGCTTACGTAAACAACACCTTTCCTTTCGAAATTTGTCAGGCAGACCCCGATGGTGATAGTCTTTCCTTTCAGATTGTTCCTGCTAAAAGCACCGCAACTACCAACATTCCTTATGCAACTGGATATAGTAATGCAAACCCATTAGGCACCGGAAATAGCGTAACTATTGACACTACGAATAGATTGGTTATCGTGAATTCAGGAGTTCAGCAAAATTCGGTCGTAAACGTAAAAATTATTGAGTGGTCAAAAGACACCACCGGCACCTTCAAAATCATGGGGGTGACAGAACGCGAAATTCTGTTCAATATTGTGGCAGCACCAACCTCTACCCCTACTAACGTAAGTGCATCGGGTGCCGCAGGAAGCTACGGCACCAAAGACATACTGGTAACTACAGCCGCGCCTGTGTTCCCAACCAGCGCCAACTTCGACGGGGTCCAAGTACAACTCTTCGACGGCAACGGCAACGCAAACACGGTCACCGGAAGCACGGTCATGAGCAGCAGCTACCAAGCCTTCGCCTTCCACACTGCAGATACCTTGCAGCCTGGCCCGTACACCATGATTTTCGCAGAGAACGTGATGGATTCCATGGCCATCAGCGGCTACTGTGGCAAACGCCTCATCGACACCGTTTCGTTCTTCGTAGCGCCACCTCCACCGGTATTGGTCGGTCCGACAGATTCGATCTACGGTGCGAACGCGACCTACAACGTATTGAACTACCAATGGCTCGACAGCGCTTCGTTCTCTATTACGAACGGGACAGTGGTTACTTGGCAACCGGATTATTCTCAGTTTGACATCGCCTGGGGCCCTGCCAACGCTACCGGAACCTTCACCCTCATCGGTTACGCAAATGGCGGCTCTGATACCGCCACCGTGACCGTAGAAGTGAACGGCATCGGCATCATCGAGTGCTTCGGCGACCTCGTCCTCTACCCAAATCCGGCACGCGATCTCATCCACATCGCCGGCGCCCTAGAAGGCACGACCTACACCCTCTCCGACCTTAGCGGTCGCGTGATGGACCAAGGCCTGCTCGACGGCCGACGACTCCCTGTGGCACACCTGCCGAACGGAACCTACGTGTTGGTGCTCGACGGCCCCACGCCTTGGATTCAGCGCATTCAAATCCTGCATTAAGGCCGTTTTTAAAACGTGATAAATGTTCGGGTTCACGCGCGCCTCACATCGTAACTTTACGGTGTGAAAGCAACGCTTTTATCCTAAATCAGATTGTATGAAAGTTTTAGTTCCCACCGATTTTAGTGCCACCGCGGCAAGCGGATTACACTACGCTATTAGTTTTGTGGCCAATTACGGCAGCGGACACATCCACGTGCTCCACACCGTCGAAAAAGAAGCCGACCTCGCCGCTGCACAAACCCAGCTAGACACCTTCTGCGCCATCGACGCCCCCGCCGGCATCACCATCACCCACAACATCACCGTGGGGGATTACAATGAAGCCATAGGCCAAGAAGCCGAAGCCCAGCAATGTGCCCTGATCATCATGGCCACCAAAGGCGCCACCGGCATCCAAAAACTCGTCGGCTCTCATGCTATGAAAGTGGTGAGCAGCAGCAACATCCCACACATCATCACCCAACGTGAAGTTTACGACGACGAGGTCCTCGACCGCATCGCCGTGCCCATCACCCTAGAGCGTGAAGACAAGAAAATCCTGAGCACCGTAGCGGCCATCGCCAAACCCCTCGGCGCCGCAGTCCTGCTCATCTATGAAGATAATAGCGACGAGTTCCTCGGTGCCACCATCGCTCGCAACTTAAACTTTGCCAAGAGCTACCTCCGCAACACCGGCATAGAAACCCAAGCCATCGACGTGGGCCATGACCTAAGCTATGATGAAGCCATCATCAAATACGCGGCCGCACACCAATGCGACCTCATCGCCACGGTTAACCACCACAACGACGGCATCCTCAACCTCTTCGGAGCAAACTTCGACCAAAACCTGCTCGAGAACAGCGCGCACATCCCCATCCTCACGGTGGATGCCCGCAACCACGAGCATGTCAACGATATCTTTATGACAACGAGATAACCGGGGACACACTCTCGGCGCACTTGAACCGAGCTCGCACCCCTGGGCTTGGAAAATTAAAGGTTATAACGCGACCCCTAGCTGCAAAGCTGGGGGTTTTTATTTGCAAAAAACCCAGCGAGACTTGGCCTTTCGGGATGTTGTTTGATGAGAAATATAGCGCGTTCATCGGGCGAATTGGACCCATCTAATTCCCTGTTCAAAACCCCAACTTCTCCACATTATTTGGAAAGGTGATCTGGGTCCAATTAAGTTGGTTGGAGATCAATTTATTAACCCTTAATCCTTTTCAAATGAAGAAAATTTGGATCGTGGCTGCGGCCACAAATTTAGCGTTCTCCTTGAGCGCACAAGATTCCGGAGTAGAAACTCAAGCCATCGGCGTAGTCATCGACGCGCACGCCATCGTTGATGTTGTAGACGATGAAATAGTCTTTGACTTTTCCGCTGATGATCCTGCCGAAGCAGGTGATCCTTTTGTTTTGGGCTCTAACAAAAATCAAACCACCTATCTAAACTACAGCCTCATGCTGAGTAACGGAGGAATTGACGATGGTATGATTTCAGTCCGTATCGATGACATGAATGAGGGCATGCACATGACATTGTTAGCTGATAGCTCTCCATTGGCTTCTCACGACGCAAACCAATACGGTACTTTGGGAACGGTCGCTGCAAATTTCGATGCAAAAATTGGCGCGAGCCCAGTGATATTAAATAGTACAGATCAAGTACTCATTGAAAATATTGGCTCCTCTTATACCGGAAATGGGGCAGGCAATGGTTATCTGCTATCCTTCACAGCCCATATAAACGATTATTCCAAACTGGATGCAGATAATGGCGCTCAAGACATGGGAACAATCACTTATACCATCGCGGAATAAACTGTTGAACCCTTCCGGGGGCGCTCCGCGCCCCCGGATCTAAACGCTACGCCATGAAATTTACCACCGTGTTTTTCCTGCTCTGCAGTGTCGTTACAAACGCCCAACTCTTGGTCCAAAGCGGCCTCACTCACCGCTTGAGTGTGGTGCCTGGCGCAACGGAATTGGTCCCTATATCTCTAAAAAATGGAGGCGACGAACCATTGCTCTGTACCCTTACCCTAAGTGATGTTGTCTCGCATTGTGATAGTGGCTACCGCTATTTGCCGGCGGGCAGTACGGATGAGAGCTGTGCAGCTTGGATGCAGCTCGAGCAAGAGGAGTTTGTGCTGGCTCCGCGGGAAGAGCGCGTGGTGAAAGTCCGCTTCGCGGCGCAGGCAGGATACGCGAGGGCCGGGGCCCGCGCGTCCTTGCTTGTGGACAGCCGCCCGGTCGAAGAAGAACCTGCGAACCAATTAAAACTTCGCGTGCGCTACGCCATTCATTTCCATTACCGCAACCCCTTGATTTCCGGGGTGGTGGCCTTACACGCCGAGCGATTGGAATGGGTAGGGGAGCGCGATTTCTGGGGGCTGGTATTTCAAAACAGGGGCAACGTGGATCGCGTGGTGCGGTCGCATGCAAAGCTGTTGGACGGCAGAGGCAAGGTGGTGTATTCCGGGGAGAGTGTGAGTGCGCGGGGGCTGATGCCCAACCAGTGCAGAACGCTCAAGTTTCCTAAGCCGGAGGTGCCGGAGGGCGTATACCAATTGGTCGTGGTGAGCGAGACAGATGCGGGGGAACGATTTGGCGTAACACAAGAAATGCGATGGGAAAACTAATACAATTTTTAAGCGCTTGGGCGCTGGTGCTGCCATTGGTGTCGGGCGGTCAGGTGCTGGAGGCGCGTGGTGATTCGGTGGTTCCGGGCGGCTTGGGTCGGTTGTGGCTCGAGTGGTCGGGGATGCCGGAGGGGCCGGCTTGGTTGGAGGTGGAAGCGCCGGAGGAATTGGTGTTTTTGGAACTGCCGAGTATGGGCGAAGGTCGACGTGGCGAAGCGTTGGCGTTCTTCATGGTCCATCCGTTTGCGCGGGCGGGCGAGAAGGAATTGGTCCTGCAGATTCGGAGCGGGGAGCGGGTGTGTGGCCGCGCGGTGGCGAGTGTCTTGATCCACGAGCGGGCAGGCGCGGAGTTCGCTGTTCTTGAGGAGCATCGGGATTCCACCATCGCCTCGGTAAGCAATACGGGCAATATCTCGCTTCACGTCGAGGGCGAAGCAATTGCGCCCGGAGAAGTTCGCAGGGTGCGGATGGCGCGGGAAGAAGAAAGTAATTGGGTGTTGACCGTCAGTGGCGGGTCGTGGGATACGACCGTGGTGCTGCCATTGCGCAAGCGATTTTACCCCCATCAGACGGTGGCCGCGATGCCCAACATAGGCTCGGATGTGCTCAGCGCATCGGTGAGCGGACAATTGAGCGGCGGACAGTGGCATGGTATGGTGTTGGGGCGGTTTGCGCGGGAGAATTGGTCAGGGAATGTGGCCCAGTGGAATGGGCGGACGCGTGGCGTTTTGGCCTATGAGTCCGGGCGTGGCAAAGGCGTTATTGGTTACGGAAATGCACGGGCGCTAGAGGTCTTTCGTCCTGGACAAAGCGCGTTTTTCAGGGGCCAATATGGTCGTCAACCCCTCTCCCTTTTCTTGGATGATAGATCCGCGGTGGCGGCAAAAAACTGGTCCTATAAAGTGTGGGAAGCAGGCGCTGGCATGGCTTGGTTTGAAGGGAAATTGGTGCCGACGGGCCAGCTCGATGTTGAGGGTCAAAACGCCTCGCTACGGTGGCGACAATGGGGCGGGCTTCACGATGTACAGGCGGGATGGCAAAGCGCAAAATTTGGCAGCCACGCACGCTGGCTAAAGGTGTCGGAATTCTGGCGAGAGGAGGTCGTGATGGGAGAATTGGCCACCCTAGGAACTTCGTATCGCACGCCACAACTGCGATGGAATCACCAGAGCGTGCTTCAGGGCGACCGCGATTTCCATTCTGCGTTGCTGCAATATTCTTCCGGGCCTTGGCAGTGGGCGTTCCGGGGCCAATTCCAATCTCACGCCCAACGCTTCGGATCGGGTGTGCGCGGGCAGTACCGCTGGGGGAACCACCAATTTTCCGGGCGAGCGCAGTGGTTGTCGGCCGGCGAAAAAACTACCGGGCCACGTTGGAATGCCGCCTACAATTGGCGGGGGCGCTCCGGCCTCTTAGGTGTTTCTAGTCAGGAGCTTGTGGGAGAACATTGGGCACATTTTATTCAGATCGGCTATCAAAATCCCGGCCTATCTCTTCGGGCTCAATGCGCGTACCGCGGCGACCTTCCCCAACCTTGGTTCCCACAACTTCACCTCCTCCTCACCCGCCCTTTCGGGCAATGGGCCCTTAGCAGCAACCCGCACATGCCGCTTCGATTGCAATGGTCCGGCACCCTCTTGCGCTCCCACACGACCAAAGCCCTCAAAGGCCAAATCCTCGATCACCAAGGCCAACCCCTGCCCGAAATCGAGATGTTTTGCCAAGGCAAGCGCGTGCATACCGACGCGCTCGGCCGCTTCGCCTTTCATCACCTCACAGGCGAGACTGCCACCGTGCATATTGCACCCATCAGTTTACCGTTCGCCACCTTTCCCGTCGGAGGTTATACACGTGAACTAGCACTAGTCAAGCACACCACATCGTTCGCCATCCACTGCTTTAAAAGCTCTGGCGTCCACGGCACCGTCCGCATACAATACGACTCCGCCAAAGCCTTCCGTCCCCGACCAAATCCCGCACTCCGCGCCATCCTCATCCACAGCGACGGCACCACCTATACTACCCAATTAACTTCTAACAACACCTTTCAAATCAGCGGTTTACGAGAAGGAGTCTATACCGCCCGACTTGACAACACCGGCGACCTATTCAAATCTCTTCCCGTCGAACTCTACATCGAAGAAGGTACCCTCGTCCCCCTCGAGCTCCTGCTGATCGAACGCTCCCAACACATGCCCATCCAACGCCTATGAAACCTTTCCTTTTACTCTTACTTCCACTGCTCGCACCCGCGCAAAATTTCTACGTCGAAGCCAGCTCCGCACTTACCATTGAATATGCGCCATTTGCCCTCATTCGGCTAGATGCCGGTGAAACCACCGCGCACCCTCCCGCCCCGCCAGAGGCGGGCTGGCCCACGCTCCAAGTCCCCTTTTCTCTCGACCCACAATACCTCGCCTACACCCTCACCGGCCATCAAAACAAGGCCCTCATGATCAGCGGATCAGCCCCTGCAGGTCTTCTCCTTCGCGCTTCACTTGGTCCGACCGGCTCCCTCGGAACCACCGTCCTTACCAACGCCCCCACACTCCTCGCCACACTGCCTCGCGGCACCACCCAAGGCCTCCAACCCCAAACCGGAATTCCCTTGCTCCTCACCCTCGAACGAGGCACGCATTATAACCTTATCACTGCTCAGCACTCATGGACCGACCTAATTCTAGAAATTCAATGAAAACTAACTTACTTGGTGTGTTCATTATATTGACTTTCAATACTTTAAAATCACAAAGTATCAATGTCATTATGTGGTCAGATTATGCCATTATTAACGAAAACCACCTCGATCCGCCCCACACTGCTGGGGCAGATTACGCCCAAAACATTGCCTTGCCGACCCAAGCCCTGTTGGCCATCGAAGAACTGGAACCAGAGAGCCCGTGGTGCCTTTCTGTCCAACACTCCCATTCCATCGGCGGGGCAGCCCTTTACGCTCGTGTGAGATATGATTTGTTGAGGCCAGAGAATTGGGATCCGAGCTCGCCCGTAGAAGCTCCCATCTCCTTGTCCGCCGAACCCCTCATGAGCGGCATCGGGTCCATCCGCGAACTCGTCGTTGAATTTGAATTGCGAGGTGCCCGCGTGGCAACAGATTATGACCTGCGCGTCGAGAATCTATTGTGGACTTTGACGGGCGGCGGCTGCCCCGCCGCCCCGTAGGGGCAAAAAAATTGCCCGGCCGGAGGCCGGGCAGCTCAATATGTATGAACTTAAAATT
>Ga0255777_10004640_pt1 | contig 11272 bp, 20 predicted proteins | sample 101ome_15_FD_179975 | JGI IMG/M metagenome (GOLD analysis project Ga0255777, IMG submission 179975) | Coastal salt marsh microbial communities from the Groves Creek Marsh, Skidaway Island, Georgia - 101402AT metaG (version 2) | ecosystem: Environmental > Aquatic > Marine > Intertidal zone >...
GCCTAACTGAATGGGCACGTAGCATAATGGATAATGCAACTGCCTTCTAAGCAGTCGATTGCAGGTTCGAGTCCTGCCGTGCCTGTTAATTTTTACAAATTTATGTTAAAATATAATCTTAAGGCACCAAAACACATTCAATTAACAGAAATGGACGCAAGTAAGTATGTTTTTGGTGGTATGGAAGTCCATTCTACCAATATTCTCCGCCTCATTAGTGAGTTGGAAGGGTCTTATCAACACCTTAAATACATGGGGTTTGAAGAAGACATGAATACTCTAGAAGAAATTAAGCAAAGATACTACAAAATGTATTACAGACTTGCCAAACAAGAGAAGTCTATGTTAGAATAGACTCACATGCGGAGTTAGTTCAGCGGTAGAACGCTATCCTTCCAAGTTAGATGTCGTCGGTTCGATTCCGATACTCCGCTCTCGGGAAATTGGCGCAGCGGTAGCGCAGCTGCTTTACACGCAGTTGGTCACTGGTTCGATCCCAGTATTTCCCATCCCCATTAAGGAGGTCCATGAAAAATGATCGTTGTACGATGCAAAGAATGCGGTACAGAACTGACAAGCAGTAGCAAAGTTCAGTTTTGTGGTTGCCCCAACCAAATGAGAGTTGTGGATGACAAGGTTGGTGCCATCGATCTTGATAAAGTCGTTATGGTTGCTAACAATGTAGAGAGAAAGATTGATAGTCATTTCTCTAAAGAAGAACTCCAGTATCAGGAGGAAAGACGCAGACGTAAGGTTCGTCGCATACAATTTGAGGAAAGGTGACCGAGTGGTTTAAGGTAGCAGTCTTGAAAACTGCCGTGTTAGTAGCACCGTGGGTTCGAATCCCACCCTTTCCGTTAGGAAAATAAAACATTTAGAAAGCATTAAATCGGTAAATAGTATCATGCTGTTACATTTTTAGGTAAATGCATCCCGACGAACTTTCTAACTGGGCAAAAATCAAAGAAGTATTTGAGGAAAACGGAACAACCGACAACTACTTTTACACCAGAGCTTGTGCTATAGTAGGAGGACAACCCGATCCTATGAGCAATCTAAGTCATGTCACACAGAATGACGGAACTGAAGCCTGAGCATTGTTATACGAAAGCAGAGGTAGATAAACTAATTAAAGACGCTATAGATGAGGCAATGCGAAAGCATAATCGCAATGCCTCACTCATCAGCATGACCTTAGGATTAATCTGCCTTGCATTATTCGTTGATGGTTTGCTTAGAATCCTAGGTGTCATCCCCCCATTTATGGATTTGGATGTCAATGTTGTGGATAATATCATAGATAAAGTGGAGAATGAGGTGCTAAAAGTCCTACGCTGAGGTTTTGTGTCAGTAAACTTTGACAAACTACTCATTAATTTTTATTACCCGTTGCGAGATAGAATAGATAGGATTAGACTAAAGGAAGCATTCAATGAAGACGAAAATGCGGGTAGGTATAATCGGATTGGGTAGGATGGGTGAGGGTATGTCTCGCCGCATGATGAAAGCAGGTATTGAAACCTGGGGATATAGGAGAAACTATGCTAAAGCTGAGGAGGCATATGAAAAGGGTTATGTTAGTGGAATTGCCTCTAGTTTAGAAAGTCTAGTTCAATCAGTAAAAAAGGATGGTCCTGGTATTTTTCAACTAGTCATTCCTGCAGAATTAGTAGAGGAAACAATCAATGAACTATTACCACTACTTAGCGACGGGGATATTATTATTGATCATGGCAATAGCAACTTTAAAGATTCTCGCAGGAGAGCGGAATACTTGGTTAAACTTGGCATCCAATATATTGACTGTGGTACTAGTGGTGGAGTTTATGGTCTGGAGCGTGGATACTGTCTTATGGTTGGTGGTGCAAATAGGGCAGTATACATCTGTGCCCCCATTTTCAGGGCACTCGCGCCTGGCATTGGAGCTGCCTCTCGCACAGATCCCAGGGATCCATGTGAAACATCTGCAGAATTCGGTTGGTTACATTGTGGACCACCTGGTTCAGGTCACTTTGTAAAGATGGTTCACAACGGAGTGGAGTATGGCATTATGCAAGCGTATGCAGAGGGTTTTAACCTACTTCATGAGGCTGGTGCAGGAAGAAAATATGTTGCTCAAGGTGACGCCGAAGTGGCTCCCATGGAACACCCCGAAGATTATTGTTACGATATTAATACTGTTGAGGTTGCTGAGTTGTGGAGGCGCGGGTCTGTTGTTGGTAGTTGGTTACTTGATCTTACCGCTGATGTTTTACGCCATGATCATGACGATCTCAACAAGTTTGACGGGGGTGTCAGTGATTCTGGTGAAGGTCGTTGGACTCTTCACGCTGCTGTTGATCTTGGTGTGCCCACTCCTGTTATCTCTGCCGCCCTCTTTGAAAGATTTAATTCTAGGAGACTTGGAAAATATGCCAACAAAATCTTAAATGGTATGAGATATATGTTTGGTGGCCACCACGTCCGATGAAACAGCAAGCAATTCTTCTTTTATGTTTTTTGCCACTTGCAATTATCTACATAGTAATGAAATTTGCAGTATGGTTATCTGGGATCTATGCTGAGGAGAAGTATGTTGAGTCAGAATCCAGAAAACCACATGGACCCTATTTGGCGGATGCGTATGCAGACGTTGATGAAGAGGAAGAGGAATATGGAGATCGCACAGACTATAGATGATGCTTTATATGAACACTACTCTGAGTTGGGACTTCCTGTACCTAACTGGAAGAGAAAAAAAGATCCACAATGGTGGATAGACTACTTAAAATCACTAGGACTTACGGAGAACAATGAATTTAGGTAATGCCCTTTCAATCTTGGCAATACCCTTTGTACTATCCACGATCTATTTCGGGATACGAAAAGGTGAAAATAACTACTACGACTCAGACGACTACGATGGAAATGGATGTGCTCACTAAACGCATAGTTATCTTCGGTGCTACTGGAGATTTATGCAAAAGAAAGTTGATACCAGCATTGTATCAATTATGGTGTAAGCATCTTTTACCAAAAGATCTTTTGATTGTTGGTGCTTCTCGTAGAGAAATAACCAAACAATGTTGGTTAGAAAAACTGGGAGACTATCCAGAAGATTTTACACACTGGTTAGATTTTGTATCTTGTGACCTATCAAATCCAGAGAGTCTAATGAAACTGCACGATGAAAGTGCAGATACAACATTCTTTTTATCAGTGCCACCAAGCACATATGCTGATGCAATTACAAACCTTAAGCAAGCAGGATTTCTAGATGAACCAGAAAGATCAAGAGTGGTTATCGAAAAACCCTTTGGATACGACTATAAATCTGCTAGTGATTTACAGTCTGTGGTTAGCAGACATTTACGTGAAAAACAAGTATATCGCATTGACCATTATTTGGGGAAAGATACTGTTAATAATATCCTTGCCACTCGTTTTAGCAACATATTATTGGAGCCACTTTGGAACAGGCAGTACATAGAAGAGGTTCAGATCTTCGCTACAGAGACTCTAGGGTGTGAAGGTAGGTCTCAGTATTATGAGGATGCTGGTGTTGTTAGAGACATGCTTCAAAATCATATGTTGCAAGTTCTGGCACTCATCGCCATGGAAGCACCTTGTAAAATGAATGCGACAGAGATTCGTAGGGAGAAAACCAAGGTTCTTGCTGCAACAAGACTTGGATACAAAACTATTTTTGGTCAATATGATGGGTATAGAAATGAGGAAGGTGTAGGTAAATGGAGTGAAACTCCAACTTTTGTTGCAGGTGATATCTACATTGATAATTGGAGATGGGAGGGTGTCCCCTTTCATTTCATGAGCGGCAAGAAAATGCCATATCAATGCGTTGAAGTTGTTATCAAATTAAAAGCACCACCACAGCAACTATTTGAAGGTCATGAATACAATGATCGAATTGTAATGAGACTACAACCACATGCTCATTTTGATATTCGCATTGATATGAAGGCACCTGGATTTAATAATGATGTAGAGACTGCTACGCTTACTCACCGATATCCTGATTGGTTGGGTGTAGATGGATATGAAAAACTTTTATATGATGCTTTGAATGATGATCAATCTAATTTTGTTCATTCTGAAGAAGTATTAGAATCATGGAGAATTGTTGATGATTTATTGTGTGTGGGAGATTCCTGTCCTATTAGAACAGTGCCTTTCCTTCACGGAGAGGGGTTATGGGGCCCGACACACAAAACAGAATTCATTACCAAATGGGATTACCCAGCTTAATGAATCCAGAAGAAAGGAGGGAGTTTTACAAGCAACTCCGAGAACGAATTAAGCAACTTAGAATGCAACATTTGTTTGAAGAACCTTGTCCACTTTACGAACCCGAGGAAGACGATGATTCATAATCTCTCTCTGCTTGCTAGATACACGATGGAAACCTCATGGTCTTTGGGACTATTGGGGTTTCTTCTCATATGTGTTCCTGTATTGGGTATCTGGGCAATTCACAAATATGATTGGCAGCATTGGGAACCATTTGACAAACGTGAGCACTAGAGTTATAATTTGAGGGTTGAGAAATCAACTGCGGCAGTTCCCTTGGTAGTTCAGGACTGGCGGCGATAGGAACTACCATCCCGAAGTGTAGCGCAGTTTGGTAGCGCTCCTGTTTTGGGAACAGGAGGTCGCAGGTTCGAATCCTGTCACTTCGATTATAGGACATGAAAATGAAAAATAATCTTACATCTAACATTGATAAAGAGTTATTGAGACAGATTAAGAACTCTCTGTTTGATCCTGATGGTGGTCACATAAAGAATTTAAAAGAAGTAAAAGAAATTGATTGGGAGTGGAATAAAGGTAAGACTATCACCACCATAACCTATGCTGATGGTGAGGTTGATAGGAGGACGAATGATGAGACTCCGCCAACTGCAGCAAGTCATGATGTTGCTCACTTCATTGTTGCATTGAATGGTAATATGGAATGGGATTATCTACAAAATGTTGGTGGACAAAAACTACATGTCATTAATCACATTGCAGAGTACAATGCTGTCATGGTTGAAACTTTATTTTGGTATTTGTGTGGCAGTATTCAGTGGGGTAATCAAATTCCTTTTGAAGAACAGATGCAAAAAGTATTTGATCATATGAAATGGTTTGCAGAGGACTACTATTTCATATCTAAGAATCATCCAAGCAAGAAGACATATGATCAATTGTTAAAAGATTTTTTTGAAGTAGTTGACCTTGATAAGATGATGCACTGCTTTCAGATATTCTATGAGTTATGGTGTATAGAACAATCACTAGGAAACTCTGAATTTGATATCAAAATAAACATGGGATCAGACCTTGACTTTTACGACGAGAGAGTTTATTCTTACCTATATAAATCAAAGAAATTTTTACAATCTCTTTTGTAGACCTATGCATTTTTACACTGTGGAATATTGGCAAAAGAACTGGGAAAATATGATTAAAAGAGTAGAGAGTGGAGAAACAATAGGTATAGAAAACGAGAACGGAAATAGAGCAGTGATGACCCCAGCGGATGAAGAACTCATACGCATTTATACAGATCACAACGAAGCAACATAAACTTCTTGGAAGTGTAGCTCAATTGGCAGAGCGAGAAGCTTATACCTTCTGTATGCACCAGATTAGTGCGCGGTTGTGGGTTCGACTCCCTCCACTTCCATTGACAGATACCCTATCTGTCCTGTATAATACTAAGGTCAAACAAACAAGACAATGACACTGACTAGTAAGTTCAAGAAAGATCTGCAAACCCTACGTGGAGCAGTCAACGGAGAATTTTTCCTTGACGTAAAGAATCCAAAACTTCTTAAGAAAGTGCGACGCTATTACGAAAATAATGGTGTACAATTTAGTGGTGATGCTCTTGATGATTATGATATGCTGATGGAGCAAGTCGCTATTGATCTTGAGTCTGTTGAGGTTACTCAGTGAAAGTTTCAAAGAAACCCACCGTTCTTCTTGAGCGGTTCCCTTATCGTTATGTACAGTGTGGCAAACTAGAAATCAATGGTATGCCAGACTGCCGTATTCAAAAGGTAGATTCCTATACAGGACGCTATCGTGACATGTATCATTGTGATAATGAAATGCAGTTAATGACTGCTATGGAAGATCATGATTACACTTGTTGGTTGGACCCTGATGGTGTTCCTGCCTATGTCAAGGATGAGTGTTCAAACCCTTATCCTAAGTCCCGGTAAGACTTAAAACTAGCCCTGGTCGGTGAAGGAACCCCTTCAATCCCGAAGTCACGGATGGACTATAACAGAACTGGTGGAGTCATTAGACCCTCATAAAAACTAAATAATTTTAAGAGTATATTTATTAGTAAAATGGCAACCAAAGGAACAGCAGCAAAGTCTGCAAGTGGTGCAGCAATGTCAAAATATGACGTAGAAGTCGAATCAAGACTTCAAGCACTTGAAGCAAAGGCACACTCTAAATGTGATGGTGGTGGATCAGATAGTGCAAAGTTGGCAGCACTAGAAGCAAAAGTTGATGATCTCATCGGCAGGTTATCTAGAAAAATGTCCTTCTGAGGTTTCTTGCTTTTCCTAAGAGCAAGTGGTGCGGATGGAGGTAACACTCCCGCCCTGTTTCTTGCTTCAGGATAAAGAGCAAGTGGCGTGCATGTAAAGACCTTAAGAAGCAGGGTTGCATAAACCCTGCTTTTTTTGTATAATAGATAATATGTAAAAGTATCATTAGAGTTTAGATGAGTCAGTATGTAAAGAAGGCACTTGTCCTTGGTGCTGGTGGTTTCATTGGATCACATATGGTTAAGAGACTGAAGTCTGAAGGATATTGGGTTCGTGGTGTTGACCTTAAGTATCCAGAGTTCTCTGAGAGTGCTGCGGATGAGTTTGTCCAAGGTGATCTTCGTGATGTAGATTTCGTCCGTCGTGTCCTTGAATATAAAGGAGATCGTGGTAACTTCTATCACTCTGTTCCTTACCGTTACATCCAACCATTTGATGAGATCTATCAGTTTGCAGCTGATATGGGTGGTGCTGGTTTCATCTTCACTGGTGAAAACGATGCTGACATCATGCATAACTCAGTCACGATTAATTTGAACGTGCTTGAGTGTCAACGTAAGATGAATGAAGCAAAAGGCAAGAACAATACTAAAATTCTTTACTCAGGATCTGCCTGCATGTATCCTGAATATAACCAACTAGACCCCGATAACCCTGATTGCCGTGAAGAATCAGCATACCCAGCAGCACCAGACTCAGAATATGGGTGGGAGAAACTATTCTCGGAACGCCTATACTTTGCTTACAATAGAAACTATGGTATTCCTGTTTGTGTTACCCGTTATCATAACATCTTTGGTCCTGAAGGCACCTGGGACGGTGGAAGAGAGAAAGCACCAGCTGCAATCTGCCGTAAAGTCGCTTACCTCCCACAGGAAGGTGGATCTATCGAGGTGTGGGGAGATGGCTTACAAACTCGCTCCTTCCTGTTCATTGACGAATGCATTGAAGCAACTTACCGATTGATGCAATCTAACTTCCAAGGACCAGTTAACATTGGTTCAGAAGAGATGGTTACTATCAATCAACTTGTAGAAACTGCTGCTAAGGTTGCTGGAAAAGATGTTACCATGATGCACAAACTTGACGCACCTCTTGGTGTTCGTGGACGTAATTCTAATAATGATTTGATTCGCGAAAAACTAGGATGGGATTATTCCCAAACCTTGGAAGAAGGTATTCGCATCACATATGATTGGATTGAGGGTGAAATTAATGCTAGCGTTTAATCATCTGGGTAGGCTTGGATATCTTGCAAATCAAATGTTCCAATACGCAGCGATAAAAGGTATCGCTGCACATAATAATGTCGATTATATGATCCCTGAAAAGGAAGAAATGCAACTATTTCAGGGATTTAAGATGACAACTGCTACTGAAAATTTTGGATTTTTAGGAGACACTAATGTTCGTGATGGTCGGGGAGCACCTGTTGCTTGTCCAATCGTCATGGAGAAGGGATTTGAATTTGATGAGGAACTCTTTAACAATCCACCAGAGAATGCATCTCTCTATGGGTTCTTTCAAACTGATAAGTATTTTCTAAACGTTTGGGATGAACTTCAGAAAGATTTTGTTTTTGATGATGAGATTTTAGAACCATGTCAAGAGTTCATATCTGATATTGAGGGTAAGACCGCATCAGTTCATTTGAGGAGAGGAGATTATCTTCAAAACTCTGCTAATCACTATAACCTTAGTGACCAATGGTTTGAAGAAGCAGTCTCAAAATTTCCAGATCATACCATCTTAGTTTTTTCTGATGACATTTCCTGGTGTAAAGAGCAAGAGATGTTCTCTGATGAGAGGTTTAGATTCTCAGAAACTAAAGATGGTAAAGTTGTAACTAGAGATGGTAGATGGGAGAGTAACAACATGGATCACTGGTATGATCTGTGTTTACAATCTCTGTGTGATGATAATATTATTTCAAATAGTACTTTTAGTTGGTGGGGAGCATACTTAAATAACAATCCAGATAAAACAGTGATTGCTCCAGACCCAAAAACAAAGTGGTTTGGTCCAGCAAATGCACATCTAAACACCAAAGACGTTATTCCTGAGAGTTGGGTTTTATTATGAAGGTAGCAATTACTTTTATTGGCACAGGTAAGTATCTAAATTTTCTTCCAAAGTATTATGAAAATATTCAAAAATACTTTCTACCAAACACAGAGAAAACAATTCTAGTTTTTACGGATGGTGCTCTGGATGATACTCCAGATGATATGTCAGTGTATTATCAGGAGCATCTTCCTTGGCCATTCATCACACTGAAGAGATTTGAGATTCTCAATAAAGCACGCAAAGAAATTGAAGAGCACGATCTTTTAGTTTTCATTGATGCAGATGCTTTGGTTGTTAATGAAATAAAAGAAGAAGAATTTTTTGTAGACAAACCTCTATTTGGTGTTCATCACCCGTGTCATTTTTTACAAATGCCACCACACAATCAACCGCCTGGAGCATTTGAAACGAATATTAAATCCAGAGCATACATGGATCTTGAGAAAGTGCAACCAAAAGTTTACTATCAAGGTTGTCTGTGGGGAGGAAAAGTTCCTGAAGTTTGTGCTATGATGGACACTATAATGGAAAGGACAAATCTTGATTTAGAGGAAGAGATCGTCGCGGTTTGGCACGATGAGACTCACATAAACAAATTCTTCAATGAAAATCAAGATGATGTTTACACTTTTGGTCCAGGGTTTGCATATCCAGAGTGTTTCTCTTCTTACTGCACGTTTGAACCAAGAATAGTCCATTTAGCAAAAAATAATTCACAATATCACAATGGTTAAACTTTTAATTCTGGATGTTGATGGCGTCATGACAGACGGTATCAAATATTATGATCGTGAAGGAACAGTCAAACTTAAAACTTTTTGTGATAAGGATTGGACTGCAATCAAACGCTTCCGTGCGATTGGAATCAATGTAGTGTTCTTGACTGGTGATCCATATAACGTCAGCATTCTTGAGAACAGAAACCTGCACGTTATTGCTAATCGTGGATCAGGTTTTCATAGTGACAAAGCAAACTATCTTGATGATATCTTGAAGCAATATGACTGCACAGAGAAAGAAACTGCTTATGTTGGTGACGATCTCTTTGACCTTGGTATTATGCAAAAAGTAAAATATGCATATTGTCCTAGAAATGCTCCTAGGTGTGTTAGAGAAACTGCAAATATACTATCTGCAGACGGTGGCCAGAATGTAATTATGCATCTTTTTGATACAATGGAACTAAAGGGATTGATTCCTTTTGTCCCTTATGATAAAGTAATAGACAAGATCTATGAACTTGATTTGAAGGAAAAGTTCTGATGAAAGACATTGCACTCTATGGTCATCTGACCATTGATACCATCTTAGAGGGTAATAAAGAGAGAAAAAGTTTAGGATCAATGGCAAATGTCTGGAAAGCACTGCTTGAGATTGACCCAACTCTTGATATTGCACTCTCTCCCATAGATGTTGGTCAGGCACTTATCTATATTGATAAACCTGCTGCTCAGAGATACTCAAAAGTCAACCTTAGTTTGACACAATATCAAGCAAAGATCTTTAATGCAAAGGTTCATCATCTCATTTACCTGAATGAACTGACACGTCATGATTTTATTCCGACACTGGATGGGATTATCACTGCAGATGTTTGTCCTGGTAAACCAGTAAGAAAAGATTTGCTGAGTTTCGTAGATTATCTCTTTATCTCAGATGAGGATATTGATGGTGATCTCTCAGAGTATACTGAGGCAACAAAAGGTTGGGTGATATTGCATAGTTCTTCTGGTAGCGTTGTATCCAATGGTGATCAAGAGTTTTTCTATAAGTTACCAGAAGAAATGATGCTAAAAGGTGTAAATGTGTTGGGAGCAGGTGACACGTTTGCCTCCTGTTTCCTACATAAATTACTACAGAACGAAGGAGATATCCGTAGTTGGATTGAATTTGCTCATTTAAAGACGACTGAAATCATTAGGAATTCAATATGAAACCAAATATCCTTGTCCCGATGGCAGGACTTGGGAGCCGCTTCATTAAGGAGGGGTTTAAAGTTCCCAAGCAGTTAATTAATATCAAAGATAAACATTTGATTGATATCTCTCTAGATTGTTTGAACTATGAGGGGTGCAATCTCATTTTCGTAGTTCGTGATGAGACGGTATATAATTTCCATATGGATGAACTCCTGCGGAAAAAGTTTGGTGATGATATCAAGGTAGTTGTCCTTGACAAACTCACTGATGGATCAGTATGTAGTTGTCTTTATGCAGAAGAATATATTGATAACGATGCTCCTCTGGTTATTCATACTTTAGATATTGAATTTAGACCAGTGTTTGATCCCCACACTATGAACTCTCTTGATGGTGATGGACTCATTCTGACATTCAAATCAAATTCTTCAAACTATAGTTATGCCAAGGTTGATGATCATGGGTATGTGACAGAAACTGCTGAGAAGAAAGCAATTAGTAGTAATGCTTGTGTTGGAATCTATGGATTTAAGAAAGGTTCCGACTTCTGCAAGTATGCACGGGATATGATTGAGCGTGATATTAGAACCAAGAATGAGTTCTATATCTCTCCACTTTATAATCTTCTGATTGAGGATAATAAAAAGATCCTCACTCAATCTGTAGATAAAATGCATGTCTTTGGAACTCCCGATGAATTTCACTTTTACAAAGATAATGTCACTCGTCGTATTGGTG
>Ga0255777_10004654_pt1 | contig 11258 bp, 9 predicted proteins | sample 101ome_15_FD_179975 | JGI IMG/M metagenome (GOLD analysis project Ga0255777, IMG submission 179975) | Coastal salt marsh microbial communities from the Groves Creek Marsh, Skidaway Island, Georgia - 101402AT metaG (version 2) | ecosystem: Environmental > Aquatic > Marine > Intertidal zone > Salt...
GCCTTGCATTTATCTGCTTTAATATGTCTATTTTTATTATGTCTATTTGAAAAAGAAATCATACATTTTGGGCAAGTAAGACTGTCAACTTTATTACATTTTGATTCATGGTTATGTAAATGCCTTATAGTTTTGTAAATCTTATTGCATTTTGAACACTGAAAAATATTTGGGATAACATTTTGTACATTTGGGATAACATTTTGTATATTTGGGATAACATTTTGTACATTTGGGGTAACATTTTGTACACTTTCTAAAAGTTGTTGTTTTTCCAACATTTCATATTTATGTTTAGCATTTTGATGTCTTTTTAAATCAAACTTGCGCTTAGACTTATACTGACAAAGTGCGCATTCGTGCCATTTTATTGCGTCGTTTTGCGTCATTACTATTAATGATGTACATATTTATTCTTTAAATGTAAAATCCTTATCACAAAAAAACTTTCTACTGCGTTTTTTACCCCCTCTCTCTCCTAGATGCCTCCTAGACTTTTGAGAAAACATCGTTTTTTTTGTCTTTCTGATTTTCATTATATAAGAAAATATTGCATTATTTTTAATAAATGAAGTTCTTTTGGATAAATATAAATGAATCTGTTGCAAGGAGTAATTTTATGAATGATCAATTTACAAATCTCCCATTTTTAAACGAGAGAGTGTCTGCCGTCACTCCAAAAAACCTAAAAAACTACAATATTAAAAAAAACATATCATCGAAAGAAACCGATTATGAAGTTTGTTGTTTGATATCACATATAAAAGCTATAAAAAAAGGTTACGACCAAAATCATGAATATTTCATTGTTTGCGAAGACGATATGTATATTCCAGATATTGATTTCGACAAACTTATGAAATATATTTCTCATTACGAGATTGACAATGAAAAAATAGACATACTTCAAATGTTTACAAACGGACATCCTTGTATTCTCAAACTTTTCAATGAAGAATTTGCAAATGGTAAATTTTTTAAAAAACATAACAATGATAAATATCCAAGCGCTGGTTTATATTTAGTTTCAAGAGAAGGTGCTAAAAATATTCTTGATCAATATATGATATCTAATTATGATTTTGATTTTTCTTCATCAGACTGGATTGTTGCCGATAACCTGATTTATCAAAGTGTCAATACATGTATTTTAACATATCCATTTTTTGTATCAAACACGAATTTTATAAGTGAAATACATTCAGATCATAGAAAATATCATATCATGGCAAATAATATTGTAAAAGAAATTCAAAAAAAACATAATTATAATCATCTCATATTAAACAATTCAAAAAACAAATCGGTACAAACACAACTATTCGCAGGATTATGCAATCAAATTTTCATGATATTTACAACAATTGCATATTCTATAAAAAATAATATAGATTATAGTTTTCATACCCAAGATTCTACAACCATTACTAACGGTAACCCTGTTTATTTCAATAATCTTTTGAAAAATATCAAACACAAGACGACACCTTTCTTAATTGAAGATTTTGAGTTTTATAATGAAGAAAATTTCCATCATAATGAAATACCAGTTTATGAAAAGAATTTAAAAATAAGGGGGTTTTTTCAATCTTATAAATATTTTGAAAAAGAATATGATGAAATTTTGCATATCTTGGGAATTCGTTCAACTCAAACTTTAATTCAAGAAAAATATAAACATCTTTTTACAAAGCCGTGTATTTCAATACATTTCCGTCAAGGAGATTATATTTATCTCAAAGAAAATCATCCTATTTTGCCAAAGGAATACTATTTTAATGCTATTCAATACTTAGAAAAACATTTGAATCTCAATGATTACAATATTTTATATTTTTGTCAGGAGATTGATAATAAAAACGTTGAAAAATACATCGATGAAATGAACTTGAAATATAATTTTATCAAAGTATCCGACAATATTCCAGATTGGGAACAATTGATTTTAATAAGTCTTTGCCAACATCATATTATTGCAAACAGTAGTTTCTCATGGTGGGGTGCATATTTTTCTTCAAATTCTAATAAAATGGTTTGCTATCCTATGAAAAACTGGTTTGGACCTGCTCTTGTAAAGCATAATTTAAAAGATTTATGTCCATTAGAATGGATAAAAATTGATTATTAAATTTGTATTGATTTTTCATAAAATTTGAAAAAAATGACATAATACTTAAATAAAAAGTTTATATTATTTAAATGTCACCTGTTTACATTGATATCATTGATGCAACCGATCCATCATTTTATCATTCTGTTTATATTGTCTCTTCAATGATGAATACCATTTTTGATTGCGAGTAATCACATGTGTAGGTTTTCATCAGTGTTGTTACAGGTGTCATTTGTGTCATATATGTTGTGTTATATGTGTTGTTAGTGTCGCAATTGTGTTGTATTTTATTTGCCTTGGCTGCGTGTAGTTGTTGTATAAAAACCAAAAACCAAAAAATGTTTTTTTATTTATATTAGTTATTGTTAGACATATTCTATGCAACTTGACAAGTTTTATACATCACCGCATATAGTTGAACTATGTTGTAATATGTTTCAGCAACATGTAAATATAATGGATGATGATGTATGCATTGAACCAAGTGCTGGAAATGGTGCTTTTATTAAACCTTTAAAGCAAATGTTCAAGAAAACCTACTTTTATGATATCAAACCAGAACACTCGTCTATAAAAGAACAAAATTTTTTGACACTCGATACTCATATTTTTCAGAATAAAAATGTTCATATAATTGGCAATCCTCCATTTGGAAACAGTTCTTCCATTGCGATCAAATTTATTAAGAAATCGTCATTTGCAAATACTATTAGTTTTATATTACCAAGAAGCTTTAAAAAAAACAGTATGAAAAAGTTCTTTCCTCCAAACTTTCATTTGATTTCTCAATTTGACTTACCTAAAAATTCTTTTGTATTTGATAATAAAAGTGTTGATATAAATTGTGTTTTTCAAATTTGGCAGAAAAAAGATTTTAATAGAGTTATTCCATTAAAGATATATCCAAATGGATATTCGTTTGTAAATAGAAATGGCAGACCCCATATCTCTATTCAAAGAGTAGGATCCAAAGCAGGGCAAATAACTAAGGAAAGTATTACAAAATCAAAACAAACACATTATTTCATTAGATTTGATAGATTCAATAACAAAATTTACAATAAATTAGCTAACATATCATTTGAAACCAAGCATTTTGTTACAGGACCAAAATCAATATCTAAACAAGATATTATTAAAAAAATTAATTACCTTTTGGATAAAGCGTGATTATACAATGTCACAACTCTTCCTGTCGAGGGATATTTATAAAACTCTGTCATGTTTTTGATCTCTCTCATATGTTCTTCGTTTACAAGTTGTTTTCTATCACATACAATATTTTTCAAAATTGATTCTCTGGATTGTCTTTTCATTTGAACTTGATCTTGGTATATTATACATTTTGCAGTGAATTGAAGTAGTTCTTTTTCAATTTTAGATTTCCAAAAGTTATGTTTTAATGTTACAATCCATTTGGTTTTATCCACTGACAAAGGCAATAAATTGACATTTACAAATAAATTTTCACCACCTGGCAATGATACTCTTGACCATGATGTTAAAGGATATTCGAACATATGAAAATTTATAGACTTCTTTAATCCTTTTTTCAAATATGTCAAACCATTATAGGTTTTATAATTAAATGACATTCCGATAATATCCTTATTTTTGTATGTATGTTTTTTTACATTTTCTGGAGGAATATCGCTTCCAAAACCAAGAAAATTATTGTGAATAAGAGCGGGATGATTGATATCCATTGTATTTTTTATACAATCTTTGATATTAGCATCTACTTCAACTGTTATAGTGGATGTCTCATAGTTTTTATTATCATAAAAGGGTACAACAGGTGGTTTCTTCTTTATTGGTTCATAACTCCACCATAATTTGTCTTGAAATATTACAGATTCTCCAAGTGTCATATTCTTATTATATTCTATCCCATGATATGGACAATATAAACATCCGTTTACAACTTTTCCTTCGTCCAATCGTGATCCCATATGCTCGCATACATTCATTGTTGTATATGCCTTCTTTTTATCAAACCATGTAATAAGAGGTAGATCTCCTATATTATACGAATGTGGCTTGGTAGTGTCAATATTTTTCATAAAATCTATACAATGCCATTGATTGAAACACTGTATCGACATTGATATTGGAAATGTTTGTACTCGATGTGCTACAAACACTAAAAATATTGAGATATATTTCAATATCATATTTGTTAAATATAAAAAGTGAAATTATTTTTAAGTATTGTTCATGTCGAAATGTTTTTTTAACATTTTGATAAAAAAGTGATAAATTTATCATATTATAGATAACAATATGACATTTGCAAACAATAATCTTCAATCTATGAATAACGATATTCTTCGTATGATTTACGACGAAGTTACAAATCAGAACCGTGATGAAATTAACATATTCAAATTACAGTATAATAAGTTCATTGATAGTAAATCATATTGTGATAAAGATTTTTCGTATATTTCATGCGAATCAGATGAAGAGATGTATTCATATATTCAAGAAATAGAAGAATGGATTAATAATTATATATTACAATTGAATCAATCTCAAATGAATTCAATTATATGCAGTTATGGAATACAAAAGGCTTTAATATTGTTGTGTAATTATCACAAAATAGCCATGGCAAGAACATCTCAAGATACGATAAATACCATAATGAATATTCAGTCGGAAAATGACATGGTCCGATTAATTTTACACGATGCAATCAATTTCCAAATTATTTGGAAAGACATCATGGCTTAAACTATTGAGTAAGTTGAGTCCTCCAAAGCTTGGTTAAGATAGGGTGATGTCTCACTTGGCGTGGTTTGATTGTTATTTTGCGATTGCTGTTTATCGGGATTATGATTTGAGGAAACTGGAGGGGGTGGCTTCAATATTTTTAGTAAAAGATGTTGTCACGACGTTATATAATCGACAAAATTTGATAATAAATATTGATACATTTATTAAATTGTTCCAATCTATAGTTGTCATTGGATTATTTTGGAAATTTATTGTCAAGTAATTATCGTCTTCTACATTGAATTTTATTAATTTTAAACGATTGTATATTTTTTCAGATTTGTTTTTCATAAGTTCGTTGATAGAATTGAAATGTTCAATATCATAGATTCTGATATCTTGATTATTGAAAAGAGTTTTCAAGTATAATTTTAATCCATCTATGATTTTGTTTTTCGCTTCTTGTTTTGTTGATGTTGTTTTTTCTTCTTGTTTATTATCAACAACAGCGACATCAGCGGGAGCAGCTACAGAGACAGCAGGCGCATTAGCATCAGCAGCGGCATCAGTGGGAGCAGCTACAGAGGCAGCAGGCGCATTAGCATCAGCAGCGGCATCAGTGGGAGCAGCTACAGAGGCAGCAGGCGCATTAGCATCAGCAGCGGCATCAGCGGCATCAGTGGGAACAGCAGGAGCAGCGGGAGCAGCGACAGCGACAGCGGTATCAGTATCACCATCTCCATCCCCCCTGGATTGTCCTGATCCTTTTTGTTGGTGTTCTAAATAAAAAAGATATTGTAAATGGGGAAGGTAGTTATTTTTGATATCATCTATTATAGAAATAGCTTTTTGTGAATCTTCTGTTTCTGGCATACTTTTCTTTATTATACATACATTTTTTATTTTACATAAAAACTTAAAAAAATTTATTTAATTAAACTTGCTAATCCAACCAATAATAACAAAAATATTAACAATACTGCAATTATCCATTGGTATATATAAATGATTTCACGTCGATTGTCTTCACTACATTCACATTCAATTTTTTTCAATTTATAGATGTATGAAATAAGTGCTATTAAATTCATTATTCCCAAAATAATTTGAATTCCACTTAGATATATCATATATATTGGTAATTCAAAAGAGAAAACAGTTCTTAAAAGAAAAATAGTTACTGATAGACAAATATTGAAAATAGTCCAATATTTAATATACGGTGTTCTCCAATCTTCACTACATTTACACTGAATATCATCAAGTTTTTGAATCCATGTCACCACAAAAATATTCATAGCCAATGCAAATAAAAAGAAAGGTAATCTTATTAAATGTGTAGTTTTCGGTTGTTCCAAGATTTTCTTCATTGTCTGTGTCTATTTATCATAAATATTTTTTTTAATATCGTTTCAATCACTTGAATCACTTTTTTCACTCTCTTCATCTTCGTAAATAACTGTATACAAAATATTTTCAATATCATTATCCGTAATGTTATATTTTTTTGGAGAACAATACAACGATCCGGATGGAGTGTCCATTTTTGTAGGATAATCATTAACAATTTCTACGTCAAGATCAATTAAAGATAATAAATATTCTATTTTTTTTCTTTCTTTTTCATTATTGATGTAATATACTACTTTTTTATTATCATAACAAATAATAATCCTGTCGGCATTTGATGACATATAGAGTTTTTCAGAACTAAAAAATACAAGAAATAAATGGTCGAAATCAACGGATTGGATTGGTTTCAAAATAGGTTTCGGTAACAATAATGAATTATTTCCACAAGTTTCATTAAACATTGGATTTGAAAACTGTGAACACAATGAAGTTTTAATCAAAGGTTTATAATTTATAAATCTATTTACATTAAAAAATGCATCAACAAATGAAATCATAATAAGAAAAAATAAAACTCGGTTCATCATAACATATAATACTATATGTTCTTTTTGTTTATATAAATACTCGAATTTCATTTAAAAATATATTGTGAAAATACAAATGGAATGCTTTTATACCTGACAAATGAAATTATTGAAGTTATTTCTAATAATTTATGTCTCAAACACTTGTTAATATTGAAAACATCACATACTTCATTTGAAAATATTTTGGATAACTACAAAATTGCACATTTTCTGCATGAATATAACGTGAATCAATTAATAGAAAATAGTCATTTTACAAACTCCTTGTTTTTTCAATATGCTGAAAATATTGATAAGGATACCATGTCCAATTTCAAAATACAACGAGTTTTTGATAAAAATCAAAGCGATGTTATCAACACAATATACTTGTTTCAAATTTTAATGAGATTTGTGAAACATAAAAGGAAAGGACAATTTAAATTATTGATTACATTTCGTATGATACAATTTATCAAAACCTTCTACGAGAATTATAATCCAAAATGTTTTGAAACTTTCGAAATATTTTTTAATATTCTAAAATATAATTATGAATATGCATGGGAATCGTACGATTTCAATTTGTATGAATTGTATATAAGTATCAACAATTTTTTGAAACAAAAAAGACCATACGAATCAAAAGCAATTTTAGATAAGTTAATAAACAATTTGAATATTACAAACAGTATTATATAGTATGAGGGATACCATGTCCTTTTTGATTACAAAATTATCAAGATTGTCGAGGATAATAACATGATTTTTCCTGATAAATTCAATGCTGTTGAACAAATTTTTATATTTATTTTCAAGTTCTTTCACCGTTTTGTTATTACAATTATTTTTGAGTATTTGTTCAATATTGTAATTGTTCATATTTCCGACATAATTATGAATGAACGTAATTATGAGATCATCTTTTAATTGTATGTCAAAGAATGATTCGAAAAATATCTCAATAAATAGGTTTATATTTTGATCACTGTATTTTGAAATATGTTTTTTTGAAGAAATATCAAATATTATCATATCATTATAACGAAATGAATATAATTCTTCATATCATTTTTTATCATAATTTTAAAAAATGATATATTGATTATGAATTCACTCATACAATGCTAACTCATATATTTCATATATCAGATATTCATATAAGAAATGGCGATCGTAGACAATGTCGATATGACGAATATTCACAAGTTTTTCAAAATTTATTCATATCTTTAAAACAAAACATCAAGAGATTGAAATTGAAAAAGAATGATTATCGAATAATTGTTTCGGGAGATATATTCCATAACAAAAACAATGTCGGAAACTATGGTTTAATGTTATATAAAGAGTTTATAGAAGGTTTGACAAATATTGGTAAAACAATATTATTTCATGGAAATCATGACAAAAGTCAAAACGATATCAACCAACCATCCTTAATATCATCGACGATGTTAATTGAAAACTTACATATCCTTGAACGAACAACAAGTTTTATAATAGACGACGTGTGTTTTTCATATGTTAGTGTAGACGATACACTGGATTCGTATAAAACATGTGGTAGAATTGATAATTTGCCAAAATTTCCACAAATGGAAGCCAAAAATAAGATAGCTATGTTCCATGGGACATTTGGAAATGTTTCTTTGTATAATGGGACATCTGTTTCGGAAGAACATCGCCCATATCCTTTTAAATGGATACAAGATTTCGATTTTGCAATATTAGGAGATATTCATTTGAGACAAACTGGTATTTATGGTAAGACACTGTGGGGATATTCGGGTTCATTACTCCAACAAAACTATGGAGAAGACATATTGGGACATGGGTATATGATATGGGATATTGAAAATAGAAAAACAGAAAACATCGACGTTTATAACGATTATGGTATGATAAATATTAAGCAATATAATAATGAAATCCTTATAAGAAATCGAGGAAAGTATGAGAATATTATCGAATTTCTGAACAATAAATGCTTTCCGAAAAATATAGAAATAAAGGTTTATTCAACGATTGATCTCGACTTATTAATAAATATATTAAAGGAAAAGGAAATAGAATTTAATATTGTCAGTCATATAATCGAAAAAAGACACAATCAATGTGATAAAAACGAAATTGAAGATCTCTATGTTAATAAAGATACTGTATTAAACTATTTCCAAGATCACTTGACAAAAGATCAACAAACGATATTAATAGAAATATTAAATAATTACGATTCATTATACTTTGATATCGCAAAATATCCCGATGAATTGCACGAAGAATGTTCCAAAAAAAATAAAGAAATATCACAATATATATCAAAATGCGTTGATAATGGTGAACAAAAACTATTGAAACCATTTACTATTAAATATCTGGAATGGAAAAATATTTATTGTTATCAAAACTTGAATTACATTAATTTATCGAATGTATATAATAGTACATTTCTTATATCAGGCGATAATGGTACTGGCAAGACTGCTATATTTGATATTATAACAACTGGTATATGGGGAGAAACTACATCTTCGAGGAATGGACATGTTGGGCAAAGCATTATAAATAATAGTTATAATTCTGGATACATCGAGATTCATATCGAAGTTGGTGATATAGAATATATTATAAGACGTAATTACAATAAAGGTCAAAATGGTATTATAAAAAAGGTGTCGATTTTTCATAATAATACACTTTTGAAAAAAGAAAATGCAGCAAATGAAGTGATAAAAGAACTATTTGGTACAATAGATGAATTTCTCACATCATCAATGATAACACAATTTGTAGATAATGATATATTAAAAATGAATTATAAAGAATGTATATCAATTATCGATAAAGCAAGTTCGTTGGATTATATTTATAATCTATATACCTTGTTCAAAGGTTGTTTGAATAAATACAAGGATTTTTATAAAATTCTATTCAATAGACGATGCGTTTATGAAAAATTAATTATTAAAGATGATCAATTCAATACGGGAGAATTCGTTGAAAAATGTTTGAATTTAAATCAGGAAAGAATAAAATTGGAGGAAGAATATGATAATATTAACATTACTTCGAAATATGATAAAAATGAAATTTATGCTTTCAATTACAAGGAAATGTTATCAAAAAACACAAACCAACTTACATCATATGAATACACTCAAATTGCAAAAATAAATCAAAACTTATATGAAAGATTGAGTCATAATTCCCGAAGTCAAATTTATGACAAATCATTATTATATAATGATACTATGGTGATGCAAGAATCTACGGTCAAACCTTGTGAAAAACAATTTATCGAAAGTGAAGAAATATTTCTCCAGGATTATGATCGAAGTCAGTCAATCTATTTAGATGATTTTGAAGTTACAAAACAAAAGAAAGATGATATTGATACTCAAATTTTCGATTTAATGAAAAATAAACCTGAAAAAATCTCAAAACCAAAATATGATATTGATTTTATTACCCAATTTGTTGCAAAGTATTATAATACAGTTGTTGATGATCTGAAAGATTATTTCAGTGAAAACATTAATGTTTCTGTTTTAGAAACTGAGATTTCATTGGAAGATTATCAAATTGCTCAAAATAAAGTTAAATATCTGATAGAAGAAATAGAAAAGAAGAAAGATTGCTTGAATTATGAGGAAAACAATTTGAATCAAAAATATCAAGAATATACGAATCTTTACAAAATAAATGTTCAAAAACCAGACAGCACTTGTCGATACAAAACAAGTAAAGGGATATCAAAACAAATAAAGGTGTATGATGAGAAAAATTTACATTTACAATTTGATAATCTTACGGAGAAAAAAAAGAATATGAGTTTATATTTAGAAGAGATAAATGATAATGAAAATCAAATCATACGTCTTGAAAACGAATTGACAATATATGTTCAAGATGATAACTATAAATACGATCCGTGTTGTATTTATTGTTGTAACAGACCATGGGTTATTCGTATGAATGAAATAGAAAAGGAACTTATTTCTCTCAAATCTAAATACAAAGATAAAAATGAATTCAAGATAGAATATGATAAAGTCATGAAAGAATATGAGAATCTATACGAAGAGATAACAAGATATAACATTTTGAAAGATTGGTATACTTATTACATTTTTGAAGAAAAACATAATAAAATACAAAAGGACATTGCATTGAGCAAGGGTGAAAAAAATAGACTACATAACGAAATAAATGACATGGAAAAGGATTTCAAATCAAATAAAGATATTTGTGAAAAATTCCTTGTTCAGTCGTCTTGTATATATAAAATATGGAATGATATTATCGATTATGACAAATATGTATCCTGGAACTCTTTATATCAAAGAGTAATCGAACAAAAGTCTATAATCGACGATGATTATGATAAACATTTCAAATACATAAAGTACGAACCAAGGTATCTCAAACTTCAAGAAATGAAAGAAAAATATTTGAAGTGGGAAAATACTGAAAAGAACAATGAAATTATAGCTTGTTATGAA
>Ga0255777_10004659_pt1 | contig 11249 bp, 10 predicted proteins | sample 101ome_15_FD_179975 | JGI IMG/M metagenome (GOLD analysis project Ga0255777, IMG submission 179975) | Coastal salt marsh microbial communities from the Groves Creek Marsh, Skidaway Island, Georgia - 101402AT metaG (version 2) | ecosystem: Environmental > Aquatic > Marine > Intertidal zone >...
AAACTGAGTCGCGTTGATTTAATTTCGGGGAAAGTGATGGGTAAGCAGGAGAATTTTGATCTCGCGCAGAACCCCACAACCCAAGTGATTGAGCGCTTTGAATGGCAAGCGTTTGAGCGCGAAGGCGACCAGCGCCTGATAAGAACCACGATCGAAGCGTCGGGCAACGCGTATCTTCGCTTGCGAGGCACCAATACTGAGGAACTAGAACCGACACCAGACCCCATAGGGGAAGATCCTTGGTCGGATCTTTGGTTTTATGCCAATCCAATTTTTATCGAGGTATCGGACTAGGCCCAGACGAAGACCAAGACCAAGGCGTTTCTTCGTCTTTCTAGTCAAGTGAAGACGCACGTCATGATTCAATTGGCGGGTCAGCGAAACGAGCGGCTACCCGCACTTGGGATATCAAGTATGAGTCGCCTCGTGCGGCTTAGCAAAAGCGATTCAAATGATCTATCAGGTTGGCCCACCTATCGGATAAAGCACAGAATCAACCTTGGATAGTGGGTCGAGAGAGCAATGGTTGATTTGAACACGGTCATCAAAACGACCGATTGAACAATCACAGATGGCGGCAGGTTATCGCCTCGGTTGGCCCGCGGCTCAAAGTTTGCGTAGAACGAGGCTGCCAATGGAGTAGCCGGCTCCAAATGAGCAAATCACGCCCAAGTCGCCGGCTTCTAAATCCTCGTGGTTTAAATTGAATGCGATCAGCGAGCCTGCGGATGCCGTGTTGGCGTATTGATCGAGCACAATCGGTGCTTCGCCCGGTGCGGGGTCTCGCCCGAGTAGACGTCGGGCGATCAGGTCATTCATGTTGATGTTCGCTTGGTGCAGCCACCAACGCTTAACATCGGCGATGGACAAACCAGCAGCGGTGACGCTCGCCTCGATGTGTGCTGCTGCCATGGGACACACTTCTTTAAATACTTTGCGGCCTTCTTGATGGAAGTAGTTGTACTCGCGGTAAGGGTCGTCATCGTTGGCGTTGACCATGTAGCCAATGTTTGACCGAATGTTATTCGAAAAGATGGTTTCCGCTTGGGTATTCAAGATCTTGTAGCGATGATTGCTTGAGCTGGTTTCCTCTCGCTCTATCACGGTCGCTGTTGCCACATCGCCGAAGATGAAATGACTGTCTCGGTCACGGAAATTATTCTGAGGTGAGGTTAGCTCAGGGTTGATAGTGAGAACCGCGCGGGCGGTGCCAGCTGCAACCATTTCGTAAGCGCGCTGAAGCGCGAAGGTGGCCGCAGAGCAGGCGACTAACATGTCGAAGCCGAAGCCGTGAATACCCAAGGCATTCTGCACTTCAATCGCGATCGCTGGGTAGTACCGTTGGGTGTAGGCGCATGAGACGATCACGGCGTCGATCTCGTCGGGCGTTTTGTTGGCTGCGGCCAGCGCCTTCTTCGCAGCAGCGATCGAAATCTCGGCTTGATCGGACAAATCGCTTTCCGCTCTGAGCGGGATCTGCGGCGTCATTCGTTTCGGGTCGAGAATGCCGTCCTTGATGTAAACGTAACGTGACTTAATGCCCGACGCCTTTTCGATGAATTCAGCCGAGGAATGGGGTTTTGCCGCGAGCTCTCCGGCTTCGATGGCTGCATGGTTCGCTTCATTGTAGAGATCTGCAAAAGCGTTATAGCTCTCAACCAGCTCTTCGTTGGTGACCTGATAGGGAGGGGTCCAAAGACCAACGCCGCTGATCACGATGTTGTGCGTGTTCATCTCGGTTCTCAAGGTGCGTGTAAGGATTCTCAGTCAGCGGCCCCAGATAAGCAAGGCGTGCCGTCTTAGCCTGTGAGCGAACCGGGCTTCAAAAATCGCCTGAGTCAGATTTGTGAAAGCCAGGCTTGGAAGGTCGCTCACAAGGCCTCCTCTGCGCTAGGCATCGGCTCGGCGAAAATCAAGCCAATGCCTACGTTGAGCAAATGGGTGATCGAGGTCAGGCCATGGCCGTCTAGCTGAATTGCGCTGAGTACGGCTTGTTCTTGCGCGAGGTATTTTGAATACTGGAGCAATCCGCGCTGCTGCTCTGGCAGCAGGCCCTGCGGATGCTAAGTGAGAGGGGTGCGCATATCACCGAGACTAACGCCTTCAGAGACGAGTACACTCACCCGCGTGGGGCTGAAATACCGGCACCCCGCGCTTGGTCTGGGCGTCTGCGTCATCTTGGCCCGGGATTAATTGTCTCGGCCAGCATTGTGGGATCGGGCGAGATCATTTTGACCGCCAGTTTGGGGGCTGCGGTCGGATTTGGCATGCTTTGGTGGGTGTTAATGTCCTGCTGGAGTAAGTCCATCGTCCAAGCAGAACTGACCCGATACATTGTGGTGAGCGGTGATACCTATATCAGAGCACTTAACCGCATTCCTGGTCGGCTGCCAGGGCCGAAGGGCCCGGTGGCTTGGCCTGTGGTGGTGGGGTTGCTTGCCTTCATCCCTGGGCTGACAGGGCTTGGTGGTTTGATGGGCGGCGCTGCACTCGCGATCGTGCTCGTTTTCCCCGAACTCTCAAGTCTTCAAGTGGTGGCGGGGCTGGCGCTCTTGATCGCACTCTTGCTGAGTACTGGGCGCTATCGACGCCTGGAACAAGTGTTAATTCCCATGGTGTTCATTTTCACGCTGACTACGTTGATCTGCTTAGGTTTGATGCAGTCCACTGAGCGAGCAGTCACCGCATCAGATCTACTCTCGGGAATGCAATTCGATTTTGATCCTACGTTTGCTGTGCTCGCGCTTGCGGTTTACGGGTATACCGGCGTGAACTCCGCAGAAATTTCGGCCTATACCTATTGGTGTGTTGAAAAGGGATATCCCGCGCGAGTGGGTCCGATCTCGGCATCAAGCGACTACGTGGCGCGTGCTCAAGGTTGGCTGAAGGTATTGCAACTCGATGTGGGTTTGACGCTACTTTTAATCACCATGGCAACGCTACCTTTTTATTGTTTGGGTGCGGGCATCTTGCATCCCCTGGGCCAAGTCCCTTCAGGAACCGAGACCATCTCGGTGTTGAGTCAGATGTTCACCGAGACCATTGGGCCTGGCGCTTTCTGGTTATTTGCGTTGGGCGCGTTTTGTATCTTGTTCTCGAGTTCGGTTTCGGGTGTCGCCGCGGGCGCTCGTTACATTCCAGATTATTTGATGGAGCTCGGATTCCTCGACCGGGAGCGAATCGACATTCGGAAAAAAATTATTCGTGTTTATGGTCTGCTTGTGCCTTTTGTCGGCTTCATCTTTTACCTCGGCTTTCAACAGCCAGTGTTGATGGTGACGATTGCCGCTTGCTTTGGAGCGATGATGCTGCCGTTGCAGTGCGGTATGGCCATTTATCTGGGCGAAAAGACGTTGCCATCGCCATTGAAGCCAGGGGCGCTTGCTAGGTGGTTCTTGCGCGTGACTTTTGTTTTTCAGGTGGTGATGGCCGGCATGGTGCTTTACTTCGTCGTCTTTTGAATCAAGACCGCACGCTCGATAGATAAAAGTTATTCACCGCTTCGTTTTTGACTGAGGTAGCTCGGCGGTCAATAGTACTAATGACATTCATTAGTTAAAGCACTTAGAATGAAATAATTCGGTTCGACAAGCGCGAAATTAGAACGCCGCTTGTGTCCCAAGACCGTCAATTTGAGGTGAATGCTGTGAAAGTAATTAACCAACTCTACCCCAGTAGTCCTGAGCAGATGCAGAAGATGTTTGAGCCAGGGCCTGAGGGTCCGATTGTGATGGTGAACTTGCTGAAGTTTCGAGCGCGCGCCGTTTACAAAGATGGGCGCGAAACAGATCTCACTGGCCGTGAGGCATATGAAATCTATGGGGCTGCAGTCTCGGAATTTATCACGAAGTTTGGTGGCCGCATTTTGTTCGCTGGCGACGTCACCCATCTAACCATCGGTGAGGTGGACGACCTGTGGGATGAAGTCGCTCTGGCTGAATACCCGAATCGGGCCGCGATGTTGGCAATGAGCACGTCAGAGGAATTTGCGCCGCTTGCAGCGCACCGTGAAGCAGGTCTCGAGGGGCAGCTCAACATCGAGACCACTCACAGTGCCAGCTTTCCGGTGATCAAAGACTGATTTCCTCTGTAAAAAACCGCTGATCACGCCGCACTAAGGGGTGTCCGATGGGCGCTGATAACAGTGCCGCCACTGCAGGGTGGTTGAAGCGATCCTTAAGACGCGTCCTGTCTTTAGTGCTTAAGGCAGTCATGTGCCGCTGGAATCGCTGTGACAGCCAGACGGCATAGACTTGTGCCCGATGCGTGTGCTGGATGCCTTGAACGACAATGTCCTGTGGTGCAAGTAGGGGTTGATCGTGCGCCTCATCGATGCAGGCACTCTGCTGAATTGACCCTTCCTTGCAGGCTACTGCGTAGGCATGAAGATTCAGAACCAGAGGTTCACCAAAGGTTGCCGCGATCCAGTTGAGGATTGCCATGGCGGACTCTGGGATCTCATCACGGTCGGGGTAGACGATAGGCCGATCAAAGAATTCCGGCGATTGAACGTCGGGTGTCAGCATATGTTCGACCCATCGGAACGTTCTGGGTCCATGCATTTGGAGTTGGCGTAAACCTGCGGGGTCCCGACCCATGTGCGCGTGCAGTGCACCCATCACCGAGTAATCCGCCTGGGACGGGTGACCTCCGAGTAGATAGGGGTGGGTCATCAGATGGTTTTCGAAGAGACTGATGAGCGATAGGTATTGACTATCGAGCTCAGCCTGAACATCGGGGGTCGTGGGCGGCAATCCATAACTGGTCATTCGATCCGCAATCAACTGGCCGTACTTCATGAGCGCCTGATCATCCCCTTGAGGCTCAAATGAGCGCCCAAAGTCGCGTTTGATAAACGTGAGATTCTCATCGAACAGCCATCTATGACGCCAGGCTAAGCCCAGCAGTCCTTCGCTCCCCAGCAGCTCCATGAGGTGAACATAAAGTCGTTGTGCAGGACTTTTCGGTAGCGCCGGCAGTTTGGGAAACTCAACTTCGAGCGCATCGACAATGGCGACACTGTCCTGAATCACTGCTTGTTGGGGTGTAAGCAATTGAGGAATGCGGTGGCTGCCCGACGCTGGGCGCACCAGACTTCGAAATAAAGGATCGCTCGGCAATCGCTCTTGAAAAGGGATACCTTTCTTGCGCAAGTAGCTTCGCACTTTGGCGGTGTAGTACGAGGCGTAGGCACCGTAAAGGATGTAAGTCTCGTGCGCCATGGGCCCGGTCTCTCGCTGAATTTAAGGCTGCTGTGGACGCCGGACGATCGCGTAGATCGCTGTGATAAGCGTCAGGGTGATCACGACCAGTAGCCACGCGAGCAACGTGTCGCCGAGTCGATTTTTTAGGCCAAAACTGAGAATAGAAAGCTGTCGACGATAGCCATTCGGTGTGGGTCGTACCCCTTGGGACAAAGTGAATGCCTCATAATCGCGAATTAGCTCCGCCATCCGCTCGGGTTGCGCCTCGGCCAGGTCCTGAGTTTCTGCAGGGTCTTGCCGGATATTGAAGAGTCGCCACCGACCATCACCCATCGGAGGATCGCTTCGTTGGAGCTTGAAATCGCCTTTGAAGAGGGCACTGTTGCCTGCGAGGTCGTAACCGATGGGGTCGTCTTCCCTGTAAATCCTGGCCTCAGGGTCGCTGAGTAAGGGCAGTAAGCTACGCCCGGTCATCGGCAAGATTGGGCGTCCGCCGAAACGCTCCCCGGGATGAGACACCTTGGCAATGTCGAGAATGGTCGCTGCGATGTCAGTCGCCCATGCGAAAGACGGGGTGATTTTGCCGGAAGCAGGGATGTCACCGCCCGAAATAATCAACGGCACTCGCATGCCGCCCTCGCCAGAATAAAATTTATATTCAGATAGTGGGCTCACGGCGGCGCTGGCAAAGCTCGGACTGATGGCATTGAAGCTGCCCTGCGTGCCCAGGCCAGCTTGATCGACTCGATAGCCGGCGCGCTTCATGAAAAATCGGTTGAGTGCGGCGTTCTGACGGGGGTTGCCGCTCCCCTCGGCGCCATTATCGGAGGTGAAGATCAAAATGGTATTGCTCAGTACGCCTCGCGCACTGAGAAATTTAAGCAGTCGGCCAATTTCTGCGTCCATGGCAGTCACCATGCCCGCATAAACCGCCATGCGAGCGGCTTCGTACGCTCTAGCTTCAGGGGTGAGGCTTGACCATTGCTCGGTTGTGGGCATGTCGCGAACGCTCGTGCCCTCTGGAATTAATCCCAGCGAGATTGCGCGCTGATGGCGAGCTTCTCGAATCGCGTGCCAACCATCCTTATAGGTCTCGCGATATGCATCGGTGTAGGCTTCAGGCGCTTGCACTGGAATGTGAACGGCCTGAAATGGCAGGTAGGCGAAAAAAGGGTCACCATCACTCAAATTCCCATCGATGAACTCGATCATTCGATCAACCAGATAGGTCGACGAGTAAACCCCATTCGGTCGCCGTGTGATTTCCCCTTTTTCAGTCCAGGTTGCGTCATCGTAAATGGGTAGATACGACTTATGCTCCCAGTTGTCGGCGCCGGATTCCATCAGTGCCACGGTCTGTTCGAATCCTCGCCTAAAAGGACGTTGCTCCGGGGCGCTGCCTAGATGCCACTTACCGGTCATATAGGTGTGGTAGCCGGCGGCGTTCAACACACTCGCGACCGTGGCAACTTGATGGTTCAAAGTCCCCAGCTCCGGGCTCTCAGCTCGATGCTCGGGCGGCACCATTTCAGGAATGTTTGGGACCCCTGCAAGCTCGTTAGACACCCCGGTCAGCATCATGGCCCGAGAGGGTGCGCAGTTCGCTGCTGTGTGAAAATTCGAAAATCGCAGGCCCTCGCGTGCAAGATGATCCAAGACGGGTGTCTGGATTTCGCTGCCGTAGGCGTTAAGGTCTGAAAAGCCCAAGTCGTCCGCCAAGATAAAGACAATGTTGGGGGGCGATGGGGGGCGTGTCTCTTCTTGGCCAGTCGCTTGAATGCTTGCACACAATGCCAGGGTCAAAATCACTGGGATGAAACATTGTTTGACCCTGCCTGCCTGCCTGAGAGATGGCAGAGCAGAGATGACGACTCGGGTGGGGCTCATTTAGGCTGCAGAGCCGAGTCTTCGAAAGGCGATGGCGACCAATAGGGTGAAAATTATTTCAATCGCTATCTGTTGGCTTGCAAAGCTGGCATCGTGGACAAGCCAAGCCAGAGTCCGCGCTATGGCGGCGATAGAAAAGAGCATCAAAACGGGCACAAGAAACAAGCGATTCTTGGTTATGAGCGCAAAGATGGAGCAGAGCGCAGCAGTGAAGAAAAAGCTGGCTAAATCAGCAATCTGAGAGCTTCGTCCTAAACCGGAACCCAAATCGAACCCGAACTCCGGCGCGACTGCCGCTGGCTCTATAATCCAGCGAAAACCCATCACCAAACAGATGAGTGTGGGCAACAGAAGGAGCCCGTGATTAAGATATCGCATATCGATTCTTCCTTTTCAAAACCGATGGGTAAGCCTTGGCCTCCTGCGCATATCGCGGGGTCGGCTTCCTCAGAAAGCGATGATCGAGGCCGCGGATCATCAGGTGCGTTGTCCTGCGTGCATGATTAACGTTTCTGGCTCGATTGGCGTGGTTTTTTCTCTTGTGTCGAGTTTGAACTCCCCGAGCGCCTAGCCTTGGTCTTCGGCACCTTGACGCTTGCTTTAGGTGCTTTTGTATTTTCTGTCGGCCTGAGGTCGCGGCCACCTGTTCGTAACGCTCGCGTCTCTGCGGAGGGACTTTGTTGCAGCATACCCTCGACCGCATCGATCAAATGATGGACAAACGTTAGCGCCGCCTTGCCCCGAAATGCATTTCTTTGCCTTGCGTGATGACCCATCATGGTAGAGGCCATCCGGATGGCAAAATCCATACGTTGCCGATAAGTCTCTTCATCAAGGTGAGACAAAGACGTCCGGATTAAATGCCCGAGCTGTCGTCCACTAGGGCCACCCCCGCCAAACTGACCTGCGATTGTGAGGGCGTTAAATGGCGTCTTCGCTACCTGGTCGGAGAAAGTGGCAATGAATTGACGGCGAGACTTTGAAGCCTTCGCCAAATGGAAATCAGGCATGACCAGGAGTGAACACAATTCCCGCAAGGTAGGTTGGGGGTTCTTCTCAAGCAAGGCCTCTAACATCTCACCACGAGTTCGGCGAACTTCTTCAAAGCGCCGCTCGCTGATGGCCTGGATCAGTCCCTGCAGACCACCGAAGTGGTAGTGCAGCGCAGATTCATTTTTTTGGCCCGCCCGCTTAACGATTTCTCTAAAGGGCACTGCATAACTGTCATGCTCTGCGATGAGGCTCTCAGCCGCGTCCATGAGCGCAGTTCTTGTGGCTTCACCCCGGGATCGTCTGGCGTCTGTGCTTTGATTCATGACCGCACTATAAAAAAATTGCTGTGGTTGCACTAGCGACTTCGAGGGTGTGTTGCGCGCTTCGGTGTTTTTGCTCAACCATCTGCCCGGAAACTCGTCTTGATATAGTAATGATAATCATTAAAAATTCTCTGTCTAGAGTTGGCTTCGTCACCGCTTCTCTTGCTTTAGTTGAAACGCTGGGTCGTCTCGCGAAAGCAAATGCGTTTATCAATGGCGCTTCCAGAACCTATCGGTTGGGTCTGCAAGAAGATGCTGGAGCACTCGTTGAAGAGGCGGTTGCACAAGCCTGGCGGAAGCGTGGTTGAATGCGTCGCGACCGATGTGAAGGTGGGTAGGCGCGGCAGAGTCACCGGCATAGGCAAACAGCGGCTCAGTGGGTCTGCTTCTTAAGGACTGATATGGGTCAGAGTAACGGCTTGGTGTCCGGCATGAGCAGAAGACTGGTGTAACTCACGATTAAAAAGTTGAGGACATTCACTATGAAAAAAATCGTCATCTTGGTTGCGGTGCTGGCAGCCCTAGTACTTGCGGGCAATCTTGCTCTCAAAAGTGAGCAAGTGCAGGAGGCGGTTTTGACGCGATTTGTCACCGCGATAGCCTCAGGATCGGGCGCACCAGCAACTGAAGATGCCTTGCGGGTGTACGTCTGTGGCAGCGCATCCCCCCTTGGTCGAACGGATCAAGCCCAGGCGTGTCTTGCGGTTATCACGCCTGAACACTTCTATTTGTTTGATCTGGGCGCTGGTGCGAATCGCACCCTATCGGATGGCAACTTGCCGATGCGAAGATTAAAGGGTGTATTCCTCACGCACTTCCATTCCGACCACATTGCAGAGATCTATGAAGCTAACCTCGCGTCGTGGGTTCAAGGCAGAGCGGTGCCGCTGCGTGTTCTGGGGGGAGAGGGCGTTGAGACCTTGGTTGAGGGCTTGAATACCACTTATCAGTTTGATCGTGCGCATCGCGCCGAGCATCACGGCGAGGCGATGTTGCCACCGGCTCTTGGTATCTTGGCGGCAGTGACTGTCGCGCCTGGCATCGCTTACCAAGATGGTGATCTTAAGATCACGCCTTACCAGGCTGAGCATCCACCGATCAGCCCTGCGCTGGGCTACCGCATTGAATATAAAGGGCGAAGCGTGGTGATTTCTGGGGACAGCAATGTGAATGAGGTCACGGTGAGCGTCTCTGATGGTGCGGATTTACTGCTTCACGATGCGCTGTCTGTGCCTGCAGTTTCGTTGATGTCGCAGGTGTTTGGCGAAAATGGCCGCGAACGGGTCTCCAAAATTATGCGTGATGTTTTGGATTACCACGCATCACTTGAGTCATTGATTGAATTGAATGACAAAGCGGATGTTGACCGGGTCGCTTACTACCATCTGGTGCCAAATCCGACCAACGCGTTATTCATGGCATTTTTTGAGCGCAACCTGCCAGAGAGCTATCTCATCGCGCAAGACAGGATGTGGTTTCACCTTCCCGTCGGTTCCGACACGATTAGAGTGACTGAGCCTTAAGCGCTTACCAACGGAAGGCTTTCAGGATGGCCTTGGTGATGGGACGTGCGTTCTCGGGTGCAGATTCCTATTCCACGGACTGACCACGCTCGTTGAGTGACTCGTTGGGGTCGAGTGCGAGCGTCACCAAAACCCGCCGCTGGCGCTCGCCTGAATATGGCTTACGACCGTGCATCACGCGATGATTATCGATCAGCGCAACATCATCATCTTGCCACTGAAGGTCAGTGGTGTGGCGTTTGGCGATATCGACAATCACGTCGAGATCGACGTCTGGAATGCTCGAATCATCGCCAAAGGTCAGGTTGGGTCGGCCAACACTGGCTCGCTGCCACCCCAGATGCACCGCGATGGCCTGATTAAAAAACGAGGGGTCACCGTTCGATAGCGTCTTAACCGCAGGCAGCACGGGCGTGGTTGCCTCGAGCGTCTCGTCTTGGCGCCAGTCCCAGCGATAACCGAGACGGTTTAGGCGGGCCTCTGCTTCTGACGGGGCTTGTACCCCGAGGGTGCTGCGCCAACTGCGGCCCTGGCCTGACTCGGCATTATCCGTTGAAGGCATGCGCGTCGTGTATTTGAGTCCAAGTGTCAAAAAGCGGTTAAAGAGCGCTGGGTGTTCGAGCTTGAGATCTCTCGCGACCCAGTCGCTTCGGCAGATTGGGGTTGCCCCACCAAGTGCCGCGGCTGACTCACAATAGAAAAAAAGTTTCTGCGGCGGCGATGGTGTCTGAGCCATTTCGTGATGTAGATAAATCTCGACGTGGGGCGGTGCTTCGTTGGCGGTAAAAACGCGCGGCGTTAAGTTGATCCGGACTGCGTTCGAGAGAGACTCAGCGTAGGTGAAGTCGTTGTAACCAAAGGCACTCGAGAAGCGATCGAAGCCGGGATGGCCGCCAATGTTGAGGCCTCTAAAGAGAAGGACGCCTTCCGTGTTAAGGGTTTCTTTCCACGCGCTGAGATTTAGCTGAATCCAGTCGCGCTGCTCTGATGCGGGTAGATCATATTGCGCTTGAATGATGGGAGGCCAAGACATGTTGGGATTAACGAGATTGTGCAGTAAAGGTTGCCATCTTGAGATGCTTCAGTCGGCTGATCAAGGGTGATTGCCCGTCGGGTGAACTCGAAAGTCGGCCGGAAAGCAATTAATATAGTAATGAAAACCATTAAATATTTTATTGAAGGCCACTGATGAACCGTTGGTTGAGGAGCGTGCTGCGTGCCTGCAGTCTATTGTTTGCACTCTTGGTCCTTGCGGTTTATGGATTCTTTTTCTCTGAACGGCCGCCTAACCAAACGGACCCGGAGACGTTGCAGGGTGA
>Ga0255777_10004672_pt1 | contig 11231 bp, 9 predicted proteins | sample 101ome_15_FD_179975 | JGI IMG/M metagenome (GOLD analysis project Ga0255777, IMG submission 179975) | Coastal salt marsh microbial communities from the Groves Creek Marsh, Skidaway Island, Georgia - 101402AT metaG (version 2) | ecosystem: Environmental > Aquatic > Marine > Intertidal zone > Salt...
GGTCGGTGCGCCACGGTGTGCGTCACTTCCAGGTTCAATATTTACAAATTGTCGATGGTCGACTGAATTCGCTTTGATGGATGCAAAGCGCAGCCTATCTGATAGAAGATATGAAGACGTTGTAACCCTGTCCGATGTTGATGATGTAAACGACTTGCTTAAACTTGGATTTGCAATGACGACAAAAAATATCCGTGTTAGTGAGCCACATGAATAAGTTACCATCAAAGAAAGAAATCCTAGATTGGATTTCGGATAACCCAACGCTGACTGCGAAACGTGACATTGCAAAGGCGTTTGGAATTAAGGGTCCCGATCGGATTGAGCTAAAGAAAATTTTGCGTGAACTTGAAGCGGATGGCCATTTAAGCAAGCGCAAAAATTCCTTTCGTGACCCCAACCAATTACCGCCTGTTAGTATCGTTGAAGTGATGGCTCCAACATCTGACGGCGATTTGTTTGCGCGTCCGCTTGAATGGGATGGCGATGATGTAGAGCCGATTATTTTATTGATGACACGAAAATCGGACCCAGCGCTGGGTCGTAGTGATCGGATATTGGCGAAACTAACGAAGGTATCTGGCGAACAATACCAATATGAGGGTCGCTTGATCCGCAAAATAGGGATCAGCCCCACACGTGTCCTCGGTGTGTTTCGTCAAACATCTGAAGGTGGTCGCATTGTTCCAATTGATAAAACGGGCAAGGAATGGACCGTACCCGAACAAGGGCGGCGCGGCGCGAAAGACGGAGAGTTGGTTTTAGCAGAACAGATTGGTCCGAAAGCGCGTATGGGATTACCCAAGGCGAGTGTTTTGGAGAGATTGGGCAACCCGTCAGCATCAAAAGCAGTATCACTGATTGCGATCCATCAACATGGCATTCCAGATCATTTCCCGGATGATGTTGTTGCTGAAGCGGATAGCCAAAAGCCAGCACACCTGGGTAAACGGATCGACTTTCGGGATGTACCCTTTGTCACCATTGATCCTGCGGATGCGCGCGACCATGATGATGCATGTTTCGCTGAACTTGATCCTGATCCAAAAAACAAAGACGGTTATCTAATCTGGGTCGCGATTGCGGATGTTGCTCACTATGTCAAGCCTACATCAAAATTGGATCAAGAGGCGCGGTTGCGAGGGAATTCAACATATTTTCCAGATCGCGTCGTTCCAATGCTGCCTGATCGTCTATCAGGCGATTTATGCTCATTGCATGAAGGCGTTCCGCGCGCATCAATCGTTGTACGCATGCAGATCGATAAAAATGGTCAAAAACTGGGGCATACGTTTTTTCGGGGACTGATAAAATCGCATGCATCGCTAGCTTATGAAGAGGTGCAAAGCGCAGTTGATGGTGCACCGAATGACAAGTGTTTACCGTTATTAGAGACTGTTATTCGCCCATTATACGATGCATATCACGCATTGGTGAAGGCGCGCGAACTACGTGCGCCCCTAGATCTTGAACTGCCCGAACGTCGCGTTGAGTTGAGCGATGAGGGCAAAGTGACATCCGTTAATTTCAAAGATCGGCTTGATGCGCATAAGTTGATCGAAGAATTTATGATTTTGGCAAATGTGTCTGCGGCAGAGGTTTTGACCGAGAAAAAGTCGCCTTTATTGTTCCGTGTTCATGAAGAGCCATCAGATGATAAACTGGAGTCATTACGCGAAACCGCAAAGTCGGCCGGACTTGTTCTTGCCAAAGGACAGGTTCTTCGTACGAAACACCTGAACATGTTATTGCGGCAAGCGCGCGATACAGAGCATTCAGAATTGATCAATATGTCAACGCTTCGATCAATGACACAAGCTTATTATAGTCCCGAAAATTTTGGACACTTTGGTTTGTCTCTTCGGTCATATGCACATTTTACCTCGCCTATTCGCCGCTATGCCGATTTGATTGTGCATCGTGGCCTAATTTCCGCACATGGATGGGGTAATGATGGATTGGCTGCAATTGATATCGAAAACCTGGCTGAAACAGCAAATAAGATTTCGGAAACAGAACGTCGATCAATGTTAGCAGAGCGTGACACGACGGATCGTTATTTGACGGCTTATTTGTCTGAAAAAATGGGATCCGAGTTTCAGGGTAAAATAAGCGGAATTGCAAAATTTGGGTTATTTGTTCGATTGGATGAAACGGGGGCTGACGGCATTATTCCCATTCGTTCGTTAGGGCGTGAATATTTCGACTATGATCAAACAACCAACACTTTGATGGGCAGCGAAACAGGAATCACATTTACGTTGGGATTGCGTGTTACGGTGCGTTTGACCGAAGCAGAGCCAACAGCGGGCGGCGTTGCATTTGAACTCATATCAATTAACGATGAGATATATAAGCGCACAGGCGGACGGCGGGGTCGCGGTGACCGACCCAAGCGCATGCTGGTTAAGTCCAAACGAAAAGCCGCAAAATCGAAATTGAAAGCGCGCCGTAGACGGACAGGTTCATGAGTTTTGATGAATGGATTGCTGAGCATTTTCCAAAACTGATGGGGCAGGTTCAGTTACTTCCTGAGGTATTGGAAAAAGATAAACAGCAGACCGAATTCACAATACCCCCATGGGATTACATTGATCGGCTTGCGACGAATGAACGAAGTTCCTCGGGAAAAGATTATTTTGTTGAGTTTAATGACGAATTAAACCGGATATTTGATCGATACGGCGTTTCACCTTCGCTATTATTGTCGATTTGGGGCATCGAAACAAATTTTGGTAGGACTACAGGCACCTTTCCAACTGGATCAGCACTCGCAACATTGGCTTTTGCAGGCCGCGCGCGACGCAGACCATATTTCACTGCACAGCTACAGTATTATTGTTCGGAAATTTATCCATTGCAGGGTGAGGGGCTGCCCATCTGCGGCAGCTGGGCTGGTGCGTCTGGTCATATGCAATTTATGCCAGAAACATACGCCAAATTTGGGGCTCCATATAGCTCTAGCGGGCCCGCGAATATTTGGGCTTCGATTCCTGATGCATTGATGTCAGCTGCGAATTATTTGGCCGCAGAAGGGCTTCACGAAGGTGACTGTCTTATCAAAAAACCCAATATAGAGACTGATATCGGTTATTCTTGGGATGGTATTAATTATGCTGCAGACACCACAGTCTGGGCTAAGCGCGGCGTAAAGATTGAGGATGCGAAAGACGGGGAAAAATATTTTTGTGTATCGCCCGTAGGTCGTCATGGACCACGGATCTTATTGGGTGGACAGGCGTTGGCCCTTTACCAATATAATCGTTCAATTAAATATGTTTTGGCGGTTTCAAAACTTGCGACAATGATTGATGGTGGATATGTTGATTGGTCTTGGGATCGCACAGCCAGACCATTGGGTATATCGGAGATCACGGATTTACAGTCAGTTTTGACTGACCTGGGATATAACGCAGGTGCGACAGACGGAATTATCGGGCCAGATACAGTACGTGCAGTCATGCAAGCGCAAACTGGACTGGGAATTGATGCGGATGGTTATCCAGATTTGGGACTTCTTGCGCGCCTAAAGACCCTAAAACATTAACCTTCGCCCCAGGGGATCCAAACCGTTTTCTTTTCTATTGCTTGATCCAAGAATTCGCGAATTTCAGTCGCTAAGTTCACTTGAGTCCAAGTGCGTTTTAAGTTTGTCGCTGAATGTTCTTCGATTATCGATGAAATTGCAGCAGTTTCTGCACACCAAACGGCATCGATATCCATGTGCATTGCAGTGTGTTTTGCAACATCGCTATGGTCTGCAAACAATATATTCACTGCCCCTGCTGGAATATCAGATGTCTCGATCACTTGGATCAGCTCTCCGGCAATGACTGGATTGATCTCTGATGGGAATACGATCACACGGTTTCCAACCGCGATGGTCGCGGCGATCATGCGCACCAAACCCAGCAAAGCATGATCTGCAGGCGCAAATGCGGCAATCGTCCCGACAGCTTCATTTAATGACAAAGCAAGACCGCGTATTGGCACATTACGCACGTCGCCATCAAATTTGTCAGACCATGCCGCACATTCAAAGATGGTTTCTAGTGTCGCTTGTACCTCATCCGCGCCTGACATGCCGCGCGGTTGGAAAGTGTCGATTAGTGCAGCGAATTCATCTGCCCGCGCCGAAAGATTTTCGGCAAAATAATAAAGTATTTGCGATCGCAAGTGACCTGTTGAAGATGACCAACCACTGGCTTTATTCGCCGCCTCAACAGCATTTCTCAGATCTTTCCTGTTCGAGATTGGGATATCGTATGTTGTAGCGTTGGAAGGATCCGATATCTGTTTTGTATATCCACCATCTGGTCGTGATTGTTTTCCGCCAACATAATTTTTATAGGTCCGATTAATGGAAATATCACGACCTGTATGCGTTGCATCAGCGAGAGAAGTTTCTACTTTTTTGTGTATTTTCTTCGATCGCGTATAGGCCATTAGCCCATCCCAACCACCCTCTCGTCCAAATCCGCTTTCTTTGGTCCCGCCGAACCCAGCGGCGGCATCAAAGAAGTTTGTCCCGTTGATCCAAACAACGCCCGCTTTCAGTTTTGGGGCCATTCCAAGGGCAAGGTTTATATTTTCACTCCAAACCGATGCGGCTAGGCCATATCGAGTGTTATTTGCTAATGAGACAGCCTCAGATGGTATTCTGAATGTGGTGGATACTAGGACGGGGCCAAATATTTCCTCTTGCATCAAAGTATCGCTTGTTTCCACATCCCGAATTAAAGTTGGAGGGTGATAATACCCACCATCGGGCATTGTCGTCTCAGCGGACGTGATTTTTGAGGGGTCGCAGGACGACAGCATGGACTTGATGCGATCTAATTGTGCCTGACTGTTGATCGCACCCATATCAATTGATTTATCTAATGGATCACCGATCCGCAGTTTTTTCATTCTGTTCACAAGTTTGGAATGAAGTTTATCCGCGACACCTGCCTGTACCAGTAATCGTGATCCTGCACAGCAGACTTGCCCCTGATTAAACCAAATGGCATCAACAACCCCTTCGACTGCGCTGTCTAAATCCGCATCATCAAAAACGATGAAGGGTGATTTTCCGCCCAACTCAAGGGTTAAAGATTTCCCTGAACCCGCTGTCGCCTGTCGGATTTTTCGGCCTACATCGGTTGACCCAGTGAATGCGATTTTGTGTAGGTCTTTATGACGCACGATCATGTGGCCAACATCTCCATCGCCTGTTACGATATTCACAACGCCCCTTGGTACACCAGATTGTGCGCAGATTTCCGCGAATAACAGGGCAGTAAGCGATGTTGTTTCCGCAGGTTTCAAAACCACTGTATTACCCATGGCAAGCGCAGGTGCGATTTTCCACGCCAACATAAGCATAGGAAAGTTCCACGGAATAATTTGCCCACAGACGCCGATTGGTTCACGATTTGGCAGCTCTTTGGACATCAGTTGTGCCATCCCTGCGTGATAGTAGAAATGTCGGTGGACGAGCGGAATATCAATATCACGCGATTCCCGTATAGGTTTGCCGTTATCTAGCGTTTCTAAAACACTGAACAGGCGCGCATGTTTTTGGATGTTCCGTGCAAGTGCATAAAGTACTTTTGCGCGCTCAAACCCTGAACGTGTACTCCACTCATTAAATACACGGCTGGCTGCGGCAACGGCGCTATCTACATCTGCCGATGAAGCTTGGCTCACATGTGCCAAAGACTTTCCAGTGGCCGGATTTATTGTTTCGAAGTGATCTGTTCCTGAAACGAATTCTCCGTCGATATAGTGACCGAAGATCCGATTGTTCTTATCCAGCCACGCGTTTGCCTCATCGGCGCTTTCAGGGGCGGTTCCGTAATCCATAGTTTCGTAAATTTCCTTAATGTCCATTTGATCACCCCATTGCGTGTCTAAATGACGCTGAATATGCGCCAGTGGCAAAGTGTTCGAGTTGACGTTCTATATCCCCCAGTAATGATGATGCGCCAAAACGGAACAGATCGGGGCGGGTCCATTCAACACCCAACTCTTCTTTCATCATCGAGAGGTAGACCAAGGCGTCTTTTGCTTTTGATATTCCACCTGCAGGTTTGTAGCCAACCTTGTAACCAGTTTGTTCATAAAATTCACGGATCGCACGCACCATGACAAGCGAAACGGGCAGGGTCGCGTTAACGCTCTCTTTCCCTGTCGAAGTCTTTACAAAATCCGCACCCCCCATCATGCAGATCAAGGATGCCCGCGCGACATTACGCAATGTCCCAAGCTCGCCAGTTGCTAAAATTGCTTTGACATGTGCTTTTCCGCAGGCTTCTCTGAACAACTTCATTTCGTTGTAAAGAGCTTGCCAATCTTGGTTCAGGACATGTCGCCGACTGATCACAATATCGATTTCTGTTGCCCCAGCTGCAACGCTTTCTTCAATTTCTGCAATGCGCAGCTTGAGCGATGAGAGGCCCGCTGGAAATCCAGTTGATACGGCCGCGACAGGGATTTGGCTGTCTGATAAGGCAGCAACAGCAGCAGGAACCATTTCATGATATACGCAGACCGCACCGGTTGTAAGCGCATCTATGCCTAGCGATTTCGCCAGATCGGCACGCAATGGTTGCCGCGCTTTGGCGCACAGTCTTCGCACGCGGTCCCCGGTATCGTCACCGGATAATGTCGTTAGGTCGATGCAGGAAATGGCGCGCGCCAGCCAAGCGGCTTGGAATTCTTTCTTAACGCTTCTGCGCGTTCCAAGGGTCGCCGCACGCCGTTCTATTGCGGATTGGTTTGCCTGGGCCGCCATAACCCAATCTATATCTAGTTCGTGACAGATATTTCTGTTGATGGTGTTCGAAATATTCATCTCAGTGTCCGTTCGCCAATATGGAAAATGGATTGCAGATAACGGCCATAAACACAAATTCAAAATATAAAACTGCGAGTCATTCGCAATTAGATTGACTTTTTGCGAATGACTCGCATATTCAAATACGTGAGGTAAGGAGCCGTTCTTTGAACATCAATCGCCGTCGTTTTGTGGGTTTATCTGCCGCTGCTATCGCTGCGCCAAGTATCGCAGTGGCGGGACAGTCATTGAATATTGTTTGCACAGTCGGAATGCTCGCGGACACGGCGAAGCAAATTGCCCCTGCAAACGTCACAATTCGTGCCCTGATGGGGCCTGGCACGGATCCCCATGCGTTCCGACAGACGCGTAGCGATGTTGTAGCGTTAACAAAGGCGGATTTGATTATCCGTCACGGATTGTATCTTGAGGCGCAGATGGAGGATTTGTTTGCCAAATTAGGCAACCGGAAACCAATTTTATCGGCCGGTGAAGCTGTCCCCAATCACAATCTGTTGCCATATGATGATGCGTCTCCGCAATATGATCCGCACGTTTGGATGGACCCAACGCTGTGGATTCATGTAGCAGACGCAATTGCATCAGAATTATCGTCTAAATTACCGAACAAATCCGCTGAGATCTCCCAAAACTATGCAAGTTTCGTGGAAACTTTGATACGACTAACAGATTATGGCCATGACATATTGGCCAGCGTTCCCAAGCAAGCGCGTGTGTTATTAACGGCACATGATGCGTTTCGTTATTTCGGATCGGCGTATGATTTTGACGTTATGGGGGTCAAGGGTATTTCTACGACGAGTGAGGCGGGACTCTATCGGATCGAGGAATTGGTAGATCTGATCATAGAACGTCAGATAAAGGCCGTTTTCGTTGAATCCTCACAATCAGACCGTAACATTCGTGCTTTGATCGAAGGAACTGCTGCCCGCGGTCATGATTTGAAGCTTGGAGGGCAGTTATTTTCTGATGCGATGGGACCGGCTGGTACATATGAAGGAACATATATTGGGATGATTGATCACAATCTAACCACCATTGCGCGCGCGCTTGGCGTCGATGCCCCGAAGCGGGGCATGAATGATAGATTGAACGTGTAACATGGCTGTCGACGCTATTTCCGCTACCGAATTGACAGTTGATTACGATGGAGTAACGGCGATCAAAGATGTCGATTTCACGGTCCGCGCGGAAAAACTTACAGCGATTGTTGGCCCAAATGGGGCGGGAAAATCGACGCTAATTAAGGCACTTTTGGGGTTAATCCCAACCAGTACAGGAATAATTTCATGTTTCGGGGCGTCGCCAAAACAGTACAGAAAAAACATTTCATATGTCCCGCAGCGCGCGCAAATCGACTGGGAATTCCCGGTCAATGTTTTCGACGTTGTTTCAATGGGTCTATATGGTGAATTAGGCCTGCTGCGCCGCTTTTCATCGGCGCACAAAAACAGGGTTCACAGTGCATTAACGGATGTGGATATGGCTGATTTCGCAGCGCGTCAAATTTCACAATTGTCAGGTGGTCAACAACAGCGCGTATTTCTGGCGCGTTCTATTGTACAAGATGCTGAACTCATTCTTCTCGATGAACCGTTTGGCGGGATCGATGCAAAATCCGAAACTGTCATTGTCGATATTCTGCGTCGTCAGAACCAAAATGGCAAATCAATAGTCGCGGTTCATCACGATTTGTCGACCGTCAAAGACTACTTTGATGATGTGATTTTGCTAAACAAAACAGTAACCGCCTTTGGACCTGTCAATAATGTTTTCACCAAGGCAAACATTGAGAAGACCTATGGTGTTTCGAATCTGGATTTTTTGACAGGCTGTGGATGACGGAACTCATTGGTTATAATACCGCGCTCGCACTTGTTGGCGCCTTGTTATTTGGTTTTTCAAGCGGCCATGTGGGTGCGTTTGTTTATCTGCGCAAGGCAAGTTTGCTGAGCGACTCACTTGCCCACGCAACGCTTCCAGGACTGATCATTGGTTTTCTTGTTTCAACGTTTTTGGGAATGGAAGAGAAGAATTCCTGGGTGTTGCTCTTGGGCGCTGGGGCATCTGCACTCTTGGGCGTGGTGGTTATTCAATGGATTACGGCGCGTACGAAATTAGGCTTTGACACTGCAATCGCAGCTGTACTTTCGGTCTTTTTTGGCTCTGGGATTGTGTTATTGACGGGCGTTCAATCAGTGTCAGTTGGCCAACAAGCGGGGCTTGAAGATTATATTTTGGGCTCGGTATCAGGGATGCTGTTGCAAGACGTGTTTTTCATCGGCTTGGTTTCAATCATTTGCAGCGCGGCTGTGGTGGTATACCGTCGCCCATTGACCGCATTCATATTTGACCCTGTCTTAAGTGAATTGGCAGGATACGCTCAACACAGAATGTCATTTCTACTCAGCCTACTTACATTGGTAATAACAATAATTGGACTAAAGATTGTTGGTTTAATTCTGGTCGTCGCAATGTTGACGATTCCTGCGGCAACGGCTCGTCTTTGGTCAACTTGCGTATGGTCGATGTCTTCACTGTCGGCATTATTTGGTTCGGCCTCTGCTGGCATCGGCGTAATCATTTCCGCATTGCTTCCAAACTTGCCTTCTGGTGCGGTCATTGTGGTAATCATGTTTATTGCATTGGGCCTATCGATTGTTGTCACGCATCTTAGAGGTTCAAATGTTTGATGACTTTTTTCTAATTAGCCTTGTACCGATCTTAACGGGTCTTTTCTCGGCTCTGTCATGTACTTTGGTTGGCAATATTCTGGTATTAAGGAAACAAGCGATGTTATCCGACACAATCAGTCACGTGGTTCTACCAGGCATTGTTATTAGCTTCCTGATTTTTGGAAACCTTGGTCCCTACTTTATGTTGGTGGGCGCGGGGATCGCTGGCTTAACAGCTGTTGGCACAATTGTGGTACTACGAACATATACATCGATGGATAATTCTGCTGCGATGGCCACGACATTATCGGTTTTCTTTGCAGCAGGGGTCCTGATGATTGAACTGACTTTGGGCGGAAACGTTCATTTAGATGTAGAACACGCGCTTTATGGGAATTTGGAAAGTTTGATCTGGATTGATGGGAAGAGTTTGATGTCCATTTTCGATCCAGCCGCTCGTCAAACGATACCTGTTGAACTGACCCGTGCCATAATAGGTTTTGTTCTTATCGCGTCAGTGATGTTGGTATTTTATAGATTTCTTATCGTTTCGACGTTTGATCAAACATTCGCTGAAATCTCAGGTGTGCCTGTTGGGATTGTATCTGCTAGTGTGGCATTGGCAGCAACACTTGCAGCGGTTATTTCATTTGATGCAGTGGGTTCAATCATTGTTGTTGCAATGTTTGTCTGTCCGCCTGCCGCCGCGCGTGTTCTGACTCACAGCCTTCGAGATCAATTTTGTCTGAGCCTTTTATTTTCCGCATTATCCGCTGTCTTGGGATACGCTGTTGCTGGATATTTTCCAATTTTAGTAGGATTTGAAACTTCAATCAGCGCTGCAGGAACAATCGCTACCTTAAGCGGTGTGATTTTGGCATGCGCAATACTTTATAGTAAACGCCAACGATCTTACGATTTTTTGGACGGACACCAAACATAGCCGTCATTACATTGAATAAACGCTTCTCTTAAACCATGAGGTTTCGTCAGCGCGGGTTCTATTACGTGATATTCGCATGTTTCTATATTTTTAACAGCTGCATCAGGATCACAATCATACAGTCGAATTTCAATTCCTAATCCGCGCGGAGGGTTTTCAGGAATTAGATCGATCATCGGGTGGGAATGATATGTATGATCCGCATGTAATTGAAGCACATGATTTTCGTGAGATACGATTGCAAAGTCATTGCTTATCTGATGACATTTCAGCGCGAAAACACGTTTCAAAAAATACATGGTTCTGCAAACATCTTTTACCAATATATTTATTCCGAATCCGCTAAGCGATCGGTCAAACTCGTCCGCTGAAATATTTTCGTAATTCATTTGGGCCTCTAATTATTGTTCTATAATTTACATATGCGCTGTTATCATCCAGCATGATGCAGATAGGCCTGCGATTAAAAAAATGTACTGCAAAAATCGGGAAATTACATGTACGAAACACCAAATAGGATTTTGACACCAGAACCCATTGAAACAAAAAAATTTCATGACGCGAATGACGCGTGGGAACATATTAATTCAATATATACGTCTTCTATCGCATTTCTGCGTTCAAAGTTTCAGGCAGTTTTAACTCATCAATTAGGGCAGCAACGATATCGGGCATTTTATCCTGAAATCCGGCTTACAACAACAAAATATGATCAAATTGATAGCCGTCTAAGTTTCGGTCACGTCCCCGGCCCCGGCCGATATTCGATCAC
>Ga0255777_10004684_pt1 | contig 11212 bp, 6 predicted proteins | sample 101ome_15_FD_179975 | JGI IMG/M metagenome (GOLD analysis project Ga0255777, IMG submission 179975) | Coastal salt marsh microbial communities from the Groves Creek Marsh, Skidaway Island, Georgia - 101402AT metaG (version 2) | ecosystem: Environmental > Aquatic > Marine > Intertidal zone > Salt...
GCGGGCGAATCGATGCGCGCGCGCGCGACCGCGACCGCACGAAAGCGGCGGTTTCAACCGACACTTCTACATGTATCCACATATGGACGTATTATATACCAAGTACGGTATAACTTGTAATACTAACATAAAGTTTTTACGATGTGGTATTAAAACATCTAATCGTCCTTCCTTCAGTCTGCTCTTCGGTGTCAAAGGGCGTCGTGAAGCGCTGCAAGGGCGCCCGACCGTCGGGCTCGTTCACCCCTTCCACGCGCTGTCCGTCTCTTGCGCACTTTTGATCTTTTTTATGTGCTGCTGTTTTATTGTTTCGCTCTCCCCTCTTTGTCAAACGGTAGGGAGAGCGTCGCGGCTCGCCCTCACACTTGATTGGCGACGACGACGCGTTGCGGTTGCGGTTGGTCTTGCATCGCGTACGTCAAACTCGGGTGATGCTTGGGTCCCGAGCAGCAGAGCTTTTGAATCAAGAAAAAGATGGAGGTGACGGTGGAAATGCCCAAGGCGACGCCGGCGAGGGCGATGCCCCACTCTGGGAAGTCAGATCCGGATGCACCGTCGGATCCGGATGCTCCGCCTTCGCCGAGCGAGGAGGCATTTTGAGAAGAAATTCGAACCCAAAAGCTCGGAGGTCCGAACGTGGACAAATCGTGCTGCGTATCCACTACTGTATTGGAAGGGTTCGCGGGATCATAGTCACTCCAGTAGGTGTAATCGATATCGTAGTCTTTGTCGCCATCGTCTGCGATCATTACCCCAGAAGCGACGCGTTGATGACTCGCGAGCCATGCGTCGGCATCCATGAACATGTTTCCAACGTTGAACTCGAGTTGATCGAAGTCCGAGTCCGCGGTGCCGGGACGCACACCACCACTGCGAATCCATTCGGTTATATATTCCGTGTTCCACTTGAGGATTCCATCGTGATCATACGCCTTGGCACCCTTGAACATGCCTGGCATCCACTGTACCTTGCGCACGTCCCAATCACCAATGTCTTGGTTGAAGGAGGTAGCCCCTTGAAACGTATACGCCATCCATTGCACATTACTCACGTCCCAGTTACCGATGGGTTGGTTAAAACTCGTAGCGTCTTTGAACATTGTAATCGTTGTAGTCATGCTCGCGGTGTTCCAGTTACCGATGGGTTGGTTGAAACTCGTGGCGCCTTCGAACATGGCTCCGCATGTTCGCATGGCCGAGACGTCCCAGTCACCAATGGGTTGATTGAAACTCGTGGCGCCGGAGAACAGGCCAGACGCCCAAGTGGTGCTGGACATGTCCCAGTCACCGATGGGCTGGTTAAAAGATGTGGCGTCCTTGAACATGATCCCGATCGAAGTAACTTGGCCCACGTTCCAGTTACCGATGGGCTGGTTGAAGGACGTGCCTTCGAACATGGCTCCGATATTTTTCGCGGCCGAGACGTCCCAGTCGCCAATGGGTTGATTGAAAGAGGAAGCATCTTTGAACATGCCGTACATATCTGTCACGCTCGAGACGTCCCACCTAGTGATGTCTTGGTTGAAGGAAGAAGCTTCATAGAACATGAAGCGCATTTTCGTCACGCTCGAGACGTCCCAGTTACCGATGTCTTGGTTGAACTGGCTCTCTTGGTTGAACAGATTCGCCATGTCTGTCACGCCGCTCACGTCCCAGTCCGAGATGAAGTAGCAATCAGCTCCGGCTGTCGAGCACTCAGTGACCCCATCGTCTTGAAGGAAACAGTCCAAACCCGAGGCGTCTTTACCACTCAACGTATCGAGACAGTCAGCTACCGCACCTGTCAAGGTGTCTGAATCAAACGCGGGCGCCGCGGCGTCAGACCCAACCGCCGAGACGACGGCACCGAGCGCCAAGGCCACGACGCACAGACGCGCGTTGAATGTTTGCATATTCTTTTTCTTTCCTTTCGAGCGCGTCAGCTTTTGAGCTCCGTCGTCGACGTCGAACGCGTCGCGTCGCGTCGAGCGAGATCTTCTGACGATCTCCGACGTCCACTCGTCGATCGAGAGACGCGGGGGGGGTCATACTGTGGCACAAATTCCATCATATATATAAAATACGAACGAAACGCGGACTCGGTCGGTCGGACTCGGTCGGTCGGACTCGGTCGGTCGGACTCGGTCGACACCGCGACCCTTCGCGCGGGCCCGGGGGTAGGGCTGACGCGGACGCGCCGCTCGAACGGTGCGGCGGCGGCGGCGGCGGCGGCGGCGGGCGAACGGCCGGACGGGAGTGAGAACGACGCGCGCGCGAACGAGCGACGCCGAACCGTCTCGACGCGTCGGAAAGACCGACGGCTCGAATAACGACCGCCGAAACGCGATCGTGAACGTGAACGCGCATCGCATCGCGAATTCGCGTTTGAACGAAAACCCCGGGGTTCATTGAAACAACGCCCGGCGAAGAAGCCGCGAAGAAGTCTCGTTTAAAGACTCAAAATGCTCAGCGCGGGTAACACCGCGTTCGTCCTCGTCTCGATGGCGCTCGTGAACCTCATGACGCCGGGATTGGCCTTCTTCTACGGCGGTCTCGTGCGCTCGTCGAACGTGCTGACCATCATGATGCAAAACTACGTCTCGATGGGTCTCGTCACCATCGTCTGGGTCATGTGGGGGTTCTCCCTGTGCTTTGGGGAGTCGAGCGGTGATTTCATCGGTGCTCCGAAGTCGTATTACTTCTTCGAGAACATGGATGGGCTCGCCCCGGGCGACGCCGGCGAACAAATTCCGATGTACGTGTTCGCCGGCTTTCAAGGCATGTTCGCCGTCATCGCGCCGAGTCTCATGACTGGCGCCTTTGCCGATCGCGTGCGATTCGTGCCGTACCTCATCTTCATCCTCGTTTGGGTTCACTTGGTCTACTTCCCGTTCTGCCACTGGGTCTGGGGCGGCGGTTGGATGGCTAAGCAAGGCGTCAAGGATTTCGCCGGCGGCATCGTCGTGCACACCACCGCCGGCTTCTCCGCGCTCGCCACCGTTTTCGCCTTGCCGAACCGCAAGAAGCTCGAAGGCGATGAGCTCGACACCAACCCGCACAACATTCCGTTCGTTGCCCTCGGTACCGGCTTGCTCTGGTTTGGCTGGTTCGGCTTCAACGGCGGCTCCGCGTTGGCTGCCAACGGCACCGCCGCTCTCGCCGCTATGAACTCTGAGATTGCCGCCTCTACGGCTCTCTTCTGCTGGCTCTTGCTCGAATGGAAGATGGAAGGTAAGCCGACCCTCGTCGGTGCCTGCGTCGGCGCCATCGCCGGTCTCGCCACCATCACTCCGGCTGCTGCTTACGTCAAGCCGTGGGCCGCCCTCGTCATCGGTATCCTCTGCGTGCCGTGGTGCTACGGCTGCGTCGAGCTCACCAAGAAGTTCGATCTCGATGACGCTCTCGATGTCTGGGCCGTGCACGGTATGGGTGGTGCCTTCGGTACGATCTGCATCGGCATCTTCGCCGCCGAACAAGTCACCGGTGACTTTGGTCACGGCGGCAAGTTGTTTGGTATCCAGCTCCTCGCCGTCGTCGGCTGCGCCGTCTACTCCTTCGTCGTCGGCTACGTCACCATCAAGGTGCTCGAGAAGTTGATGCCCGTCGTTCCGGGATCTGAAGACCTCAAGAGCGGCTTGGACGTCTCCATGCACGGTGCTCGCGCTTACAAGGAGGACTCTGTCAACGCCGGCAAGAGCGCCGTTTAAGTCTTCCGCGCTGTTTTACTACGAATTGCCGCTGTTGAGAACAAAGCCATCACACCCTCTCGTGAACATTATTACCGGGTACTGTTAATACACCACCGTGCTCGCCGAGAGTTCGATGCATATTACTTCACTATTTAATAACAATACGACTCAAGTATCGATACGCAACCGCCGCGCGCCACGACGTCGGTTTGGCGTCGCGAGCCGCCTCAAAGCTTCCCAAACACTCGGGCACACTTCGTTCCTCAGAGTCCGGCGCACACCTCGCGAGAAGGCGACGACTTTCAAAACTCGCGAGTACGGGTGGACGCGCGCGACGCGTTAACGACCAACCGTAACGCGGCCATCCCACCCACCGACGACGGTAAAGACGAGCGAAGATGCGGATCCAAATTAAAGGTGGCGTGTGGAAAAACACGGAGGATGAGATCCTCAAGGCCGCGGTGATGAAGTACGGGAAGAACCAGTGGCCGCGGATATCCTCTTTGTTGAACCGGAAATCAGCCAAGCAGTGTAAAGCGAGGTGGTACGAGTGGTTGGACCCGTCGATAAAGAAGACAGAGTGGACGAGAGAGGAGGATGAAAAATTGCTGCACCTCGCAAAACTCATGCCGACGCAGTGGCGGACGATCGCGCCGGTGGTGGGTAGAACCCCGTCGCAGTGCTTGGAGAGGTATGAAAAGTTGTTGGACGCGGCGTGCGCGAGAGATGACGATTACGACGCCGCTGATGATCCGCGACGGTTGCGACCGGGGGAAATTGACCCTAACCCCGAGACCAAACCAGCCAAACCGGACGCGGTGGACATGGATGAGGACGAGAAGGAGATGTTAGCGGAGGCTCGCGCGAGATTGGCCAACACAAAGGGTAAGAAAGCTAAGCGTAAGGCGCGTGAGAAGCAGCTCGAGGAGGCGAGAAGACTCGCTGAACTTCAAAAGAAGAGAGAGCTCAAGGCGGCGGGCATCGCTCACGTCAGAAGAGCAAAGCGAGTTCGTGGGGTTGATTACAACGCTGAGATTGCCTTCGAGCGCAAACCCGACGCCGTCATGTACGACACCATGGAAGAGGACGAAGCTTTTGCCAAGGCGGCGGCTCAAAAGGTTTTCAAGCCGGTATCCATCGCCGAGCTGGAAGGCAAGCAGAGCGCAAAGCAAATCGATGAGGAGAGCAAGAAGCGCGAGGCTGCTCGCCAGAAGATGCATGAGCGCCGGGATATGCCTGGGGCGGTCGAACAAGCGCTCAAAGTGAATGATGCGTCGTTCATGCGTCGCTCCAAGCTCATGTTGCCGACTCCCCAAGTTTCAGAGCGCGAGTTGGAGGACATCGCAAAGATTGGCAAGGCGGGGGTTGGTTTACTCGACGATGGTAGTGCCACGCCGGCTTCAGCGCTGTTAGGCTCGTACGAACAAACTCCCGCGACGTCCTCGGGACTCGCCGCGCGAACTCCGATGCGCACGCCCCAGGTTGAAGGCGACGCAATTCTGCGGGAAGCGCAACAGCAAGCCGCGCGTCGTAACCAACAGTCCACGTTGCTGGGTGGTGCGGCTGAGGCTGCGGCGCACATGCCGACTGATTTCGCTGGCGCGACGCCGAGTCGCACCAACGTTGCTTCAACTCCTTCTAGAAGCGATTTGAGCTCTCAAATGGGCGCGACTCCGGCTCTCCGAGGAAGCGTCGGCCAAACACCGCTTCGAGACGGCTTGAATATCAACGATCAGTACGCCGCTCACTTTAGCGATTTGAGCGAACGCGAGAGGCGCGCTCAAAGCGCGACGACGACGGCTTCGCTGAAAAGCGCATTCATGTCTCTCCCAAAGCCGCAAAACGAATATCAAATTGATATCCCAGATGCGCCTGTCGAGGATGAAGTCATGGAGGATATCGTCGTCGAAGACGAAGCTGATGTGCGGGCTCGAGAGGCTGCTGCGCTCGCTGAGTACCAAGCGATGCAACTACGCAAGCGTTCGCAAGCGGTTCAACGAGGTCTCCCGCGCCCGGACAATGCTGCGGGCAATCTCTTGCCGCTCGCGGATGACGACATCTCAAAGATGGTCAATGACGAAGCGCAAGCTTTGCTCGAGCATGATATCGCGAAGTACGGAAAGAAACCGACAGCATGCGCCCCGTTGGAAGATTTTGACGAGTCGGCTGTGATTGCCGCTCGCAACCTCATCGCCAAAGAAGCCGATGCGATGCTCCAGGAGTTCAACTTGACCAAGGAAGATTTTGCCACCGTGTTCTCTGAAGCCTTGGCAAAGGAACACAAGAATCGAATCTTTGTTCCGAGTGCAAACGCACAGATTCCTGTCCATGAAGTCACCAAAGAACAGCAACTGGAAGCAGCCAAGGCTACTTTTGAGCGCGTGCGGGCGGAAATGGAGAAGGATGCGAAGCGAGCCGCCAAGCTTGAGCAAAAGTGCTCGCTTCTCACCACTGGACTTCAAAAGCGCAACAAGGAGCTCTGCAAAGGACTCCGCAAAACGATTGATGAAATCAAGTCTCTCGCCACCGAGGCTCAATCTTACGCCATGTTACATGTGCAAGAAGAGCGCAGCGCACCAAACCGAATCGAGTATTGGCTCGAGCTCGTTGAGGCTGCAAGGGTGAGAGAAAAGGCGCTTCAAAGCAAGTACGAGACTCTCACGAGGCAACTTAGCGCCTCGTAGACGACAACGATAGGCTGTTTAGTTTTTGATTGTAGTTTAAAGCACTGTAGAATTGATTTCTTTTGACTATTTCACGCGGTAAAACTGCTCGAGAGATGCTCCGTGCTTCTCGCGCACTGCGGCTTCAGACATGATATCCCAAACCGCGACGGTACCCTTGGAGCCCGCGGCGGCGATGAGATACGGGACCGAGGGCGAAAACCCGCAACTAAAGATGGCTCCGACTTGCGGTTGGTGCTGACACAACAAGGATGGCTTACCATCGTTCAGATCCCATAACTTGAGCACCTTGTCAGTTGAGCACGTGGTGAGGAGGTTCGTAGCTCCCGAGCTCATGCTCAACGCGGTGGTCGCCTTATCGTGCGCTTGCAACTTAAAGACTGCGTTAGAGTTTGAACCCATTCTAGAGTCAAAGCACATCACCAACCCGTCTTCGTTAGAGACGAGAAACTGCGTTGGAGACGAGGTGTGCCAAATGGCGCACTCCACGTCGGCATTTACCATCCAGGAGAGTGAAGCCTTTTCAGGTGCGCGAACATCCACGACTTGCGCAGTTTTATCGTAAGATCCAGTGAGCAATACGGTTGGTTCCGCAGGGTTCCATTCACACGCCTGCACCTTGTCCTTGTGGTGGTCGAGAGTATGCTTAGCCGTCTCCGTCGCGATGTCCCACACCTTGACAGTCTGATCCGCGCTTGCCGAAGCCAACACATTTCTGAATTCTCTATTCCAGGACAATCCCATGACGGCGTCTTCGTGAGACCCGCCTTTCAATGCTTTCGCGCTCTTGCCCTTCTTGCCCTTCTTACCGGCATTTTTGATCGTCTCCTCTGAGTAACCGCCGAGAGTCGTCACCGGCTCCACTGCGTCGACGCAATCCAAATCCCAGATTTCAATTCCTGGATACATGGTGCCGATCGCGGCGCAATTAACCTCTTCCGTTCCCGTTTTCGGAGAGCAGTTCATCCAGGCGACGCAGAGCGGGAAAGCCGGAAGTAACAAGTCGTGGTGCACGTACAGGTTCGTTTCCTCGCTCCCCGTCACTCCCGCTTCCTCGTACACCCACACCTCCAAGTGCGATACGTCCTCATCCGTCCTCGCGGCGAGTATCACCAAATCTGTTTCCGCCACTCCCATATCATCCGGCGTCTCCTCCTCGTCGTCATCACTGTCTTTGATGGTCATGTACGGATCCTCTTCGTTCCCTTCGTAGTGCGTCAACCTTCCGCTTCCAAACAAACGTCCCGCCGCCGCCGTCTCATCCGCATCTTCGTCGTCGTACGCATCCATGTTCAACTCTGCCAAATCATCCGTCATTCCCTTTGCCGCTTTACTCACGGCGAGCGCTTTAGCCACCGCCGCAGACGTCTTCACTTTCGCATCCTCTTCGTCCGCCGCCATTTCGTCCAAATCTTCATCCTCGAGCTCTTCGTCCGCCGCCATCTCCTCCCAATCGCTCGATTCCGAGTCATCGTCCCCCGAACGTCCGTACACAGCGTCATCTTCGTCGTCGTCATCCGTGTTTTCACTCTCCGACCCGCCCGCACCGCGTCTCGAGCGACGCGTCGCGGTGACGGCTCGCGCTCGCTCTGCGAGCGCCGCGAGCTCTTCCTCGGGCACGTCGGCGTACTTTGGCGTCGACGCGCTCGCCCCTGGTGGCACCCACGCGAGGGATGAGATCATCTTTCGTCGTCGGCGTCGGCGGCGGCAGTAAAGTCGTCGGCGGTCGCGTCGGCGGCGTCGTGTGAGGATTGCGCGCGAAAAAGCGCACTGTTTCAAGCCAAGCTTCAGAATGCGACGCCGACGGTGGTGTCGGGCCGATGTCGCGGCCGAGATTGCGCGTGTGCGCGCTCCAAACGGACCCGACGATCGGTGAAGACGTTCGGGCGAATCTCGCCCGCGCCAAGGCGCTCGTGGACGACGGCGTGCGCGCGTTCGCCGACGACGGTGGTGTCGGTCTGGTGGTTGCGCCAGAAGTCGGATTTGGCCGCTACGTCATGACGTCGGATGAGGCGATGCGCGCGGCGACGGAGGACGCCGAGGCGACGCTGGAGTGGGCGAGAGATATCGCGAGGGCGCACCGGTGTCACGTCGCGTTTGGGAGGGTGGTGAAGAGAGAGGATGGGTCGTTGGCGAACGCGCAAACCGTGGTGGAGCCCTCCGGGAGAGTCGCGTGCGAGTACCACAAGAGCCACTTGTATTGCATGGATGAGGTTTGGGCCGAAGAAGGAAGCGGTTTCACCGTGATGGAGCTTCCGTTGAGGTGCGTGAAGAGCGTGGAGGTGCGCGGGGACGGATCGCTCGCGATCGAGGAGTGCGTCGTGAACGCGCGGTGCGTGCAAGCGATTTGCATGGATATTAATCCTTACAAGTTTGAAGCGCCGTGGGAAGCGTACGAGCTCGCCAACGCGACGAAAACGACAGACTTAATCATCTTCAGCTCTGCGTGGACGAGCGCGCACCCGGATGACGACATGGAGACGAAGGCGGCACCAATCGATCCGCGAGACGTTCTCAACTACTGGCTGGCGCGACTCGAGCCTCTGTTGGGAAATCCCGACGCTCCGCACTTTGTGTGCGCCAACAGAATAGGCGTCGAAAACGACATTCAATTCGTCGGTTGTTCCTGCGTCATCGATTTAAGCCAACCCAAACTCGTCATGGTGGTTACCAAACGAGAAGAGACGGCGCGCGTCGCGGTTATCGAACTCGAGTCGCGAACTTAAAACCACGCTCGAACCAACTTAGCACACTGTATAGATTATTCCTCATTCTTTGTATCACACATAGCGTTCTAGTACACGTAGCCAGAATCAATCACTCTGTCACTTGGCGTTGATGAGCCTCTTCAACTCAAACAACTTTTTCTTATCCCCGCCCGCCTCTTCAATCGCCCTCTCCGTCAAAACGTGTTTGATCCTCGCCATGCTCTTTCTCACCCTCGTCATTCTTTGCGGCGCTCGCATCGGTTCTCGGTTCGCTTTCGCCAAATTCCTCTCCGTGAGCAACATATTTCGCTCCGCCAGCAACACGTACCACAGCTCGTGTAAATCATCAAAAGACTTTTTCCTCAAGTCGCTCGCCAACCACTCCCTTCCGACGTGCGCCTTGTCGTCCCCGCGCGAGACATCGATGAACGCATCGAGTCCATGCGCGCGGGACGTCGACGCCGTCGAGGACACGCCGCGTATCCACGTCGTCGACTGAATCAGTGTGGAGCTCGCGTGCGTGGTTGAACAACACAACGTCGTTGGCGTCGTCGTCGTCGCTCGCGTGAGAGACGCAGCGACGGTTCTAGCGCGGGAGAGGAAAGACATGCCGTGCGGTGTGACGTCGCGATGCGATCCGATGCGATGCACGGTTTGGCGCGTCGAGGTGTAAGCTTAAATTCTAAAATCAATTTCAGGTTTTGCCCTAGCGGCCTAGCGTACGCGCTCGACGGATGTATCGCCGCTATTCATCATCAATCATCGTCGTCGTACGGATCGACGTCATCGTCCGTGTCTTCGTCGTCGACACCGAGAATGTGGTACACGTCGGGATTCCCGCCCGCGGGGATGCCGCGCCGGGATGCCCGCGGAGCGACGACGTCGGCGTCAGCGTCGTCCATGTCGTCGTCCATCGCGTCGTCGGCCATCGCGTCATCGGCTTCGGTGGGTTCGTTGACGTCCATCGCGGCGGCATCCGCGGCAATTGGATCGTCGTCATTCATGAGTGCCTCAAAGGCTCGGAGAACGGCGCGTTGGACCTTTCTATGCGCGGCGCTCGGAAGCCATCCGCGACGCTCGTCGCAGGCAAACGGACCGACGGATGATGTCGCGACGCCTTCGACGATGGATTGTACGCTGCGCAGCGCCAGTTCGCCGATGACTAGGGTTGGGTGGCGAACGTCCGGGAGCGCGCGGAACGCGTGAATGGCGGCGTGGTAATCTCTGTCCGTCTTTGAGTTGGACGATAAAGATTCTCTCTTTTTATTTTCCGCGGCGCCCGGTCGAAACCATTCCACCGGAAGGCGCACCGTCACCGTCTGCGTTCGAACAAAGGATCGGTCCTGTCGAGGATCGACGCCGACTTTTATCCACAGTCTCTTAAAAGGTCCGTTGGAGAATTGATAAAACGTCGTCGCGTACAGTTTTTTCGCGAAAATCTCATCCGCCAACGGTTTAGGCGATTTCGCCAAAGCCGCGAGCGGAGCCCACGCGTCCTTCTCCTCCGCCAACGCCTCGAGCGTTCGTCGACACTCTCGCGACATTTCGAGCTCAATCCCTCGCGACGGAACCGCGATCTCGTGAAAATCCACCTCTCTCGTCGTCTTCGCCCCCGTATCCTGAAGCGCAAAGTAATCCGTCACCGGCACGTCGTCTCGCGTGTACAACGGAGGCCGCAACGACATCGAACCCATCGCCCCGTGCATGACAGATTCCGCCTCTTCCCCGAGCATAAACGGATCGTTCGCCGGTCCACGCACCGGTTTCAACGTAAACACGTCGTCGTCTTCGAAAACTCCGCCGTCACCATCACTCTTCCTCCTCTTCTTCGCGTCGTCGTTTCCATCCGTTCGTCGTCGTTGAAAATCCGCCGCTCCGCGAAACATAAACGCGCGTCTCGCCAACCCCAAAGCCTCCACCGAAACCTCCCCTTTCTCCGAAACCGCGGCACATTCACCGCGCTCCACGCTTCTCGCGCGTCGTCTCGTGAGTTTCAACACGATCGACCGCGTCTCCTTTCGTTCTCCGTACACTCTCGACGTCGTCGTCGACGCGTCCGCGTTCGCGTTCGCTCGCCTCGCGTCGAATTGTAAATTCAACTCCAACCGTCCGTGTCTCTTCCCACCGACGACACCCGCCGGTACCGCCGCCG